>Ga0208036_1000304_pt1 | contig 33711 bp, 20 predicted proteins | sample June2015DPH_11_1_2_FD_184706 | JGI IMG/M metagenome (GOLD analysis project Ga0208036, IMG submission 184706) | Peatland microbial communities from SPRUCE experiment site at the Marcell Experimental Forest, Minnesota, USA - June2015DPH_11_100... | ecosystem: Environmental > Terrestrial > Soil >...
TCCGCCCCTGATCCCGAAGACGGCGGAGGCGTTCAGCGAGCGCGGGCAAGCCTTGCCCGGTGGTCGCCGGAGCAGGGGCGGATGTAACCGCGGCGAGAGCAGGTGCGGCCGACGCGGGGGCGCCCGTTAGCTCGGCCAGGGCCTCCCCGAAGGTATCCCGATAAATCAGCCGGTCGCCCATGGCCAGTACGACCTTCTTGAGCTGTGGCATACGGGCCTCGGTGGCCTGGATGTAAATGGACTCGACGTAGAGGAAGCCGCCACTCACCGGCAGAGCGATGATGCTTCCGCGCAGAACGTGAGAGCCCTGCTGGTTCCACAGGCTGAGATCCTTGGAGATGTTCTGATCCTGATCGATGCGCGACTCAATCTGCATGGGGCCGTACATCAGTTGCTGTTTCGAGAGGTGGAAATAAATCAGGTTCCCCAATCGATCGCCGTCGCAGCGGGCAGCCATCCACCCGATTAAATTGTCTTTGCCCCGCGGGGTGAAAGGCAGGATCAGCAGGAACTCGGGTTCTTTCTCCCCAGGCAAGGTGGCCACTACGTAAGTGGGTTCCATGGGCGCAGGTTGTCCGGACTGGGCGAGCAGGCTGTGCGCGAACTCCCATATATCTTCCTTGTTGTAGAACACCTGCGGATCGCGCATATGAAAAATACGGTAAGCCTCGGCCTGCGTGCGAAAAAGAACCTCGGGGTAGCGGGCGTGCCGGCGCAGGTCCGGGGGCATTTCGGAAGCAGGCCGGAATAGTTTCGGGAACACGTTCTCGAAAACCTGGATTATGGGGTCGCCCGGATCGAATACGTACAAAGACATTTTCCCCGTGTAGGCATCCACCGTGGCCTTTACCGCATTACGAATGTAGTTGGCGCCTTCGTCCAGCCCGGTCACAGGAAGCGTCGCCGAGTAAGGATGCGAGAGCGAAGTCGTGTAGCCGTCCACCATCCACACTAACCTGCCGTCATCGGTAATTACCAGGTAGGGATCAGGGTCCCAGTGCAAGAAGCTGGCCAGATGCGCCAATCTTTGCTGCACCTCGCGGTAAATCATCATGCGGCTCTGCCCGGTAAGATAGCCCGTGAAAATAATGTTCGGCTCGCCCTGAGATATTGCAGCAGCCGTTTTGAGCAGAAAAGAGCCAACAGGAAAACCTCCCGTGCCCTGGTATGTCGAATACTTGTTCTGGTCGCCGGAAGGATAATCGAACTCCTCGCGGGCGGTGTGAACAAACACCGGATCCTGAGTGCTCTCGCCGTAGTAGATCTCTGACCGCGTGAGCCGGAACCCAGGAGACTTGATTTCGGGCGGGGCGTTTTCGATGAGCAGGACCGGCAGGCCGTCGGGCGTAATCTTATTGACCTCCGATACGACCACGCCAAAGCCGTGCGTATAAATGAACCCCGGATTGATCCAGCTCTGGCGCGCCTCGGCGGATAATTGGCTGACATCTATCTCGCGTGGGGAGAGCAGTACCTGCTTGATGCGGCCGTTGATGAAGTAGCGATCAACATCGGTGGCGGGAAAAGTATAATACGGGCGCAGTGCCTGGATCTGGGTGATAGTCGCGTTGTAGGCGCGCAGGTCCCAAAGACGAATATTATCGAGCAGCGTGGCGTCCTGCACAGCATCGACCGTCTCTTGCCCGGAAGCAGTGAAGGGACGTTCCGTAGCACTCCGATTCAGGCCGAAGGCAACCGTAGTCGCCTGAATATGACGCTCGATGTAAGGTCGCTCGATCGAGATCTCATTCGGTCGCACATAGACAGCGCGAACGATGCCTGGCAAAACCAGTTGCATGATAAAAAAGGCGATTATGAGGGCTATGGCCTTCTTGTATCTCGACGTCCAAGCTAGCGGGAGCGCCGCCAGAACCGCAATTATGAGGAGCCAGCGCAAGGGAAGGGTAACCTTTTCGTCCACGTAATCTGCGCCGGTCATGAAGGCGTGGGAGTTGAACAGAAGCTCGTAGTTGCCGAGAAAAACCCAGGTAGCAAAACCAAGCAAAAGAATTACGGCGATTACACGGACGAAGCCGGTACGGGTGGCGCCCGGCAGCAACAGCGCGTGGGGCCCCAGATCAAGAGTTATCGGTGACCCGCCCCGCAGCCATAACTGCCATCCCCGGGCCGTAGCCCAGAAGACTAGGGCGCAAAGAATCGCCAGCACAAACACAAACCCGAGTACTTCTGAATAGAAAGGGAGGTCGAACAAGTAAAACGGCAGGGCGCGCGAAAAGACCGGGTCCGTCCAAGTGGCGGAGGGCAGCGTGACTCCGCGCGACCCGAAGAAGCGCATGATCGTCCAGTAGTCAATCGAGGCCGAGGCGAACAATAGCGCCACTACGGCCAGCCCTACCGGAACCAGCCGGGAGTACAAGCGGAAATCTCGTCGGCGGATGCCGGCGAAGTGCAGCCCCCGCGCGTGAGCCACCCACAACGCGATGAAAGCCACCAGGGCGCCCGCCGCGGAGGGGGCAATGCTGTACCACAGCATGCTGATCCATGTCTCAACCTGTCCGACCTCTTTCCACCAGCTGTATTCGATGATGAAGTTGGCAATGGTGCTAGTCAGGGCTAGCAGGATGAGCGCCAACAGCAGCGCCAGCAGGATCAGGTTACGAATCTGTGAACGACGCATAAATTGAAATGGCCAGTCATTGCGGCTTGCCATCCCCTCTTAGCTTATTCTTCCTCGTAGCATACACGGAAAACTGGAATGCGGTCCACAAACGTCAGTGCTTTATCGGACGCGCGTTGTCACGAATGACCGAAGTGAGGCGAGGTGCAAACGGCGTTCGAGGAGATCGGAGCGCGGACAGCACTCCGTAGCGCCGCATTTCCTCCAACGGGCCCGCGTCGGCTCTTTTCGGTTCTACGTGAAGCGTGATGCGCGCATCTCGGCGTGCGAAGCCGAGTCTTTCTAGGCGCTCTGGCAATCCAGTTGCGGGCAGAGGGGACCGCAGGTATCATCTGCGCACCATGAAACCGGCATGTTTTTGGCTTATCGCAGTTATGAGTGCGTCCGCTTGGGCGCAGAACCCTTCTGCGTCCCAGGAAGTCGATGCCGTATATCCTGAAGCGCATTCACTCTACCTGGATTTGCACCAGAATCCGGAACTCTCTTCGCATGAGACGCAGACGGCGGCGAAACTCGCGAGTCGTCTCCGAGGGCTCGGGTATGAGGTCACGGAAAAGGTGGGGGGAGCCGGGATTGTCGCGCTGCTGAAGAATGGAGCGGGGCCAACGATAATGTTGCGGACCGAACTTGACGCGCTTCCCGTGGAAGAGAAGACGGGGTTACCGTACGCGAGCAAAGTTCACAGGAAAGATGATTCGGGTCGCGACGTTCCGGTGATGCATGCTTGCGGCCACGACCTGCATATGGCGTCGCTGTTAGGAACGGCGACGATCATGGCGCACAGCACAGCGAGCTGGCACGGAACGCTGATGCTAATTGGCCAGCCGGCGGAAGAAACCATCTCCGGCGCCAAGAAGATGCTCGACGACGGGTTGCTGAAGCGGTTCCCCAAGCCCGATGCGGGAGTGGCGCTCCACGTTGACAATTTGGCTCCGGCCGGGAAGATCGGCATCACGTCCGGGTACCGATACGCGAGTGCCGACTCCTTACGCATTACGATCTACGGAAAAGGCGGCCACGGCGCGGCACCGCAATACACCATCGATCCCGTGCTGATCGCCGCCCGAACGGTGGTGGCATTGCAGACGATCGTTTCCCGAGAGGTTACCCCTGGCGATGTGGCCGTGGTCACCGTTGGATATGTCAATGCCGGCACAAAAAACAACATCATCCCCGATCACGCGGAACTCGGACTGACGGTCCGCACGTACAAGCCCGAAGTTCGCAAGAAAGTTCTGACGGCTATCGCGCGCATCACCAAAGCCGAGGCGGAAGCGGCGGGTGCGCAGCGCGAACCTTTGATCGAACATTACGAAACCACGGATGCCGTGTATAACGACCCCGCCCTTGCCCGCCGCCTCAGGAGCACTTTGGAATCAGCGCTGGGCAAGGAAAACGTTGTGACGGCTGAGCCGTTGGTGGTCTCGGAGGATTTTGCTTACTTCATCGAGGAGGGCATCCCGTCGTTCTATTTTGCACTGGGTGGCGCCGAACCGCAGAAGTTTGCGCAAGCTGCCGCAACCGGCGAGGCTCTGCCATTCAATCACTCCCCCCTTTTCGCTCCCGACGTAGAGCCCGCGCTGCGCACCGGCATCACCGCAGAAGTGGCAGTGCTCCGGAATCTTCTAAGCGGATCCGCTGAAGACCTGCGCAAATCGACACATCAGCAATCCGAGTCCAGCCGCTAGCCGAAGCTAGAACGATCAACCGGCGATCCATGAAAGTCATCATCCGCGAAATCTAGCTTGCCGACCTCGGGGTTCACAAACGGCCTTCTAGGAGATTTCCCTCTCCGAATCGCCACCAACCAGTCGAACGGCTGCTTGGGAGGCAGGTGCTTAGAGTTTATACGCGTGCTGGGGATCGAACTAATTTCTTGATGGCAGAGTTCGGAGCTTTCGAATCCACAACGAACTTCACAAGTGCAACGCCTGCACTATGCAAGAGCAACGGGTGAAATGACCCTTGCCCTCAGCCGTTCTTGCGGAAAGTCTTTGGGGTTTAGCGTGACAATGAAATCTGCGTTGCCCTCTTCGCTACAGAGACAGAATGGATCGTCTTTGCGATCGGGGGAGATTTCGAAGGATGCGTGAACATCAACCTGTTCCGCTCGCTCCCGGATAAGATTGATCACACTGCCGATCAGATTTGACCGCACGCCTAGCCGCTTCAAGACCTCCTTGTACTCATCCAGAATGTCTTCCGTTACAAGCCACACGAAGTTGCTCTTCTCAGCCCACCTGTAGAGCAAATCGGGGCTAGGATTCTTGCCTCGGACATAGGGCTTTCTGAACCCAGAAATACCCCCGACCAGCACGCTCGTGTCAATAACTCCGCGAGGCCTTCGCTTCCTACCTTTCGGCGACAACGGTGATCTCCGGCGCTCGTCTTTCCTTACGATAGGCGCGAACTGTCCGCAAGATTTCATCATCCGAGACTTCGCCGATCTCTCTTGCCACCTCCGTCAGCGACTCCAGAAACTCCTTCTTCCAGCCCCGGCGTTTGCGGCCTCGGGGCAGATCCCTGTACAGGTCAGCTCGTCTCATTTGCTCTTGGAGCTGTGCACCAAGTGCCCGAAATGGCACTCCGACCTTTATGGGGTCTTCCTCGGCCGCGAGCCGACACTCAAAGACGATGTACTTCGGATTCTCAGACTTGAATTCTCTTTCCGATGCAAGGAATACGTCCATCAGTTTGGACAAAACGCTTGTGCGCGTGCCCAGAGACTCCTTTAAGCAAAATGCGACCTTGGCTACCAATAGAGTGTTTGTGTCGAAGAGGTACGTTCCCTCAGACCACTTGGGTTTCACAACGCCGAATTGGACAAGGTTCTGTAACTCCTTCGGTTGAATCTGGAGGACAGCGCTCGCCTGCTTTAGCTTTAGCCCCAGCTTCTGCATGATTCCTCTATTAGCATCTAAATATTAGACCTTATTATGGAGACTGTCAAGGGCAAGTGTGAATCACACCCACTGAGGAAACAAGTGCGAGAGACCAATAAGAGACGAAACCATGGCTGCCATTCTATCCAGAATACACACCTGGACGCCGACACGGGCCAGATCGCCCTCCAAATCCGACACAATCCGATCGAATAGCGCTCCTGCTCACGAGGCAGGTGCGCCTCGAACGGGCCCAGTGCGCGTTCAAATGGCGCGCGCCTTCTCGCTCCTGGATGTCTAAGCACTCAGACAGTATGAAACCGATGGAGTTCTTGGAATTCTCAGCAAAAGGGACGCCCCTGCTTTTCAGGCAAGGTGCGCCGCTTCCAACAATTCTGGCGCTCTTTATTTTCAGAAGTTTAGAGCCCACCAGATTCGGGCACAGCAGAATGATCGGCAGCTATTTGGCACAGTTGGCTCAAAGTCGTTGTTGTGATAACTAGGAATCAAACCGGGAAGTACAGTAGAATCAGAGACGTATCAATTGTCGGGGCGTAGCGCAGCCTGGTAGCGCGCCTGCCTTGGGCGCAGGAGGCCCCCGGTTCAAATCCGGGCGCCCCGACCACTTACTTACTGAACTAACTGACTTTCTTCCTGTGGGGTATTTCCACCGCTCTCCAACTTGGGAACATTTGGGAACAATTGATCTCCGAGCAAATTCACAGCGTCTCTCTGCGCGCTCCCACTGGCATGCGTATAAACTTCTAGCGTAGTTGCCATATGAGAATGCCCCAGTTGAGCCTGTGCAACTTTCAACGGCGTTCCTTGTGCATGTAACAGCGTGCCGTGCTTGTGTCGAAGCGCATGCCAGTCTATTCGCTGGATACCAGCCCTCCTGCATGCAGTGCGAAGCGACTTCTTTCGTAGATTGTCCGCTGCAAGCGGAGCACCTTGGCTAGTGGCAAAAACCAAAGCATTCGGAGAGTGGTCCACTGAACGCATATAACGCTCTTTCAATTCACGCACAACAGCCGGCGCCAAAGGCACTTCACGTCTACTCGCGCGCGTCTTCGGTGTTCCAAAATGCCCCCTGTAGCAAGTCTCTGCTACAAGCAAGGTGCCCCGAAGTAGATCTATGCGACCCCATCGCAGCGCAAGGATCTCGCCAATCCGCAAACCAGTCATCGTCGCGAGGATAACGATAGTGCGGATAGGCTCCTTACTTGATGCAATAAGCCGCCGAACCTCTTCTGCCGTGAGATATCTGTGCGGGCGTTTCAGAGTCCTTTCGGGCATCTTTATATCGCGCACAGGATTGTTCGGGACGTAGTCCCAATTCACCGCTGTTCCCATGACCTTGCTCAAGAGATGGCGCAAATGGTTGGTGGTCTCCCATGCAAAACCTTGCGTAAGCTTCTCCAAGAGATACTGCTGAACTTCAACTCTGGAGATGTTGCACCGGCGATGGTCACCAAACCGCGGGGTCCAGTGCTTAGCCAGAGCGTGGCTGGCACAGGCAAGCGACCAAAACAGCATGACCACGGTAAAACCACGCCGCGTTCCCAGAACGTCCACCAGTTTCCGCCCCCCGCATACATCAAAGCGTAGGTGAACAAGAACGCGGACTGTAGGGCCGAGAACTGCTCGTTGCTGAGCGGAATGTCTCTGCTGATCGCTTTGACCGCGGCCGGAAGGGTCTGGCGATCAAGATAACTGATGGCGATCGCAACACTGACCAGAATGGCGATACGCCACCGCAAACCGGTTTCCTCCACTCCAAGTCGATTTCGCCTGGGACGCAGGTGAGATTGTACACGCGAGGGTGGCAAACGTTTACTCCATTTCCGCGTTCCGCTACAATCACCCGATCCAGTGGATGCCAGGCCAGAACGCGTTGCGAGGAGCGGCCCGGAGCGTGAAACAGCGATGAATCCTCAGTGGAACCGCCGTGATGTCTTGAAAGGACTGGTTGCGGCCTCTACAGCCGTGATTGTCCGCCCGACGCTGAGAGCGGCCGGGGAGGACCCAAGTGCTCCTGCTCAGCCGGTCGAGGTACAAATCACTCCTGTCAGTCCCCATACTTTCCGACTGAGCATCCTCCCCGTGTTGAATAACGGATTGGTTGGATCGATCCCTTCTGACGGGTCCCTTGTCCAAGAATCCTGGGGCACTCCCATTGCCAAACTGCGGGCGGAGCCTGGGCACACGATTGCGGTAGGGAGAGTCCGGCTTCAGATCTCCCTCCCGCCCGTCAGAGTCACCGCTACGAACGAGGGTGGCGACATCATCCAGCAGTTCGCCTGGGACGACAACACCGGCGCCCTCTCTTTTCTGATCGGAAATTCACGGCTATTTGGTCTGGGGGAGGGTGGACCCCAGTTCGACCGCCGTGGCTCCATCGACCTCATGCGAAGCGGGCAAAGCGGCAACAAGCTTGCTACCCATGGTGGCCGGGTTCCCGTTCCTTGGATTATCGGGACGTCCGGGTGGGCGATATTTTTTCACCAGCCGTTCGGTACCTTTGACTTCACCGGATCCGGAGGAAAGTTTCAACCTGCTAGTGCAGGTGCCGCCCTTCCGCTCGATCTGTTTTTCGTCGCTTGCCCAGATCCGGCTACGATCATGGCCGAATATGCGCGGATCACGGGCCATGCCGAGATGCCTCCGCTGTGGAGTTTCGGTTATCAACAGTCGCACCGCACACTTGCCAGTCGAGAGGAAGTGCTCGCCGAAGCGAAGACCTTCCGCGAAAAAAATTTGCCTTGCGATGCGCTGATTTACTTGGGCACGGGTTTTTGTCCCTCCGGCTGGAACACGGAGAATGGCTCTTTCGCGTGGAATTCTCGAGTCTTCCCCGATCCCAAGGAAATCCTCGATGAGTTGCATAAGGAACACTTTCGAGCCGTGATGCATGTGGTGATTCTGTCCGACAAACTCCGCGGGACGGTGCGCGATCCCTGTAGCCTTTCGCGGTTCGACGAAGGGGAAGCAAGTTGCTACTGGGACGCGCATCGCAAGGACTTCGCGATGGGAGTGGACGGGTGGTGGCCGGACGAAGGCGATCCGCTCGACATCGCGTCGCGGCTGGTCAGGAATCGCATGTACTGGGAAGGACCGCAGATGGATCGGCCGAACGAGCGGCCTTATGCGCTGCATCGCAATGGCTATGCCGGCATGCAGCGGTATGCTTCGTTCCTGTGGTCAGGGGATGTGTACTCCACTTGGGAAACGCTGAAGACTCATATTCCCATTGCTCTTAATACCGCGCTGAGCGGCATCCCGTATTGGGGTACGGACATCGGAGGTTTTGTTCCGACCCCGGAATTCACCGCGGAGTTATATCTGCGTTGGTTTCAGTTCGGCGCGTTTTGCCCGCTCTTCCGCTGTCATGGCCGCGCGTGGAAGCTGCGGCTTCCCTGGGGTTGGAACACAGGAGATCCCGGTCCGGCGGAGATTAACAACTACACCGGCGCCGCCATCCCCGATTCCAGCCACTTGCATGATGCAAGCGTGGAACCGATCTGCCGGAAATATCTGGAGCTGCGCTACCGCATGCTGCCCTATCTGTACAGTGCGGTGCGCGAATGTGCGGCCACGGGCCTGCCGATCATGCGCGCTTTATGGCTAAATTTTCCCGACGATCCGAAGGCGGTGGAGTGTGGCGACGAGTATTTGTGGGGAAGCAGCATGCTCGTTGCTCCCGTTGTCGAGAAGGGAGCAACGACGCGTCAGGTTTACCTCCCGCGCGGCGCCTGGTACGACTTCTGGACTGGCGAACGCCTCGATGGCGGCCGCGAGATCAGCCGGCCCATTGATCTCGAAACGTTGCCGCTTTATGTGCGTGCGGGATCGATCCTGCCGCTTGGTCCGGTGAAGCAGTTTACAGCCGAGAAAGTCGACGAGCCGCTTTCCGTTTCCATTTACCCCGGCGCCGATGCTTCTTTCTTGCTTTACGAAGACGACGGTACTTCCTTCAACTTTCGCAAGGGAGAATGGATGGGCATCCAGATGACGTGGAACGACGCGCGCAAGGCACTTAGTCTGCAACTGGCCTCGGGTTCGCGCATGCTGCCGCCGGGACCGAGGGCCATTACAGTACAGTTGGCTGAAATTACGCGGAGCGTAACGTTTGAGGGAAAGCCCGTCGAGGTCTCGTTCCAACCTGAAGCCGCTATGAGTTAACTGAAAGCTCAAAGGCGGCGACGCAATTGGGATATCATCCAATTAGGTTGATGTTGAATCCCAGATCGTGGGACTTGATCCTCCGGCGCCCCCGCAATGAGACCTTGCCATCTACCTTTGCTGACGCGCACTTGCGGGACCGCCCGTAACGAAAAGGCCTCACGATTCACCGCGCTCGCTTTCCTTTCCGCGGTGGGGCTGCTCGCGAGCCTAGGGACTGCGAAAATTCCACCAGCCAGCTCATCTCAAGAAAAAGAAAAGAAGGCGCCCGCATTACACTGGGATCCGCCCCGGGTGGACGCTCGCCTTCCGGCTGTCTCCGCGACGCCGCCCTGCGCGCTTCCCGAGGTCCTGAAACAGGCCGGGCAACGCGCTGAAGAGCTGGTCGATCATCTTCAGAACTTTATCGCGCACGAGCAGGTTCGCTACAAACAAACAGACAGGGCATGCCTCAAACGTCTCTCGCCGCAAAGTTTGATTACGTGGTTGATTTCGGAGAAAAATCCGAGCCGCTCAAGGTTCATGAGACACGCACACGCCTTGCGGGGACCGACGACGGGCACTTAAGCGCCGTCGTGGACAAAGGGCTGCCAGCCTTGGCGCTGATCTTTTATCCCGCGCTGCAAAGCGACTATGAAATGCGCTGCGAGGGTTACACTAAGTGGAATAACCAGCCCGCCTGGGTTGTTCACTTTCGCCAGATGAAAGGGAAACGCCCCCGCACTGCGAAGATGGAAACTGCGACGGAAGTCTACCCGTACGGTCTCAAAGGCCGCGCTTGGATTGCAGCAGACTCCGGTCAGGTGATGCATCTCGAAACGAATCTGGTGGAAGCAATTCTCCTGATCGATTTGCAGGCCAACGGGGTCTCAGTGGATTACGCCCCGGTGAAATTTCAGTCGCAAAATGTCGAAATCTGGCTGCCCCGATTCGCCGTGGCGTACACGGACTATGACAAGCGCCGCATGATCACCGAGCACACTTTTTCCGACTTCCAGCTATTTTCTGTCCAAACGCAGCAAGTCATTCAGAAGCCCAAGGAGCCGTGATCGAACCTTTCACCGCTACGGCGCGCTTCTGATTCAGAACTGTTCTCCATCGCAATTTTTCGCGCATCCTTTGCAACGTGCTCCAACCTAATCCGCACCCCCCGGCCAATGCGTGCGCAGTTTCAGCCGGTCCGGCCATTCCACAATCACGATCGCGCTCTCGCTGAAAATATCTTCGAGGCCGAGCGTCTCCAGATCGTGAAAGTCACGCACGCGGCAAAGAGCCACGTGGACCACTCGCGATTTTCCTTCGAATTTGTAAACCAGCGTGAATCTGAGTCCACGCTGAACTCGGAAAACAAGTCTTACATCGGCAGCCCACCCTTCGCATCGAGCCAGGTATCAACCAAAGCCTTGTGGTCGCCGAGCCGATCCTTCCAAAAAGTGCGGAATTCCTGCGTGCCGATGGATTTGCCTTTATAGGTATCGGAGAAGGAGCGGCACGCCTGAAAGAACTTATCGTCGCCCAGAGTCTGGCGAAGTGAGTGGAGCATGAGCGAGCCCTTGTAGTAGCGCACGACGAACGCGACTTTGTCATTCATAAAAGGCACATTCGCCAGGGAAGGGACATCAGGAGGCAATCCTCGCACCTGTTTCCGGTAATTGTCGAGCACAACTTGGAATGCTTGTTCACCGGAGACCGTCTGAACGGCGGTGGAAAAGAAATATTCGGCGAAGGCTTCGTTGATCCAGTCTCCCTGGTCAGCGCCAAAGTTCCACCAGAAATGCGCGACCTCATGGGCGATTCCCTGAAACAGAGAGAAATGCGGGTCCTGGGCCAGGGAGTCCAGGGTCCTGCCTTCGGAAGTCACGATCATTCCCGGCCTGGAAATGCCAGCCGCTCCCTGGCCTTTGCGTTTCGGCGAATAGACGTGTTTGATAGTTCCCGCGGGAATGTTGGTTTCGCCGAGGCGGTCGGTAGTGAGCTTGAGCACGCCCGCGATTTGCTGAACTTCGTTGTCGATGAACGCCTCTGGCATTTGGGTATGGTAGATTTCGATGTTGGTCCCCGCCTCGCGGAAAGTTTTCTTTTTAAAGTGCGGAGAGGCGACCACCAGAATGTCGATATCGTTGGGCGAAGACCAGCGCGTGATTTCGCGACCTTCTTTGACGCGGTTCTCCAGCTGCTTGCCCGAGCAGATGGTTATCCAGCCTTGCGGAAGAGAGACCTCGAGTGCGAGTTGCAAAGGCGTGCCAAAGGTGAATTGCGGATACCACGAAGAATAGCCGGCGAGTTCCACCATGCGCGAGTTGATCTGGTCGTCCATTGCCTCCTTCTGATCCGAAGATGCGCCGAACTCCCCAACCTCTTTGAGGCGGCCTTCATATTCGATGTCCATGTGAACTTTGTTTTGCGCGAGCACTGCAGGAAGAGTGACGATTACTCTTTGGGGCGGGGGCAGCATGAAAGAAGCCTCGCCAGGGACCGAGGAGAAGATTGCGTCCTTGCCTTCCAACAGCAGCTTTTTTATGACGAATGTCCCGTGGAGGTTGAATCGAAAGTTCTTCGCGCCGGGCTCCACGGGGATCTCGATCTTCGCCAGCACAGCAAGATTCCCGGATGCGGGTTCAATTCTGACTCGTAGATCGTAAGAAGTGGGTGCGGCTTTGCCCTGGGCCATAAGGAAAGCGGGGAGTGCGAGGAGGAAGAGAACCGGAGTGAGCAAATGGATTTTAGAACAAGGCATTTGTATCTCCTTTGTGCTGGGACCGGCTCATCTTGCCAGCACAGTGAAGGCACCGTGAACCAGGCCGGGTGATCCGGCGTTGGTAAGATATAGGTTTTATCTCACGCAGTGGCCCGCAATGCTGTGATCTGCGTCAGGGGTTGGCGCAACTTTAGGGATAGATCAGCCTGGGCGTCGTTGGGCACGAACAAGTCATACTTCTGGGCGCTGGAGAGAGTGGCGTCGCCATCGCCTTTCTGCTGGGCCTCGGCTACTGCGGTCGACTGACGGCCAAGTTGCACTGCTGCACGGCCTTTTCGGCCTCGTCATCACCCGGCACAAGCGCCAATACTTTGTTGGCGAATGAGAGCGCCGTCTGCCAATCGGATTTTTCAAGCGCCGCCCGCATCTGTTGACGATATTGCTTCAGCGCGCAGTCTGCAAAGGCCTTCTTTACTTCGGCATCGTCCGGCGCCACGGCAAGAATCTTGTTGCCGTAAATAGCAGCGCCGTCGCAATCCGACATCTTCATGGCAGCGCGGAACTGCTCGCGATTATAGAACGCAATTCCGAAATCGCTTTGGGCCTCGCTGAAGCCGGGATCGATCTCCCGGGCCTTCTGCAAATGCGCCGTCCCCTCGACAAGCTTTCCCTGCCACATGAGCGCATTCCCAAGATTGTTCTGTGCCTTGGCATTGCGAGGATCCAGTTCCAGAACCTTCTTCCACGCTGCAATGGCCGCTTCAAGCTGGCCCTTGGCCGTCAGGTCCGACGCAACGTCGAAAAGCCGGTACGACTCGGCCGCGGGCACGTCGATCTTCATCATCCCGTCCGGGGGGATATTCACAAACTCCGGAATATTCACCGCGCGATTAGCCGCTGTCGAGTTGTCGATCAGGATCGCCGGGCTGTCGTTGCCCTCGGCATTGAGGTGTGTCAGATACATCTGCGTGTAGGGCGAACGGCTCTTCGAGGAGAAAACCAGCCAATGGCCGTTGGGCGAGAAGCTGTGCCAGGAGTTCATCAACGGAGTATTGCAGCGCATACGCCGCGCCACGCCGCCTTCCGCGGGCACAATGTAAAGCTGGCTGTCGGGGCGCATCAACTGCGCGTTGCGGCACTTCACAAAGATGATCCAGCGGCCATCGGGCGAAACCTTGGGAAAGCTATTGCTCATACCGTCGTGGGAAGCGCCCGCGATCGGCACTGGCTGGCCACCTTTGCCGTCGTTGAAGGGAATCCTGTAGAGGTCGTATTGGATTTGGGTCTCCTCCGGGGAGTTGGCACGCTCGGCCAACTTCTGACCTTTGGGGTAGGGGTCCCTCGCTTCCGCCCGGGCAAAAACCACGTACTTGCCGTCGGGACTCCAGACGGCGTTGGTTTGCACGTAGCGCGGATCATCAGCCCCGGGCAAGGTCTGCCTTCGGCCCGTCGCGCGGTTGTACCAGGCAAGGATTCCGCGCGTCGGATAGAACACCTGCAGGAAACGGTAGTCCTTGAAATTCACAACGTAGTAGCTATCGGCGAGTTTTTTTTCCAGCCCCCGCAACATGGTCAAGACGTATTTGCCGTCGGGCGACACCTGCGACATGAAACCGATCCTCGAAGGTGAAACCGTCTCATCCCGGAGGGAACTCCACGAGATCACGTCTTGATTCCGGACGACCATTTCCGGCTTGATGGAGGTGAGCACGTACAGCCCCTTGTCGTTGGCAGGACCGTCGAGATCCATCCCCAGTGTTTTGCCGTCGCGGGAAAACGAATGGCAATTGGCGCAGGTGTGAAGGCCTGTCAGTAGCAGACGGCTGCGGGGCTCGGCGATGTTGCGTAAGCGCCAGGAGAGCAGGGGAAGATCGCCTTGGGCCAGCGGCTTGATCACGCCCTCTTCCAACTCCGAGGGTATCAACGGGACGTCGCGATAGAAGATCGGCGCTCCCACTGGATCCATCGAGGTTTGAATCACCACCGCGCCGAGGGAAACGGGGTGGTCCAGATGCTCGTCTTGGAATCCGGTGATCGTGACGGTGGCTGGATGCTCCTTCGATTGTCTCTTCATCGCCTCCCAGGTGGCCGCATCCGGTATCCAAGTTCGCGCTGCGGCTTGCTGGGGCGTAAGCTTGGGCGGTTCGTTGCTTGCGGAGATACAACGCGGGTCAATCTCGCCGATGCGCAACCGCTCGCCCGCTGATTCCGCCCGAATCCCAGCCGAGCCGTCGGTGAACGCCACATCGATTGTCCACACGGAGGCGCTGTCCGAAGCGTCACGCCAGAGGAATGTTGGAGGTGTGATCTCCGGCGGGAAGATCGATCCTTCCTCTGGGTAGTCGACCGTAATCGCAGCCAGCTTCGGATCATCAGCGCTGGGCGAGGGAGAGGATCCCATGGCGTGCGCACTTGCCGGTCGCTGCGCATACGCCGAACCGGCCATGCTTGAGCCGTGCTGCACGGCGCCTAGTCCCAAAACTGCTGCGAAGACGGCAGCCACCCCGCAGATGCCCAGACTTCGGGCTCCCAATCGATTCACGGCATCCCCGTCATTCGGCCAGAGGACTGATGGTCCGCCAGCTCAGCTCTTCACTTCGGACGATTGTCCGGTATTTCTATCTTAGCTCTGATCCACGGAGCAGCAAACACTCCTTGTGGGGTTCCAGTGCTCCATTTTTTCGCTTCCTGGGTCCAACGGCACGGAACAATGGCCAGCAGGGCATCACGGATTCACCCTCTTTTGGGAATCTCGGTCGCTCTCTTCTTCAACCAACTTGAAGCGGTTCCGGGCCTTTTCTTGCTCGCGCAACCCTGCGGTGACCTCCGCCAGCCTTTGCACGAGCTGCGGCAATTCCGTACGATCACCTTTCTCACGGAGGCAGACGATCAGGTGGTAGAGAGCGGATTGGTCGTTGGGATCGGACTTCAACGCAAGCCGTGCGGTTGCCTCCGCAAGACCCGCCTCTCCTGAACGCAGGTAAAGCTCGGTGAGGACGTCTTCGGCAAGGGTAAAATCCGGCTTATTGCGCACGGCACGCTGTGCGGCGGCGTTTGCTTCCTGAAAGGAGGGCGTGCCGGGTTGAACGCCCTTGCGGATGAGCAGTTCGGCGAGAAGATAGTTGAGGGTGGGATCGCCGGGCTCCTTCGCGAGACGCCGCTTCACGACCTGAACGGATTCGCCCAATTTGTTTTCCTGGAGCAGTGATATGCCCAGCGCCACGGAGCTGTAATTCTGGAGAGGGTTTAAGGCTGCAGCTTTTCGGAAATCGGCGTTCGCCTCGTCGTACTGTTCCAACTGCACCTCGAGGACGCCGCGCTCAAGATAGAGACGGGCGGAATCGGGCACGGCGTGGAGCCCGGCGTTGAGCACATCCACGCCCAGCTTGAAGGCCCCGTGATCCAAACTGAGAGTGGCCAAGTCAAGATAATTGTCACCGTTGGCGGGGTCAAGCGCGATAGCCTTCTGCAAGGCCGCGACCGCCGGGGGCGTCTGCTGATCGTCTTCGTAGACCGCCGCGATCAGATTCAAGGCCGCCGCCCTTTGCTTTTCCAGACCACCCTCCGTGAGGGGAAGCAATGTGCGAATGGCATCCTCGTAGTGGTGGGCGCCGTACTGGGCGAGCCCGAGGTAATAAAGCGCCTCCGGATCCTGGGGTCGAAGTTCAGCAATCCGCTGATAGGCCGAAAGCGCTTCCGCAGCACGATTCAAATGAACCAGACAGGCGCCGAATTGCGAGAGTGCCGGAATATCATTCGCCACGACCTGAGGACTCTTTTCGTAGTGCGCGACGGTGGTGGCGCAGTCTTTTCGTTGGAAGGCGAGTGCCGCCGTCATCGCATGTGCCGTCTGGTCATCGGGGTTCAGGCTGAGCAACTTCTCCAAGAAAGGCAGCGCCTCGGGGCTGCCGGCTTGGAATTCAAGCTGTGCCGCGGCTTCCAGCGCGGCGACGTTGTTCGGATCGATTTGGAGCGCGTGCTTGAATGCATGCAGACTCTCCTGGGGCCGGTCCAAGCCCTGGAGGGCGATCCCTTGTAATGTCCAGGCGCGTGGATCGCTGGGATGGACGCGAGCTAACTCCCGGGCCAGACGCAGAGCCAGTTCATTGTCGTGGGACTGAAGCGCCTGCACGACGGACTGCGGAGTGGGAGGCGGGCTGGTTTGCGCACGAGTGCGCGTGGTAAGCGAGAACCAAATGAAGACGCAAAGTAACCACGCGGGAACCTTGGACCCCAGGAAGGGACGGGCCCAAACCGAGGGAGTCACGCGTTTCCGCCGCAGAGATAGAAGGGACTGAAACATGTGCTTCAAGTGGTTTTGCTCTGGCTCAAACTGCCAGTTCGGCCGGAGCCGCGCCAGCCACCGGCAACGCCAAGCATTCTCACATTCGAGGCCGGGCGGTGCCAGGCTGGGGCAGGAACTAGGGTCGTTGCCAAACTTTGAGCGAATTGCGCAGCCTGAACGCGTGATCTCCGTCCGAGGGGGCTTCTCCCTTCACGGCTGAAGCTCCTTCGGAATCCGCTGAAGGCGAACGCTGATTCCGAAGGGAACGCGAACGGCATTCCGGGCCCAAGGCGAAACAGCTCTCGGAGCATAGCGACGCTGACACTTCGATTGTGCAGGAAGTGTTCGGCTCCGTCAAGAAGACCCTACACACCAGTTGAAGCAAACGTTTTCTCGATGTATATCTAGAGTACCCGAGGGAATCCTTTTATGACCCGACTCCAACCAGGAAGCTTAATTTTACGCGCGCTTGTCCTGGCACCTCTTCTCTTGCAGCCTTTTGGAGCAAATGCCGGCGCGCCCGACGGGCCGCGCGTTTTCAATGTGGAAGGCGATGTTCTGGGAACGCACGATCCCTCCATCATAAAGGAGGGGGATACGTGGTACCTTTTTGCGACCACTCCGCCAAATTCAAGAACGGGTGAGCAATTTCCGATCCGCTGCTCGAAAGACCTAGTGCACTGGAAGGCTTGCGGCTACGTGTTCTCCGAGATTCCCGCGTGGATTAAGCAGCAGAGCCCAAAAACAAAAGAGCTCTGGGCCCCGGATATCTCTTATTTTGACGGCAAGTTTCATTTGTACTACGCGTATTCCTCATTTGGAGTAAACACCTCGGGCATTGCGCTCCTGACGAACAAGACGCTGAACCCGCAGAGTCCCGATTTCCACTGGGTGGATGAAGGGCTGGTTCTCCGATCACGCACTGAGGACGACTTTAATGCGATAGATCCTAATCTGATCCTGGACGAAAAAGGGCAAGCATGGTTGTCGTTCGGAAGTTTCAGGAGCGGGATCAAGATGAGAAAGCTTGATCGCAAGACCGGAAAGCTTTCCTCTGAAGACACGAAGGTCTATTCGTTGGCCAGCCGCCACAAGCCAGAGCAATTCGAGCCACCCCAGCCCGGCTTGCCCCCGGACTACCAAGCCATCGAGGCGCCATTCATTGTCCATCACGGGGACTACTATTATCTGTTGGTCTCGTATGACCTGTGTTGCCGTGGCACAAAGAGTACGTACCGCACGATGGTGGGGCGATCGCGAGAAGTCACTGGGCCCTACCACGACTCAGCGGGAAAGAAAATGAGTGAAGGTGCCGCGACGCCGTTGCTCAGGGGAAATCAGAAATGGCTAGGCCCGGGCGGAGAATCGGTTTTGCTTCAAAAGGAGGGGGATATCATCGTCTACCACGCCTACGACGCGAAGACGGGGATTCCCTGCCTGCAAATTTCAACACTCACGTGGACGGCTGGCCGCACGCTGCTTTGGACGGTGATGCCTCTAGCAAAAGGCAGTAATCGGAACGGCCGAAGTTCCAGACATGAATTGTAAGACGCCTTGCTTTCCTGCTAACTCGATTTCGCAAGGGAAACTAGAATCCAAGAGGAGACCCACATGATGAAGCGTCGCGATTTCCTGCAAAAGGGGGCGTTGGGAGCTGCGGCAATTGTCTTGACTCCAAAATCCGGTTGGCATACTTCCTCCGGCTCACGAACGGCGGATTCTCGCATCGAGGTCCTTTTCGACGAGCCACTGGGCACAATCTCTCCGAACATCTATGGCCACTTTGCCGAAAATCTGGGCGGCGTGTTGTACGACGGCATTTGGGTCGGGGAAAAATCGCGCGTCGCGAATATCGACGGGCTGCGAAAAGAACTGATCGAGCACATGCGCAAAATCAAGGCTCCGGTGATCCGCTATCCAGGCGGATGCTTTGCAGACAGCTACGATTGGCGCGACGGAATCGGCCCCGCGGAAAAACGCCCCCGGCGCACAAACTTCTGGGCAAACGATGAGACAGAGAAGGCGCCAGCGAGCCACAGTTACGATCCGAATGCCGTCGGAACCAACGAATTCGTGCACTTCTGCAAGCTCATCGCCGCTGAACCCTATCTTGCCGCAAACGTGAAGAGCCTGCCCGCGTCGGCCTTCTATCAGTGGGTGGAATACTGCAATTCCCCCGCGGGAAGCACCACCATGGCCGATGCCCGGGCGGCCGCCGGCTATGCGGAACCTTTTCATGTGAAGTATTGGGGAGTCGGAAACGAATCGTGGGGCTGCGGGGGAGAGTTCACCCCTCAGGAATATGCCGTGGAATTCCGGCGCTATTCGACCTGGCTTCCAAGATACGGCGAGGAGTTGCACCTGATCGCCTCCGGTCCGAACGTGGACGACTGGAATTGGACACGCGAGTTTCTGGCGGAAGTTTTGCGCAAAGGCCCATGGGAATTGCGCCGCATTTATGGAATGGCTCTACATCACTACGCCTGGAACTTGAGCCGCGGAAAAACGCAGAACTGGGAGGCTGGCAAGGGAGAAGCGCTAAAGTTTGACCCGGTGGATTGGTATGAGCTGCTCCGCGAAGGAGAACGAATGGAAGGCCTGGTCACCGGCCACTGGCAAGTCTTGAGTGAATTTGACCATGAGCATCGGGTGAAGCTGGTGGTGGACGAATGGGGCCCGTGGTATCGCCCCGGCAGCGAGGCCACTCCCGGCGACCTGCTCGAGCAGATGCCCACGTTGCGGGACGCGGTGTTCAGCGGCATGACGCTGGACATCTTCAACAGGCATCCCGAAAAAATTGCCATGGCTAACTGCGCACAGCTCATCAACTGCTTGAACAGCCTGTACCTGGCACATGAAGGCAAATTCGTCGTTACTCCGGTCGGCCGCGTCTTCGAACTGTACGCGGCCCACCAGGGAGGAGACGCGCTGCGCACGATTTTCTCCGCGCCCAGCTTGCACTATGACCGGGACGGAAAACCCGCGTCATTCTGGGGATTGCAGGGTTCCGCCTCCGTGCGCGAAAAAGAGTTAACGATCACCACGGTCAATCCCAGCACCAACGAATCTCGTCTGGCGGAAATCGCTCTGCGAGGGGCAACAGCCAAGAGCGCCAACATGACCTTTTTGAGCCACTCCGACATTCACGCGCACAATACGTTTGAGCAGCAGGACGTGGTTGTTCCTCAAACAAAACCCTTGAGCTTGAAGGAAGGATCTCTTGTGGTTGAGTTTCCACCGGCGTGCGTGGCCGCGCTGAACATCCAGCTAAACTAACGCCAATCAGGTTACGGCCTACTCTTGACCTGAAATCCGAAGTTGATCATTTGAAGGCGAGCGCACTTTGTTTAGTTTCAATCGATTGTCGCGGGAAAATCCAACTTCGCCGAAGTTAGATTTTCTCATCTCATCCACCACCCAAAATTTGTCATTCCGACCGGAGGGACGGCGTTTTTAGCCGTCCCGGAGTGGAGGAATCTCTCTCCAACTTCGGACTTTAGGTTCAGTGGCGTAGATGGCAGGACTAGCAAAAAAATGAGGCGGGGCTGCACCGCCTCCGCCTCTACCCCAACAAATTGTCAAAAGCTTGAAATGTGGCCTGGAACTTTGCCCGGGAGCTCCGGGCACCCCCAGCCCACCCCGCTAATCCAGAAGGACCACCGCTTGGGGTAAAAACGGTGGCCCCTCTTGTCGTTATTCGCAATCAGTCTAGAACGTGAGCTTTCCTCCGATTTGCCACCATCTCGGCAGCGTCTGAGCGCCATATTCGCCAAAGTTTCCAGCGGTCAAATTGCCATTGGTGTTGTAGAAGTTGGGATGGTTGAAGAGGTTGTAGAACTCAAACCGGATTTGGAAGTTGAGCCTCTCCGTTATATGGGTATTCTTGTAAGCAGTCACATCCGACTCAACAAAGGGCGGATTGCGGAAGGCATTGTACTTCTCGTTGCCCTCGGTGCTCGCTGTGGGCACGGTGAACTGCCCAGCCGAGAAGATGCCGGTGGAGGTAAAAGCGCTCCGCGACGTCGACTGCGCGTAGGAGGTGACATTCGGGAAGTCCATGTCGTCTCCATCGGCATTATAGTCTCCGGTTGTGGCAGTGTGCGCGTCTGCACCCGCAACATAGCTCGCCCCGTTGTATACCGCCGAAGTATAGACCGTGAAAGGATAACCAGTCTGGTAGATACTCATTCCGCTGAGTCCCCATCCTCCCGTCAGGTGCCCTACAAACCCGGCACCATTCCGAAGGCCCGGCAGCTCATAGTTGAAGCTGAGGGAGAAGCGGTTGGGAGCATCCCAAGGCGAGGGTCCGTAGTATTGGTGCGGATCCACCGAGGTGGGATAAGCGCTGGCGTCATCTTTAGAAGAAGAGCGGGTGTACGATGCGTCAAAGAACCCGCGTTTTACTCTTGCTCGAAGGTTGAAAGTGATGCCCTCATAGTTGCTCACACGATCGTTCTGGGTGTAAGCGATTGATCCAAAACTCGGATTGTATCGCACGGGACTGGCGTGTGTTAGGAGATCTCCCGGCATGTCATTGATGTCAGTGCCATAGGAGACATCACCTCCCTGGTTTCCATTGCCGACTAGGTTGGTGTCGTGGGACCCACTGTAAAGCACGCTGGCAACCAGGTGGCTGCCAAGTCTATGCTCGAGCGAGGCCGCGAAAATGTAGGCGGTAGGGGATACGATGTTGGGGTTGATGCCGCCAATCCCCAATCCCGCACCGACAATTCCTCCCGCGGCGTCCAGACAAGGAGCTGTGGGACACAAGGTGGTGCCAGCCAGTCCAGGGTATTGGTATCCAAACGGTGGTGTGCTGCTGGTACCCTGGACAAACACTGGCCGGTTACCCGGTGCATTTGTCGCATAAAAGACAGGGTTGATTAGCCCCGGTGGATTGCCCCGGTACTCTTCCTGGATGTTGGCGGGCGTGAGCCAATTGGAATACATTCCGAAGCCGCCGCGCACCACCCAGTTCCCCTTTCCGTTGACATCCCATGCCGCGCCGATACGCGGATTGTAGGCCTTGGGTGTGTGAGCCAGCGCTAAATGCGTGGCTTTCGCATAGCCGGTGGCCACTTGTTCCGCCATGGTTGAACCGGTGCCAAGGTAGAAGTCGCCAAAAACGGTCGTAGGTGACTTGGAATACGGGTTTCCCTGATTGTCGAAACGGAAGCCCAGTTGCACGGTCAGATTGCGCCGCACTTTCCAGTTGTCCTCCGCAAAGATACCCCAGGTTTTGGAGGCAGCGTCCCAACTCCAAAGCTGCTGCACGCCTGTATTGGGGTTGTACATCACTCCAGTCTCGCTATAGGGGGCGTCTTGCGCCAGATTTAACAGGTTGGTGAAGGTGAAATTCGGATGCGACCACGGACCTTGGAACGGCTCGACGTCATCGCCGTACCAACCTTCGTAGCCCACCTTCAATACGTGTGCGCCACGCACATGCGTCAGAACATCACGCCAGTGGTAGTTATGTTGAATGAAATCGCCTTGCGAGAAACCCAGGCCGTAGCCGAGGTTTTGTCCGGTTACGCCGATGATAGGAATGGTGAAGTCACCGGTCTCGTCAAGCTTGCCCTCAATGCGATTCCCGTTAAACATCACATCATTCAGGGTCGTCGGATTGAAGGTGTGCGTCCAGTTCACCTGGAAGGCGCGCTGCCAGCTATTGTTCGTGGTATTGAATTGCGGGATGGAGGCGGGCCCACCGTAGCCCAGAAGGGTACGGAAGAAGCTTCCGTAAATGCGGTCATTCTTGAAATACTTGTCCACGCGAACGAAATACTGAGTGCCGTTGCGGAAGTTACTGGAATTGAAGGTTCCGGTGTCAACCATATCAGTTGTACAAGGCAGGAAGTTGGTGGCGGCCGTCGCGCAAGCATCCGAGCTACCCACCGGGAAGATATCGGCTGCGGTCTTCGATACGCCGTTCGTAATCACGGCAGGGGAGACCGTGTAGGTGGTCAGAACCTTGGTTCCGAAAGTGCCCGGAAAGTTGGTACCGGCCCAGGTCACGAACGCCGGATCCGGATAGGTCAGCACCGTGTTACCTGTGGAAGCAGAAGAACGCAGCGGTTCGACGGCGAAGAAGAAGAAGAATTCGTGATGGGGAATAATGGGTCCGCCAATGGTCCCGGACATATTGTTGCTATGGAATGGAGCATAGGAGACGTCGGGTTGAGCCGCGGAGGTTTGACTGGAATATCTCGCATACATGTTCTGATAGTTGAAATAGTCGCTGGCCAGACCGTGGAATGTATCGGTTCCAGACTTTGTGGTCGATGCGAATTGGATGGAGCTCGAATGGCCATAGTCAACCGTAAACGTGTTGACCTGATTGCTCGATTCCTGAATGACGTCGGGGTTGGGCTCGAGATTTAAGACGCCCTGCCGGATGCTGCTGGTGACGTCAAGCCCGTCCACAATCCACATATTCGAAACCGTACCTTGACCATTGGCGCTGACGTCAACGCCCGTTTCCGTGGAAAAATTGTCCACGCCAGATCCCGGAGTGCCCGAAGACACGCCAGGACCGCCGGCGAGTCCCAGGCCAGTGACGCCCGGGGCCACGGTTACCAGCGAAAGTAAATTGCGGCCTGCCAGCGGCAAAGTCGACAGCTCCTGGGTTTCGAGCGTCTGTTGATTTCGTGTCTCTGTAGTGTTTATAAGCGGATTTTCGGCAGTGACGACAATGGATTCCGTCGCCACGCCCACCTTGATCGCTATAGGTACGTTTAGGTTTTGATTCGTCTCGAGTGTGACCGTCGTTTCCGCCTTGGAAAAGCCTTTCGCTTCAACGGAAATTTTGTACGTACCCGGAGCAAGGCTCAGAAACCTGTACCCCCCTTCGGCAGCCGTAGTAGTCACCGCCGAAATATGGTTGTCCAGGTTTTCCAGCGAAACCGTCGCTTGCCCGACCCCTCCGCCACTCGGATCGGTGACGGTTCCTTGAATACTTGCAGTGAACTGGGCCCAGGCCGAGCCGGCTGTTAATAGAAGAATAGCGAGCAGCCGAATCGACCATCCAACAACTAATTTTGCCTTCATGTACCTTCACCCCCTAATGTTCAAAGTAAAATGTTTACGAAGCAATTTTAGCGTAAACGTTTTCCCACTTGCCCCAACGTATATGTCACTCAAAATTGCTTGTCAAGCTTTTTCTAGTAGTTTTCTATTAGGGGCTGGCGAGACGTGCCACGGCCAGCCAGCCTTCTCAGCTCATGTCTTTGCCCAGCCTCGGTTCGCCACCCGCCCCACTCCCTCCCTCAGCGTGATTAATTGATTGGGTGGAACGTGCTTGAAGGATTCCACAAGGCCGTTGGGCCAGTGCACTTCCAGGTCCACCGAAGTGTGGCCTCCGAGGCCGAAGTGCAGGCGGGGATCGTTGCAGGAATAGAAGCTGCTTTGACTTACCAGGCTTTGCGCCTGTGTTTTTCCGCCATAACGGGCCAGAATCCGAGCTCCGATCGCGCTTCGATTGGACTTCACACCCTCAAGTTTCACCTTAAGCCAATTCTGTTTTCCTTGGATGTCATTGCGCAACAAGGAAGGGGGCTCGTTCATGTTTATGATAAGAATGTCGATGTCACCATCATTATCGAAGTCCCCGAACGCGCATCCGCGACTGGAGTGCGCCGCAGCAACGCCGGGGCCGGCAACTTCGACCAGTTCCTCGAAGGAGTTATTGCCAAGATTGCGAAACACCGCGCGCGGGGTCTTGTACGGATATTGCGGGAGGGTTCGTTCCACTTCCGGGTAAACGTTTCCGGTAACGATAAAGATATCCGGATATCCATCATTGTCGAGATCGAAGATTCCAGTACCCCAGCAGACATAGCGCGTCTCTACCCCAATGTGAGACTGCCGCGTGACATCGTCGAAATTCCCCTTGCCGTCGTTGTGGTAAAGAATGCAGGAATCGTCTGTGAAGTGCGTCTTGAAGAGATCTAGATGCCCGTCGAGATCGTAATCGCCAATCCCCACCCCCATGCCCGCCTGTTCTTCTCCATCGTCACTGAGGGCTACCCCCCGCAATACTCCTTCTTCGCGGAATGTTCCGTCATGGTTGTTCATGAAGAGCAAGCTGGGAGTGGAATCGCAAGCGACGTAAATATCCGGCCATCCGTCTTCGTCCAAATCCGCCGCCACCACGGTCATGCCATAGCATGGCGGAGTCTTCGCGATGCCTGCCTGCTTGCTGACGTCGGTAAACGTCCCGTCGCCGTTGTTTCTGTAGAGCAAATGCCGTCCCATGGGAAGCCCGCGTGGACCGCACTCCACGGGAATGCCCTTAAAATTGCAATTCGAACTGGCTCCGGGAACCGGCGCATGTGCAAACGAGAAACGCACGTAATTAGAGACAAACAAGTCCAGGTGCCCATCACGGTTGTAATCCAGGAAGGCGCACCCCGCACCCCACCGCGGTTCGTCGTTCAACAGCCCAGCAGCCTTCGTCACATCGGTGAAAGTGCCGTCACCATCGTTGCGGTAAAGAATGTTTTGTCCGAAGCGAGTGCAAAAAATATCATCGAAGCCATCGTTGTTGTAATCCGCGATGCATACACCGTCACCCCAACCGACGGCATGCAGTCCCGCCTTCTCCGTTACGTCCGTGAATGTTCCGTCACGATTGTTCTTGTACAGCCGGTTCGTGGCGCCGGGGGGAGCGCCCTCAAGGCGAGTGCCCGAGATCAAAAAGATGTCCATCCAACCGTCGTTGTCGTAGTCAATGAACGCACAGCCACAGCCGTCAGATTCCAGGATGTATTTGTTGTTCTCCTCGCCACCGTATATGGTCGGTGCAGTCAGCCCGGCAGCGGCCCCCACATCAACGAAGTGCGCGTTGAAGGGGCGACCCGAAGGGGCCTGCCGGGCCAGGGGCTTGGCCACGCGGCCCCCCATCCCTTGCGCCAGCAGTCGTTCGGCCGTCAATGAGATCGCTGATCCCAGGGAAAATCGCATAAACGTGCGACGCGAAAAGGTCATTCCGACAGATTTCCCTTTCTTGATAATGTGATGTCAGATGTCAATTATCGCCCGAAGCGCAGCGACAGTAAACATTCTCTCAAACTCCAGGCGAAAACCACGAAAAAGAGAATGTAGAGCGCCTAGGGCTGCGCCGGCTGCTTTGCGGGTGTGTCCTCTTCAAATAGTTTGTAGCGATAACGTTCTCGTTCATCTTGCGTAGCCTGTTCGCGAAGCTGGGCCAGACGCTGAAGCAACTCGGGAATTTCTTGCTTCTGCCCGGTTTTCCGCAACGCTTGAATCAGGCGGTACACCGCGGTTTGATCCTTGGGATCGCTGATCAGAGATTTCCTGCACTGCTCAATCGCTTCCTGGTACTGCCCGTTTTCCATGTACAGTTTTGCCAGCACACCGCGAGCGGCGGCAAGCGTGGGCTGCAAGGCGACCGCTCTCTTTGCCGAACGCATAGCGAGTTCAAACTCTGGCGTACCCGGATCAATACCTTTTTGCGACAGGACATCGGCTTGCAAATAGAGCAGTAGAGGGTCGTTCGGTTTCCTCTGGAGTTTTTCCTGGACCGACACCAAGGCGTGATCGAGATCGTTCGTCTGCACAGCAACCAAGCCTTGAGCGGCAACACTTAAGGACTGATGGGGGTTCAATTCGTATGATTTCTCAAAGTCGGCCTCCGCTTGGTCGTACTTCGCCAGTTGCACATACAGGACACCGCGCGCCACATAGAGGTCCTCTGCGTTTGGTTGCAGCGACAATCCCTCGGTGATCACATCAATACCCACCTGAAAGGATTCGTGCGCAAAGCAAATGTTGGCAAAATCCAGATAGAGACTGGTGTTGCGCGGGTCAAGCAATAGGGCCTGCCGGAGGGTGCTCACTGCTTGGGGCGTATCGTGGGCTTCTTCATAGGCCCTCGAAGCAAGCTGCAGGGTGCTCGCATCAGCATCCTTGGCCTCAAGCAGTGGCTGTAGCGTTGCCAGCGCATCCTGGGGCTTGTGAGCCATAAGCTGAATGGAAGCCAGCAGTTGACGTTCCCGCGGAACGTCTGGTTGAAGCGCCACGGCCCTTTGAAACGTCTTTGCCGCTTCATCGAGTCGTTTGAGCCTCACGAGGCAGGTAGCGTAGGCATGCAAGGCGTCGAGCTGAGAGTCGAGCAGTTGGCCGGCTTTCGCGAAATGTGCGGCCGCCGCAACGCAGTTTCCCTGACGATATTCCAGCACAGCCAGCATGGCGTGGCCGGTGGGATCTCCCGGACGCAATTGCAGTAGACGATTCAGCAGTGGCACGGCACTCTGGTTCCCCGCTTGGTACTCGATCTGCGCCGCCCCGGCCAGCGCCGCAATGTTGTTTGGAGAAATCTTTAGCGCTTGCTGAAATGCCGTCAGAGCCGCTTTGCTGTCACCTTTGCTGGCAAAGGCGATGCCTTGCAGAGTCCACAATTGTGCACTGTTCGGCGATTCTTGCAGGGCGGTACGGCACAGCTCCACCGCCTTGTCGAATTCTCTGGCACGCAGCGCCGAACTAATTGGCTCGATCGGGTTTTCAGGGGTCTGGGAAAGAGCCAGACAAGGGCAAGCCAACAGGACAATTGCGAGACTGAGCTTCCTGAATCGCATAATCATGGACACCGGCAGACGCGGAATCCCTCCGAGGACAGGATACTTCATCCGGGAAAATGGTGACAACTTGTGTTTGACGCCGAGCCTCACTCGCGCTATACATGGTCCGTTGGGAAAACGCTTGCTCAGATGTCTGGACCCGGTGATTTGTGGGTACCTCTCTGAATCTGAGGGATGACTTCCCGTAGGCAAGCTCAGGAGATTTCGCCATGAAAACAAAATCCCGGAGGCAATTCCTCAGTTCGGCGGCAGTTTCGACCGCCGGCCTGTTTGCGGTGCGTTCCCTGCCCGCATGGGCACGGATGGCACCCACAGCGCCGATCGTGCCTCCCCTTTCGGTTTTCAGCTACTCGAGTGTCCAACTCCTCGACGGACCCTTGCTTCTCCAGTTTGACCAGAACCACCAGCGCTACCTTCATCTTGACGAAGATGGGTTGCTTAAGCCGTTTCGGCAGCGTGAAGGGCTGCCGGCTCCTGGCCCCGACCTCGGGGGTTGGTATGACAATTCCGACGACTTTAACGAGCAGAATAACTTTCATGGGTTCATTCCCGGACACTCCTTTGGTCAATACGTTTCCGGCTTGGCTCGTGCCTACGCAGTGACGGGATCGAAGGCAACGCAGGAAAAGGTTCACCGCCTTGTGCGCGCCTACGGGGCAACTGTAGAACCCACAGGGAAGTTCTACGTTAACTACCGGCTGCCGGCCTACACATTCGACAAAACATGCTGCGGTCTCATCGATGCTCATGAATTTGCAGCGGATCCCCTTGCCCTCGATGTGCTCAAGCGGAGTACTGATGCGGTCCTGCCATATTTGCCGGAGAAAGCCCTCAGCCGCGCCGAACAGGAAGCCCGGCCCCATAAGACCATTGCCTATACGTGGGATGAAACCTACACCTTACCGGAGAACTTTTTCCTCGCTTATCAGCGTAGCGGAGACAAGCGCTACCGGGATCTGGCGGAACGCTTTATCTATCATGAGTACTACGACGCTCTCGCGGAAAACCATAATGCCCTTCCCGGCAAGCACGCCTATAGTCACGTCAATACACTGAGTTCGGCGATGCAGGCTTACTTGGTGTTAGGGGATGAAAAATATCTCCGTGCTGCGACCAATGGACTCCGTATGGTTCAGGAACAAAGTTATGCCACCGGAGGATGGGGACCGGATGAAGGGTTTGTCGTGCCAGGCAAGGGGCTACTAGCCGCGAGTCTGGGCAAGACGCGCTCCAGCTTCGAAACCCCATGTGGCGCTTACGGACAGTTCAAGATCACGCGGTATTTGCTGCGAGTGACGCGCGACTCTCGTTACGGCGACAGCATGGAGCAGGTGCTGTACAACACCGTCGCCGGTGCCAAATCGATTCTTGCGGACGGCACAAGCTTTTACTATTCCGACTACAATAGCGATGCTGCCAAAAAAGTTTATTACAAAGATAAATGGCCTTGCTGCTCTGGCACTTTCCCACAGTTGACCGCTGACTATGGAATCAACTCGTATTACCCAGCCAAAGAAGGTATTTACGTCAATCTCTTCCTTCCTTCTCGAGTCACCTGGCAGCAAAACGGCGCGCGTTGCACTCTCACGCAGCAAACCGAATATCCCACATCCAACACAACCCAATTTCAGCTCGACCTCGAGCGTACTGAAACCTTCACCATCTACGTTCGAGTCCCAGCTTGGGCGGATGCAAAAACACGGATTTCCATCAACGGCAAAAGAGTGGAAGGTGACCTCGTCGCGGGAAAATTCTTTGCGCTGCCCCGAACCTGGAAGAATGGCGATCGGGTGGAGTTTGAAATTGGAATGCCACTCAGCCTGCAAGCTGTGGATGCGGAGAACCCTCAGATCGTGGCGTTGCGCCGAGGGCCGCTTGCTCTCTTCGGTGCCGGGAATCTGCCTGGTAAGTTCTCCCGTGCGCAACTCCTCGCCGCTTCGGCCGCTTCTCAGTCTTCTGAAGACTGGCTGGTGCAAGGCGATTCCGGGAAAATAGTATTTCGGCCTTTTGCGGCAATCGGCGATGAAACCTACCGCCTCTACCAGCAGGTAGAAGCCTAAGGTCAGTGCCTCTGGCGCGACTGCTATTGACGCGGGCCCAACCCGCCGAAGTTTGCTACGCTACTGGTTTCCCAGTTTCCTGATCTCGTTGACTTGGCCATCGCTCCGACAATCAAGGTCTCGGTTGTGCGCTACGAGGATTCCCCGCTGGGCCTCGATCCCACGCAAATTGATTACGCCGATTACCGCGACGTCGATGGCGTGCAAGTTCCGTTTCGCATGACCCTTTCACAGCCTGGCAGCAGGTCGAGTATCCAGCTCGAGGAAGTGCGCCAGAATGTGCCCATCGACGACGCCAAATTTGCCAAGCCGCCCTGGGACCGCTCCCCCACTGCGTCCGTTCCTTCCAAGCAATCCTCACCCTCAGCTAAACACCCCTGATCAAATCGAAATGATTGGCTGTGGGTGTGTTCCGGACGCAATTAAACGGCGCGGGCCGAGGGGCCCCTTCTCATAGCTCCAACGCGTTGTGATTTTCTCAGGCTCGAAGAATCGGCGTCCAAACCTGCATTGGCGTGCCCGCACGATTCGCCCATGCGTAGTATGGGATAAACCTCAACTCGACTTGGCGGGCCTTGGGCGTATTCGGTGTATACGGATAGTAGAGCCCCCCGCCCGAACCGGACTTTTCGTCGACTGCCCCCATGTGCTTCAGCATCACGATTCCGCCGAGCACATCGCTTCGGAACTCCTCCTGGAACTGCGACGCTGGCCCGTGGCGGAGATCCATTGAAACGTCGTACAGCGCCACGCCCTCGGGCTGATCCAGTTGTTCCAGGCAATAAACCAGCGGCCCGCGCTGCACCGCCACGCGCCCGTAGTCCTCCACAACGCGGTGGTTTGCCTCGATCACTTGCGGCGTCATGCCGAACTTCACATGAATCTCGTCGCCGGGCGACCAGCGGCGCGGCAAAGCGAGATACTGCCCGGGAGTCACTCCAGAGATCGGCTTGCCGTTGACCGCAACTTGCGTGCCGTTAGACCAACCGGGAATACGAAGATAAAATGTGAACTCCGTGGGCTTGGCCGGCGTGACCGCAATCTCCGCGGTGCCATCCCAGGGATAGTTTGTCTTTTGCACCACCCTTAGGCTGGTTCCGTCCTCCAGATGCCAATCAAGCTGCGAATTGTCATACAGGTGCAAGTAAAGGCCATCCTTGCTGGTACTGTAAAAATAGCCAGGCAGGGACGCAAAGGTGCGCTCCAGGTTCGGAGGACAGCACGTGGTGTCATACCAGGGATTGCGAATCTGGTCGCCGCCCGATGGGTCGAACGCCAACGGATTGCGGTAACAATAAAGCGTGCCGTCGAGCGACATCCCGGAATTGATGCCGTTATACAATGCACGCTCGATTACATCAGCGTATTTCGCGTCGCCCGTGGCTGTGAGCATACGCCAGTTCCACATCATGTTGCCTATGGCTGCGCAGCTCTCGCCATACGCAGTGAAATTGGGAAGCTCATAGGAATCACCGAAGGCTTCTCCTTGGCTGCGCGCCCCGACTCCTCCAGTCACGTACATTTGCGCTGAAACGAGGTCGTCCCAAAGCACGTTTAGAGTCTTCAAGTACGACGGGTCGCCTGTTTCCAGGTAGTAATCGGTGGCGCCGCAACACGCATACATGGCGCGTACGGCATGCCCTTCGAGATGCGTCCGCGAAGTAAAAGGAATTCCGCAAAAGTGATAAACATAAGCGCGCTGAGGGACCTTAATACGGTCATCGCCCTGAAGGATATAGCCGGCAAATTCGAGATAACGTTTGTCACCCGTCGTGCGGTAAAGCTCGACGAGTGCCAGTTCAATCTCCGGATGCCCAGAAAAGATTGGCTTCTTGTCCGCTCCCGGACCGAAATTCGGCAGCAGGTAACCATCGACGAAGCGAATCCCGGCGTCGAGCAACGTGCGGTCGCCCGTCGCGCGATAATAGGCGATCGCACCCTGGATCATGTGGCCGAGGTTGTAGAGCTCATGGCCCCAACGCTGTACATCGGGATCCATGCGCTCTTTCGCGTGGTCCCCAACATAGTACGTATTCAGGTAGCCGCTGGGCTCTTGAACCGCGACCACCTCCTTGATGATCTTGTCCGTCAGCGCGCGGAGTTCTGGACGATCCCCGGACTGCAGCGCAAAGCCCACAGCTTCCGTCCACTTGTATACGTCGGAATCCGAGTAGACCGGACCGTGCTGTTGCGCATCGCTCTTGCCTACAAGCCGCAAGTAATTATTCATCCGGCCGTTGGATTCCAGCAATTTCTCCATCGACGGAATGCTCTTGTCGACATTGATCTCGCGTCGCGCTCCCCAAAATCCTTGCGTGATCGTCACCGCCCGCACGGGTACGTTACGTAACTTGGCGTAGGGAGACTTGTCGACAAACAGAACGCCCTCGTCTTTCCAGTCAGGATTGGACGTATTCGGAGTGTCTCCCCACGAGGAGGCCAGGAAATTTTGCATAGGCAGGGAACCCACCGCGGCCGCGGAAATGGCAGTGCCGACGAATTGCCGGCGTGAAATCTGTGACTGCTTGGTCATACGAACCTCCTGAGATCTGTGCTTGCGAGCCTATCGCCAGGCATTATACCTACTTAGGGCAAACGTTTACACGCCCTGCTCTCAGAAACTACCCACGCTGCCGGACGCGGCCGCTGTTTGCAGTTGCCGCCGACTGACGGGCAGCGCGCACTAACTGCCGTTCTGAGCCAGTTTGATCAGTGCCGGCATGACCTCGCCGAACGGTGCCTCGTGCGGCTGTCCAAATGCGAAATAGAGTTTTCGATAGAGCGCATACAGCGAGTTGTAGACTTTCTGTGCGCCGGGCTCCGGCGTAAACAGCGCGTGCTCCGGACAAATCTTATCCTGCGCTTCTTCAACCGTCTGGAACGTCCCTGCGGCGAGAAATGCGAAAATCGCGGAACCCAGGCTCACAACGCTCTTGCTCGGTACGAGTACCGGCCTCCCCAGAACGTTGGCATAGATTTGATTGAGCACGTTGTTTTTTTGCGGAATGCCGCCGGCATTGATCACGCGCTTGATGGGCACCCCATGTTCGGCCATGCGATCCAGAATGATTCGCGTGTGGAATGCCGTGCCTTCGATGGCGGCAAATAGTTCGTCCTGAGCGGTGCTCTGCAAATTCCAACCCAGGGTAATCCCGCGCAAATTCGGATTCACGAGTACCGTCCGGTCCCCATTGTCCCAGGTCATGCGGAGCAGGCCGGTTTGCCCTGCCCGGTACTTCTCAAGTCCCTCACTCAGAGTCGCAACATCCGTTCCGGCGCGGTTGGCAATCGAGTTGAAAATGTCCCCCACAGCCGAAAGCCCCGCCTCAATTCCAGTGCGCTGCGGGTGCACGCTTCCCTGCACCACACCGCAGACGCCGGGTACCAGGTTGGGCGATGGTGTAATGCCGATGATGCAAGTCGAGGTGCCGATGACATTCACCATGTCATCGGTCCGGCAACCCGCACCGATGGCATCCCAGTGGGCGTCGAATGCCCCTACGGGTATGGGAATGCCTGCCTTCAATCCGAGTCTTTCGGCCCAAAAAGCAGTAAGCCTGCCGGCAATTTGATCCGAAGTGACATATTCGCCCTGAAGTTTTTCTCTCACACCTGCAAACAGGGGATCGACTTTGACGAGGAATTCCTCGGAAGGCAGGCCACCCAGGTCCCGATTCCACAGCCACTTATGCCCCATGGCGCAAACACTGCGCTTCACCTGGCGGGGATCTGTGATTCCGCAGAGCGTGGCCGCGGCCATGTCGCAGTGCTCAAAGGCAGACACGAATTCGGCGCGCTTCGTGGGATTGTGACGCAGCCAGTGCAGCAGTTTGGAAAAGCCCCACTCCGAAGAGTACGTTCCGCCGCACCATTGAATGGCTTGGAGCCCTTCGCGATGCGCCGCTTTGGTGATCTCTGCGGCTTCTGCTTTCGCCCGGTGGTCGCACCAGAGATAATACTCATCGAGCGGCTGGAGATTCTTTCCCACCGGAATTACGGAGGAGCCGGTGGTATCAACCGCGAGCGCTTGCACTTGATTGCCGGAGATATGCGCCTTTTGGACGGCCTCGCGGGTGGCCTTCGCCAAAGCGCTCATCTGATCGTCATGCGACTGCGTGGCGTACTCCGGGTCTTCGCGCTTCCGGTGCAGCGGGTATTCCGCAAGTGCGGTCGCCAGCAGGCCGCGTTCGCTGTCCACAATAGAAACGCGCACGCTGAGGGTTCCAAAATCCACTCCAGCCACTATTGCCATGGGGTTGCTCTGCTCGCTCCTTTCAGATGAACGGCTACGCCTGGTGAGCGTACATTTCCCAGCCAAAATAGCGAATGGCGGCCTCGTGCACCATCGGCGCAACACTGGAAAAA
>Ga0208036_1000327_pt1 | contig 31711 bp, 29 predicted proteins | sample June2015DPH_11_1_2_FD_184706 | JGI IMG/M metagenome (GOLD analysis project Ga0208036, IMG submission 184706) | Peatland microbial communities from SPRUCE experiment site at the Marcell Experimental Forest, Minnesota, USA - June2015DPH_11_100... | ecosystem: Environmental > Terrestrial > Soil >...
ACCACCTTGTCAAGCGCTTCCGCCACGGCCTCCGGAATGCCGCTCTGGCGCGAGCGGGCAAAGAAATGCAGGATCACTTCCGTATCGCTGGTGGTTTGGAAGATGTCACCCCTGCTTTCCAGGTCCCGCCGGATGGAGGTGGCGTTTACCAAATTCCCGTTGTGCGCCAAGGCGACTTGGCCCTTATTACAACTCACCTTCAGGGGTTGGGCGTTCTTCAGGTCCGTGTCGCCGGCCGTGGAGTAGCGCGTGTGCCCGATGGCGAGATGCCCCGGCAAGCCTTTGATGACCTCGGAGGGAAAGGTCTCGTCCACGTGGCCCATGCCCTTTTTGCAGGTCAGTGTCTCGCCGTCGGAAACAGCGATGCCGGCGCTTTCCTGCCCCCGGTGTTGGAGGGCATAAAGGCCCAGGTACGCCAATTTGGCTGCCTCAGGGTGACCATACACCGCGAAAACCCCGCAGTGGTCATGAAACTTATCTTCGGGGAGAGAAAATACTGGGAAGAGATGAGACGCTGGCTCCAAAAATTTTCCTCCAAATCAGGAAGGATAAGCCTTGGGTTGCTTTAGCGTTCCTTAACATCTTCACTCAAATTGTTCGATCCGAAACCCGACCCCCACAGTTTTTCGGCTTTCGGCGCGCCAGCCCGGACTTGCAGCCTTCTCAATTCGCGCCCTCGGCAAACCGGGCCGCTTCCGTCCATCATGAGGGCATTCCCTATTCTGCGCCTAATCCAGGACACGCGCAACAGCTTTCTCGAAACGGTAGTGGGTCAATTCGATGTAGAGGCGGCTTTAAGCCGCCATTTGGCGATCCCGCCTTGCGGGATCGCCACTACAGCATCAAATTGACCCACTACCCTCGAAACGCGACCATGGAGGATACTGACAAGTTGCAGTAAACTATTCGCCTTCCGGTCGAAGGTGAGTTGCATTAAGCGGGACAGCGCGCGGCAATTGACTCCCTGCCAAGGGGAGTCCATGCAGCCAGACCGGCGATAGTTCTCTACAATAAATGGAGGTAGTTATGGCACAACCCTGGAAAACAAAGAAATGGTTTGTCAGCCCTTGGTGTTACCTGCCCGAAGTGACGAAGGGCTTCAAGTTTGCGCCCAAGATCAAGATCCATGATGTGACCTTGCGCGACGGCGAGCAGCAGACTGGGGTGGTTTTCCGACGTGAAGAAAAGGTGGAAATCGCCAAGCGGCTGGACTCCATGGGTGTTCACCGGATCGAGGCTGGAATGCCCGCGGTCTCGCCGCAGGACCAGGCTGCGGTGAGCGATATCGCCAGCCTTGGCTTGAAGGCGGAGATCTTTACCTTCGCCCGTTGCCTCGTCAGTGACATCGCGGCAGCCAAGGCATGCGGATGCAAAGGAGTCATTGTCGAGATTCCTTCCAGCGAACATATTATCAAGAATGCGTATGGATGGCCCCTGGCGCGCGCCGTGAAATCCTCCATCGAGGCCACGCTGGCCGCTAAAGAGGCTGGCCTCTATACCGTCTTCTTCACCATTGACTCGACACGCACTGAAGTGGAGAAACTGCTGGACCTGGTCCAGCATGTGGCTGAGGAAGGCCACATGGACGCCTTCACGCTCGCCGACAGTTTGGGCGGGTGCACGCCGCAAGCCATCTACATGGTGGTCAAGAAAGCGATCAAGCGACTGAAGAAGCCTATGGAGATTCACTGTCATCAGGACTTCGGGCTGGGAGTGGCCAACACGATTTATGGCCTTGCGGCAGGAGCGTCGGTGGCGCACACCACCGTGACCGGCCTGGGCGAGCGGGCCGGCAACGTTCCCATGGAAGATGTGGTGCTCTCTCTGCTGTGCCAGTATGGAGTTAACCTCGGCATTCGCACGGAGAAGATGTGCGAGGTTTCGCGGTTTGTGCTGGAGCTTGCGAAAGTAAAGATTCCGGGGAACCGCCCCATCGTGGGCGATATGCTCTATAAGGTGGAGTCAGGGATTGTGGCCGGGTGGGTGCGGAAAGCGCGTGAGAAGAGCCCGCTGGAATATGTCCCGTTTGCCCCCGAGCTTGTGGGGCAGGCGCCGGTGTCCATCGTACTCGGCAAGAACAGTGGCTTGCCCTCCATTCAGGAATGGTGCGAAAAGCTGAAAGTGAAAGCCAGTGAAGAAGAAATGCTGGAAATGGTGCGTCTGGTGAAAGAGAAGTCCTTCGAGAAGAAGGACCTGCTCACCGAGGACGAGTTCAAGGCTATCGTAGGCCAAGTATTAGCTGCGGCGGCGGGCGCGAGCTAAGGTTCTGCTACACCTGGTTCTTTACAACCGGCACAGTGTCATTCCGAGCGAAGCGAGGAATCTCGCTCTGCTTGTTCTCCTTCTATGCGCCCGAGTCAGAGCGAGATTCCTCGCTTCGCTCGGAATGACACTGCCGGGTGATTTTTTCACATGTTCGGAGGGATGGGAATGATCCGCAGTTTTGAGGAATTAGTTGATCGGGCGCGGGAGCTTGGTCCGGCGAGGATCGCGGTGATCGAGGCGCACGACCCTGACGTGCTGGAAAGTCTGGCGCAGGCGGAACCGCTGGGGTTGGCGCTGCCGACTCTGCTTGGAACACCCGCCAAAATCGAAGAGGCAGCCCGCAAGGTGGGCTATATGCTGCGCCCCGAGTCTCTGATCCCCACCTCAGGGGAAGATGCATCCATCCGCCAAGCCATCGACTTGGTAAGGGAAGGCAAGGCCGATCTGCTCATGAAGGGCAAGGTGACTACGGCCAACTTGATAAGAGGCGTTCTCGACAAGGAACGTGGCCTGCGAACCGGAAGACATCTCAGCCAGGTCATTGTTTTCCAAACGCCTCGAATCCCTCGGCTGATGGTCATGACCGACGGCGCGATCAACATTGCCCCCACGCTGGAAAACAAGGTGGAAATCTGCCGAAACGCCATCGAGGTGGCGCACGCGCTGGGCATCGCCGACCCTAAGGTGGTTTTGCTGGCCGCCTTGGAATTCGTCAATCCCGCCATGCCTGCCACAGTGGACGCTGCGGCCCTGGTGCAAATGAACCGGCGGGGGCAGATCTCCGGTGCTTACCTGGAAGGCCCCTTGGCCCTGGATGTTCCCCTCAGCCGCTTTGCCGCTGACCGCAAATCCATCGAGAGCCCGGTGGTCGAGGCCACGGATGTGTTCATTGCTCCTGACATCGAGGCGGCCAATATCCTGTATCGGGCAATTACGTATTTTGCCGAGGGCCAGTCCGGCGGCATCATCGTGGGAGCGCGGGTGCCACTTGTGGTGCTTTCCCGGGCCGAAACGCCGGAGACCAAGATTCATTCCATTTCTTTGGCGCTCCTCCTGATGCACCATCAGCGCCAGCCGTCCTAGGCGGATTCGGAATGACACGCGACGTGCGGCCAGTCATGGCGTTGTAGGGGCGGCCCTTGTGGCCGCCCTGGGGCAACCATCCGCCAACCGGCGGATTGCCCCCACGAGTGCGCACAAGGAGATTTACCTTGAGGATTCTGGTTCCAAACCTCGGCTCGACGTCGCTGAAATATCAACTCATCGAGACCGATGGCGAAAAGGTTCTGGCGCGAGGAAAGATCGAACGCATCGGAAGCGCAGAGTCTCCGGTCACGACATGGGATGCTGGCAGCGAAAAGGAAGTGAAAGAAGTGCTCGAGGTCGCTGAGCATCGGGCTGCCGTCAAAATCCTGATTAATAAGCTCGCTCATCTCGGCACGCCAGCAGATGATAAGGACGCGATTTCGGCCGTGGGTTTCAAAGCCGTGCATGGTGGCCCGCGCTACTGCGGGAGTTTCCTGGTCGATGATGAGCTGCTCGCCGCCATGAAGGAGTTTGTCCCGGTCGCGCCTGTTCACAACCCGGTTTACATCCAGGCCATGCAGATCTTTCGGGAGGTGTTACCCGGAGTTCCGATGGTGGCGGTTTTCGAAACGGGCTTCCACGCCAGCATGCCGGAGAGGGCCTGCACTTACGGTGTCCCCTATGAGTGGCAGGAAAAGTACGGCGTCCGCCGCTACGGCTTTCACGGCTCCTCTCACCGCTATGTATCACAGCGCGTTGCGCAAATCCTGGGCCGGGTGACCTCCGAGCTGCGGCTTGTTTCGTGCCACCTGGGTGGGAGCTCTTCGATTTGTGCGGTGCGGGAGGGGAAATCCATCGACTCGAGTTTCGGCTTTTCAGCCCAGTCCGGAATTGAGCACGCCACACGATGCGGCGATCTTGACCCGTTCGTGATTCTGGATGTCATGCAGAAGGAGAAACTGACTCCCGCGCTGGCCGGTGAAATCCTGTGCAAGCAAGGAGGCTTACTGGGCATCTCGGGGCTCAGCAGCGACCTGCGGGATTTGGAAGAGGCGGCATCAAGAGGCCACAGGCGGGCCGCATTGGCTGTGGATGTCATGGTGTACGAGGTCAAGAAATACATTGGAGCTTTCGCTGCCGCCCTGGGAGGACTGAACGCGGTGGCCTTTGCCGGAGGCATCGGCGAGAACTCCTGGCGGGTTCGCCAGGAAGTTTGCCGGGACATGGAATTCCTCGGAATATATCTCGATGACGCGGCTAACCGCCAGCCCAGCCGCGCCGACCGCATCATTTCGAGTCCTGGTTCCGGCGTGGCGGTGCTGGTCGTCTGCACCAATGAGGAAATCGTGGTGGCGCGCGAAACCGTGCGAGTTCTGACCGCTGCGTCGGCAGCATGAGTGGGCTTCCCCAGCGCGCAACTCTGCACTATGACCCGAATGGGATATGTCATTCCGAGCGCAGCGAGGAATCTCGCTCTGCGCTGAGGTGGATCGGAGCTCAATTGGCCCAGGGAGTGGGTGGAAGAAAGAACAGAGCGAGATTCCTCGCTGCGCTCGGAATGACACCGGGGGGCTGACGCAGCTTGCCCACTGTCCAAACTTCACAGGCCGACCCAAGGGTCGGCCCTACAGGGGTGGAAGGAGACTTGTTCTAAGATGAAACTGGTAACGTTTGAGAGCGGCGCCGAAGACCGCGTGGGCGCTTTGAAGGGCAATTTCGTAGTCGATATTGGACTCGCCATCGACTCGCTTCGCAGCGGCACGCTTGGCTTCGAGCCGCGGCCTGAGTTGCAAAAGGCTGTCAACACGGTCGTGGCTGGAGGACCGAGCCCTCGCCACATGATTGATCTGCTCGAACGAGGGGAAGCATGGCGCCGGGCGCTGGGGGAGATTCTCGAAACCGTGACTGCCTCACGAGAACCTTTGCGCCTTCCTCAAGGATTGTGCATGCCGCTCGAGAGAGTGCGGCTGCGCGCGCCGATTGCGCGACCGGGGAAGATTGTTTGCGTGGGACTCAACTATGAATCCCACCGAGCCGAACAGGGCCTCAAATCGCCCCCGCGGCCAGTATTCTTCCTGAAGTCCGGCAACACGATCTGCGGCCCTGGCGATTCCATTGTCCTCCCTCCCAACTCGACAGAGGTGGACTACGAGGCGGAATTTGCAGCGGTCATTGGAAAGCCTGGGAAAGGCATACCGGAAGAGAAGGTCTTCGAGCACCTCGCCGGCTTCACCATTCTTAACGATGTGAGTGCGCGCGACATGCAACAGGGCGACCGGCAGTGGTTCCGGGGGAAGAGCTGCGATACCTTCGGGCCCACCGGCCCCTGCATCGTCACCGCCGACGAGATTCCCGACCCGCACTCCCTGCGTATCTCACTCACGCTCAACGGGCGGACGATGCAAGAGTCGAATACGCACGACCTGATCTTCAAGATCCCATTTCTGGTGAGCTACCTCTCCCAATCACTGACCTGGGAAGTCGGCGACCTTCTTTCCACGGGCACCCCGGGGGGTGTGGGCCATCACCGCAAGCCGCCGGTCTACCTCGAGCCGGGTGACACGGTCAGCGTGACGGTGGAGCGCATCGGTACCCTGACCAATCCTGTTGTTGGACCGTGAAGGCAAGGCCCTCGCGTCTGTCAGCTTTCGGCCGTCGGCTTTCAGCACTCAGCAAGAAAAGTTTGGAAATCACCCCTCCACTGTCATTCTGAGGCCCCGTTCTTTGGGGCCGAAGAATCCCGGCAGTTTCTTGGTTGTTCGGGGATCACCCCACTGTGTCATTCTGAGCGTGCGTAGCCGAAGGTCACTACCTTGCCAATTGGCTCACGGTGTCAGCCGCAGCTTGGAGTGGGAAAGACACGTGAACCGTTTTCTGGTCTGAGTCCACGGTACTTTGTGAGACTGCAACTCGGCAACTTTGACAGAACCCTCGCCCGGCAAGGCTTGCTATTCCGCAACCCACGCGCAACCCACGCGCTTGACATCGCCCGCCTACAGAGTATACTTGTCAGTATACTATTCCGACACTGCCGGGGAGGTAGGTATGCGCTTCATGCCTGGAACTTCCGATGCGCGACGATGCTCCTCAGGGTTTCGCTGCGCTGCTTGTTTCCTATTCGTCCTGTTTTCGAGTCCTCCTGCATTAGGCGAGAACCCGGTGCCCTTCGTCAATGAACCCTTGGTTCCTGACGCAGCGCTTCCAGGCGGAGTGGCATTCACCCTTACCGTCAACGGCACGGGATTCGTTTCCGGTTCGGTGGTGAACTGGAACGCCGCACCGTTAGCTACGACCTTCGTTAGTGGTTCCCAGTTGACGGCCATCGTACCTGCCGCCAATGTGGCCGCTAGCACTACAGCATCGGTTGCCGTCTCGAACCCGCCCCCCGGCGGCGGTGTCTCCAATGTTGAGTTTTTCGTCGTCTCAAGTCCCGCCACCACCATCACCTTCACCCAGTTGTCCCTAAACCCGGCAGTTCTATCCCCACTTGGGCTTATTACTGCTGATTTCAATGGTGACGGGAAGCTCGATCTTGCATATCTTACGAACGCCACGACCAATAACGTGATAGTTCAACTCGGCAATGGTGATGGTACCTTTCAACCCCCGTTGACGTACTCCGCTGGAACCACACCGGTGCAAATGGTTGCGGCTGATTTCAACGGAGACGGCAAACTTGATCTTGCTGTAGTAGATGAAGATGACAACACGGTATCCGTTCTGCTTGGTAACGGCGACGGGACTTTCCAGCCTCAGTTGACGGTAGCGACTGGCCCTAACCCGAGCGGTATCGTAGCTGCTGATTTCAACGGGGATGGCAAACTTGATCTGGCCGTCGGCTCAGACACGCCTGATGGTGGAGTCTTCATACTCTTGGGCAATGGGGATGGGACGTTTCAGCCGTATGTCACCTACGGGACATCCACATGTGCTACTTACATGGCGGGCGGAGATTTTAGCCAGAAGGGGAAGCTCGATTTGGTTTACGCCGACTGCGTCGAGGGTGAGGGCCAGGGGCTTTGGTTCCTTCAAGGAAACGGTGATGGTTCATTTCAGCCGCCTGTCAGCATTTCTGGGTCCCCGTCGTCAGGCGTCATTGCCAGTGTAATGACGGCTGATCTCAACGGAGACGGCAGGCTGGATTTAATTACTGCGGATCTTTCCGCCTGGATTTCCAGACTCCCACCCCTCCCAGGGGAGTGGATTGGCGCCGGCGCGTGGGTTTCGCTGGGAAACGGAGATGGCACATTTCAGCCCCCCGTTCAATACGCTATGGCTACTGGCTACAGCTCGTTTGGACTAGCCGTCCAAGACTTCAACGCCGACGGTATACTCGATCTGGCCTTAGCCAACCTCAACATAGGAAACCCCAGTCCCAGTGATGGGACCTTGGCCATCCTGCTTGGAAGCGGCGATGGTACTTTCCAGAACCCTATAGACTTTCCAACTCCCTCTCCTGGCGGAGCCTCGTTAGTGGCGGGAGACTTCAATGGAGACGGGAAAATGGATTTCGCCGTCGCCATCAACTCTGTCTCGAACGCTCCCGTTATCGTCTTTCTACAAGGACAACTCCCAATAGCGAGCGCTTCACCTACCAGCATAACATTCACCCAAACGGCGGTTGATAACACGAGCCAGCCGCAAACGATCAGCCTTACGAACCCAGGGGCAGCAACGCTAACGCTGATTAGTGTCGGAATCACAGGGGCGGACGCTGGCGATTTCGCTCAGACCAACAACTGCGGCTCAACTCTTGCACCCAATGCCAGTTGCGGGATCAACGTGACCTTCACTCCCACCGCGCGCGGCACGCGCACGGCTGCCGTTTCTCTGGTGGACAACGCCTCCGGCAGCCCGCAGTCGATTGCCCTTTCTGGCACCGGCGTTGCTCCGGTGGTGAATCTCTCGCCCAGCAGCTTGACCTTCCCCGGCCAGTTCGTGGGCACCACCGGGCTGCCGGAGAATGTCACACTCACCAACAACGGCGACGCGCCCTTGAGCATTTCGAGCATCCAAGCGAGCGCGCAGTTCGCCGCGAGCAACGGGTGCACTACCAGCCTTGCCGCGGGCGTGGGTTGCACCATCAGCGTGTTCTTCGATCCCTCCGCCGCGGGCACGCAGACGGGCACGCTGACCATCACCGACAATGCTCCGGACAGTCCCCAGACGGTCCAGCTTTCAGGCGTTGGGATGGATTTTCAGATGTCGAGTTCCACCACGAGCCAGACCCTTACAGCGGGTCAGACGGCGACTTACTCCTTGACGCTGGCTCCGGAGGGCGGGCTCAACCAGATGGTGAGCCTGAAGTGCAGCGGGACACCCTCGCTCTCCGCTTGCACGCTAACGCCTAGCCAGGTGACCCTGAACGGCACCGCATCGACCACGGTGGCAGTGGCAGTTACGACGACCGCGGGGTCGCTGGCGCCGCCGTGGAAGAGAGTCCTGCCGCCCAGCCTCACAGGATTGGGACGAATGTTCTGGCTGTACGCGTTCTTGGGGCTGGCGAGCGTGGCGGCGCTGGCTGGGGCCAGGCAACGCCGAGCTGCCTACCTGCTGGGCGCCTGCCTGCTGCTGGTGATGTTGTGGAGTGCGTGCGGGGGTGGAGCTCAGGTCATCCACACGCCCGGCACGCCGGCGGGCACTTACACGCTGGACGTGACCGCGACAGTGACTTCAGCCGCCACGTCCTCCACGCTCACGCACGACTTCAAATTCATGCTAACGGTGGACTGAGCTCGGCTTGGCTCCGTCTCAACCGGGTGGCGCGGACCCCCGGTTTTGGGGTCCGCAGCTTGCGCATGGGCCCGAGAAAGAGCCGCGGACTCCAAAACCGGGGGTCCGCGCTACCCATTACCTTGCTAATTGGCTCACGGTGTCAGCCGCAGCTTGGAGTGGGAAAGACACGTGAACCGTTTCCTCTTCCGAGTCCACGTCGATAAAGAGAGATCTGCCCTGCTTGTGAATTCTCACGTGCTCGCGATGGCTATCCACCTCGACAAGCGGGCCGTCGGGGCAGCGAGCCAGCTCTTCGCTTGCCGCCTTGATAGTTGGAAGCCATGGCCCAATTTCGCGTGGAACGTCCTTGAGTTTGTCCCTGGGGACCAGCCGGGCAGCCACAGGTAGCACGACCGCCGGCACTACCAAGTAGATGTGCTCGCCGTTGCGACTCTTTTCCCGCACATCCACCCTTACTGCCCCCTCGCTATAGACAAACACTCCACCCACAACGAGCATCCCGAGAGCCCCTCCGAGAAGAGTCATGCCTGAAGTCATACTCACCGCCTTTCTGGTTAGCATACGTGTACGCCATAGGGTGCCCCTGGAGTTTGGACATTCGGCAACCTCTAAGAGGAGTGTCATTCCGAGCCCTTCACTGTCATTCCGAGCGAAGCGAGGAATCTCGTCCTGCCCGTTCAGGGTAAACTGCGCGAGGAATCTCGTTCTGGGTCCTTCCGCCACGGATCAGAGCGAGATTCCTCGCTACGCTCGGAATGACATCGTGCGCGCTCGGAATGACATCGTGCGCGCTCGGAATGACATCCCCCATGCATGCCCCTCAGTCCGCGTAATTCTTCGAGTCAACCCAAATGCGGACGCTATCGTTTTCGTCCTTCACGGTGACCAGCTCGAGGTTCGGGTACTCGCCGAGGGCTCGAATTGCCGCCAGCACATCAAGCTCGTCGCTGCTGCCGGAGAGCAGAGCATTGGCAACTTTGAATGGAATCTTGATGTCTACTGTACTCCCCGCCTTCTGCGCCCCGGCGGCCTTCCCGGCTCCCTCTCGGTCCTCATGGACCTTGATGCGCAGAAATTCCCCGGCTTTTGCCACCTCCACATTCTCGTTCTTGGACTCGACGGTGATGTACTGGTTATCCTGCGCCTTGCGGACCGCTTCCAGTAGGGCGCGCAAATCCACCTGGTCGAGGGCGTGGCCCGCCACCTTGACTTTGCCATCGCAGAACTTCTCAGCCTTGATGGTGGGAAGAACGGCTTCAGCCAGGCTCAGCGGAATGTTGATGCGTACCCTATCTCCGTCCGGACCTGACTCTGTTACCCGGACATGGATCCAGCGCTCAGCCGGCATCGCCAGCGCCGCAAAGGCGAACATGAAAACCAACAGACCAAGAGTTTTCCTCATCATCGGGACCTACCTCCTCACTCTAAGCGTAAGAACGCAGCGAGAGTTGGGAAAGTTCCCGTGATTTTTCAACGCCGGGGAGGACCGGGTACTGATGTCATTTGCGAGGCATGGGCGTTGCAAGCCGTAGTCATTCCCGCCCCGCCATGGCGGGAGGAATCTACTCCGCAAGCCTTTGGAAATGTGCTGTCGTCGGATTGGATTCGCTTTCGCGGGAATGACTGCGCTCCAAATGACACCAGGACCCGGACACGCTGTCCCTTGACAAGCGGAACAGGATAGGCTAGCATAGTAAGTGGAAGCCATGCAGGCCGCCTTGGCCTCGTGGGAACGCTATGCTGCAATGCCGCCCTGATCCTCCAATCCACTCTCGAGGAGGGCGATGAAAAACATGGTAGCGCCGACCCCACCCTGCGGGGTCAGCGCTACGACACGCCATCAACCTGGGCAGAGCCCGCGAGGAGATTTTTCATCAACCATTTAGAGTTTGCCGAAGGGGGCCAAAAGCTCGGAAAACTTCCTTTTCTCGGGTGGACACCAAGTCCGTTCTCGGAAGCGAAAGAGTAGAATGATTGTTTGAAAATGAACGAACTATACGGGAATGTTATTGAAAACAAAGGGTCGGGTTTCCACAGCCCTCAGCGAAGCGGGAATGTCGCAGAAAACAAAGGTGGTTACGCGTTGAAGGCGGGAATTGTGTTGAAAACAAGCATGTTATAAGTAAGTCTCGATCTTACGCGAATGGAATCCGAAGTCCGTCCATGATGCCCTTCATGTAGCCGAAGGCCAGCACCTTGCCCATGATTGCGTACCCGGGGTGTTCATTGGACTCGCCTTCCATGGTGGGAGCATGATCGGGGCGCATAGGGCCATTGAACCCGCTCTCATGGTAGACCTTGAGCATGCGGGCCATATCCGTCGGCCCGTTGTCGTGGAAGGTTTCGACGAAATGTTCGCGAGTCCCATCCACATCGCGAAAGTGGACGAAGAAGATCTTGTTCTGGGCGCACCACTCGCGCGCCAAGGCTTCGATGTCCTCCCCCATCAGCTTGAAGTTGGCCTGGCAAAAGGTGATGCCGTTGACTGGGCTGGGGACGAGGTTGAGCACCCGGCGGTAGTTCGCCGCACTGGTCAGGATTCGCCCAATTCCACGTAGCGGAGAGACAGGAGGATCATCCGGATGCAGCGCCATGTTCACCTTGGCCCTCTCCGCCACCGGAATTATCGCTTTCAGAAAGTACTCGATGTTCTGCCAGAGCTTCTCCTCGCTGACCACCCCCCACTCGGTCAGCCCCTGCTTCTCGGCATCCCGCAGGTCGAATTCACTGGTCAGCGCCCCACCCCGCGCGGGGACGGCAACGTTAGTGCGATACCAGCCCAGGCCTGCCATGAAGTTGTAGCAGACCATCGGGATGCCGAGCTTTCCGAGAGCCTCGAGGGCTGCGCAGTAGTTCTGGATTTCCTCATCACGGCCAGGCAGGCCAAGCTTGATCTTCTCTGCGGCCACGGGATAGCTTTCCACGCCCGCAATGGTCAAGCCCGCCGCCGTGAAATCCGCCTGGATTCCCGCCAGTGTGTCCAGGTATTGCTCTCGTCGGACTTTGCTCAACTCGCCCGCGACATTTACGATAGCGTGATTAACACCCATCTGGCGGGCAAGTTTGAATCTCGAGTTCTGATGCGGCTGCTGTATGAGAGCCAGTTTTATCCCGGCAGGTTTGTTCGATACAGGTCTGCGGACGCTGGTAGTTGCCTGGCTGGCGGAGCGCGCCAAGCTTCCTGCGGCTAGCGCCGCCAGCGCTCCTTGAATGGCATTGCGTCGGTTGATTTTGGTCATGAGCTCGACACCTTCTTTAATTCAGCGCTGGGTGATCGCGCCACCCGCGCGTCGTAGGGGGACGGCTTGCCGTCCCCGCCACGCCATCACGTTCTCGACCAGGGTAGGGCAAGCCCTACCCCTACTCTCCCATGCACTCGCGAAGAACCGAGGCAATGCTCTTTCCTCTGGTCAGAAGCTGTTGGGCTTTGTCGCGTTTGATTCCGTGGTGGAGCATCAGGAGTGCCACGGGCAAATTTCCCCCGGCTGCCTTCAACGTTTGGGCGGCGCGGGTAGGGCTTGCGCCCGTGGCGCTGCTCAAAATTCGTTGGCCGCGCTCGCGCAACTTTCGATTGGTTAACTGAACATTGATCATCCAATAGGAGAACACTCGCCCCAAGCGCACCATGGTGGCTGTGGAAAGCATATTGAGCACGAGTTTTTGGGCCGTCCCAGCCTTCATTCTGCTGGAGCCGGCAATAACCTCCGGTCCGACAACAGGAGCGATGAAGACGTCCGCAAGCGGCTTCATGGGGGCCGCAGGATTGGCCGTCAAGCCCACCGTCTTCGCGCCGACTCGCCGTGCATAGCGCATCCCGCCGAGCACGTAAGGCGTGTCCCCGCTGGCAGCGATTCCCACCAGAACGTCCTTACCGCTGAGCTTGACACGGCGCAGGTCGCGCTCGGCCTCGCGGGGATTGTCCTCCGTCCCTTCCTTGGATTTGAACATCGCCTCACGGCCACCCGCGATCACCGCCAGCACGCGGTCGCTCCCGAAGGTCGGGAGGCACTCGGCAGCGTCCAGCGCCCCCAGCCTCCCACTGGTTCCGGCGCCCAGGTAAATCATTCGCCCGCCGTGGCGGAGGGCTCGAACGGCCATGTCCACTGCGCGCGCTATCTTCGGTATGGCCTTCGCCACGGCGGGAGCGACGCGCTGATCCTCTCGGTTGATGAGGCGAAGGATCTCTGCGGTGGGTTTTGTATCCAGCGCAACGGAGGCCGGGTTCTCTCGTTCTGTGATACGCATCTTAGAGCAGTGACAAGTGACGAGTGACAAGTGACGAGCCAAAAAGGCAGTGGCTCGTCATTTGTCACTTGTCACTGCCTTGTTGCTCGTCACTCGCCACTCGTCACTGCATTCTGGTCACTCGTCACTTGTCACTGCTTTTCTCTGCCCGAAAGCGTTTCCCAGCCGCGCTTTGAGAAGTCCCAGTAGATGGCGTAACCGGCGATTACCGCGACGGCCAGAAAGACGATTCCCAAAGCGGTCGAGCCGAGCAGCAGCTTACCAATCCCAAACAACGTCATGTACACCATCAGGCATCCGAGCAGCCAGTCCATGAGACTATACCAGCCATCGTGGCTGGGGGGGACTTCGGGCGCCAGGGCGGCAACTTGCTTCCAGCCGGTCACGCCAGGCCTGACTCGCCGGTAGAACTCAAGAAGTTTGGATTGCGGTTCCGGCGCGGTGAGAAAAGTAACCGCCAGCCACACGACGCTTGTCACTGCCACCGTGAGGAGGATAGACTTCGCAAAGACAATTGCCTCCGTACCTTGAATGTGAATAACGGTGCGAAGGAGTGCGGTTGTAATCGCGGCGGCAACCATGGCGGAGATTTCTGACCAGGCGTTAATCCGCCACCAGTACCAGCGCAACAGGTAAACTGCTCCTGTCCCTGCACCGATGCCGAGCAAGAGTTGCCACGCTCCGGAAACGCTGGTCATCACCAGGGAAACGGCAGCCCCCAGGATTGCCAGAAAGGCAGTCAAGAATTTGGCAGCAAGCACGTAATGGTGCTCGTCTCTTGCTCGGGCCAGGAAGCGCCGGTAGAAGTCGTTAACAATGTAAGAGGAACCCCAATTGAGCTGGGTAGCGATGGTGGACATGTAGGCAGCCGCGAAGGCGGCGAGCATGAAGCCGCGGAACGCTCCCGGCAGATAATCCACCCAAACCTTGATATAGCCGACCTCGGGGTCTTTGAGCTTGGGGTATAGAACTACGGAGGCCAGGGCGGTCAGGACCCAGGGCCACGGACGCAACGCGTAGTGCGCAATGTTGAACCACAGGGTGGCCCATAGGGAGTGCTTTTCATTCTTGGCGGAAAAGATGCGCTGGGCCACGTAGCCGCCACCGCCCGGTTCCGCGCCCGGATACCAGTTGGCCCACCAATTCACTCCCAGGTACACACAGAACGCCATCAGCGGCATCCAGGGCGAATGCAAATCGGGGATGAAGGAAAGAATGGAACCCGAGCCGCCCATGGCGGCGCCGCGGGCGGCGTCAAGGGCGGCTAGTTTCGTCTTCAACAACGCCATCCCCCCCACGGCCCGGACGCCGTAATAGGCCAGCACAATCACCATCGTCATCTTGAGAGCAAACTGAATAATATCCGTCCAAAGCACGCCCCACAGGCCCGATATCGAAGTATAGAAGCCGGTGAAGGCAACCATCGCAAAGATGATGACAAGCGCTACTCCCTTGGAGACGCCCAGAGCGGTCTGGAGGATCTTCTCCATGGCGAGGTTGACCCAGCCGACGACCAGGCAGTTCATGAGGACGCCGAAATACAATGCCCGGAAGCCACGCAGCAGAGCGGCAGGCTTGCCTGCGTAACGCAACTCGACGAGCTCCGCATCGGTAATGACTTCCGCTCGCCGCCACAAGCGGGCAAAGAAGAAGACGGTCATCATGCCGTTGAGGAGCAAGCTCCACCAGAGCCAGTTGCCGGCGATTCCTTGTCGCGCTACCAGGCCGGTGACCGCCAGCGGAGTGTCGGCGGCAAAGGTGGTGGCCACCATGGACGTACCCGCCAGCCACCAGGTGACCTCCCGGCCGGAAACAAAGAAGTCGCCCGTGCTGGCGCTCGCCTTCTTGCGATAGTAGAGCCCAATCAGCAAATTGACCGCGAAATAGGCGGCCACGACTAACCAATCGATCAGGGTGATTTTCATAGATAACCGGACCCTTAGAAATTCTCCCAACTGCCCGTTGACAGAAGGAAGCGGGGAGTATATAGCAAAAGACTCGCGAATTGGAAGGTAGTGTCGCAGGTAGTGTCGCAGCGTGGTAGCTGGCCAGAGGGAGGATGTCATTCCGAGCGCAGCGAGGAATCTCGCTCTGTGCTGAGGCAGACTGGAGCTCAAGGCGGCCCAAATGGGGGTAGGTGAAAAAAGGATCAGAGCGAGATTCCTCGCTGCGCTCGGAATGACACCGGGGGGGCTTACACTGATTGCCAACTGTCCAGACTTCAGGGCCGGGGCTTGCCCCGGCCAGGCCGCCCCAAGGGGCGGCCCTACGTGAGGTCGCAAAAATCCTCACGGCGGGCGAAGAAGATGGCAACTAGCAGAACAGGGGGTGAGAGATCGTGAGTGGATTGCGGATCATGGGCATCTTCCTGGCGGCCGGTGTGCTCGCTGCAACGTTCGGCGCTCGAGCTTTCCCGGCCCAAGTGACGGCGAGGCCGGAGGTGGGTTTAACCGAAGAGAAGCTGGTAGCTATCGCTTCCGTGGCTGAGGAAGCAATCCGCACCGGCAAATGTCCTGGCGCCGTGGTGGTCATCGGGCACGAAGGAAGGGTCATCTACCGCAAAGCCTTCGGGCATCGCGCCTTGGTCCCGGAAGAGCTGCCGATGACTGTTGACACGATCTTCGACATGGCCTCCCTGACCAAGGTGGTTGCCACGACGACGGCGATCATGCAGCTTGTGGAGCAGGGGAAGATAGTCTTGAGTGCGCCCGTTACTGACTATTGGCCGGAGTTCAAGGCCAATGGGAAAGAAGACATCACCGTGCGGGAGCTCATGACCCATTACTCAGGGCTGCCTCCTGACCTCGATCTAAAGCCGGATTGGTCAGGCTATGAGACTGCCATGAAAATGATCGTGGGTGAGAAGCTGATCGTCCCGCCTGGTACCCGCTTCATTTACAGCGATATTAACTTTGAGACGCTGGGCGAACTGGTGCGCCTCGTCTCCGGCGAGCCTCTGGACGTCTATTGCTTTGAACACATCTTTAAGCCGCTGGGTATGAAGGAAACAGGCTTCAAGCCTCCCGCCACCTTGCGCCACCGCATTGCGCCCACTCAATACCAGCACGGTGACCGGGGGAAAATGCTGTGGGGGGAAGTCCATGATCCCACTTCGTACAATATGGGGGGCGTGGCGGGTCATGCGGGACTTTTCTCGACGGCGGATGATCTCACGATCTTCGCACAAATGCTTCTGGATGGGGGCAGTTACCACGGCGTCCGCATCCTGAGCCCGTTGACGGTGGAGAAGATGACCTCGCCCCAGACTCCTCCTGACAGGATGGCGTTGCGCGGGCTCGGTTGGGACCTGGATTCACCTTTTGCCTCGAACCGGGGCGAGCTGTTCGAGCTCGGGTCTTTTGGGCACACTGGATTTACCGGGACAGATATCTGGATCGACCCGGTCACCAAAACCTACATCATCATTCTGACCAATCGCGTGCACCCTGACGGAAAAGGCGATGCTGGCCCTATGCGTACGAAGATCGCCACGCTGGTGGCCGCTGCGCTGGGACCTGCTTCCGCCCAGCAGGTGCTGGCCAGCCGCCGCTCGCTCACGGGTTATGCCGAATTGATGAAGAGCTATCGGGTGCAAGGCCTTAGAAATGGCAAGGTGCAGACGGGCGTCGACGTCCTGGAAGCCGAAAACTTTGCTCCCTTGGAAGGGCGGCGGGTGGGTTTGATCACCAATTCGACAGGCGTGGACGCCGCCGGGCGGCGAACCGTCGATCTGCTCGCGCATGCGCCGGGGGTGAAACTCCTTGCCGTGTTCAGTCCCGAGCATGGGATTGAGGGCCAGGCGGATAGCCGAGTTCTCTCGAGCACAGATGCAGCTACCGGCTTGCCGGTGTACAGCCTTTATGGAGACACAGAACGGCCGACTGACCGCATGCTGGAAGGGCTGAATGCCTTGGTATTTGACATCCAGGATGCCGGAGTCCGCTTTTACACTTACATCACCACCCTGGGTTATTGCCTGGAGGCTGCCGCCCAGAAGGGAATCGAGTTTTACGTGTTGGACCGGCCCAATCCCATCAACGGGGACGAAGTGGAAGGTCCCATTCTCGAGGACGACTTGCGCTCCTTCGTGGCTTACTATCCCCTGCCCATTCGCCACGGCATGACGGTGGGGGAGCTGGCAGAGATGTTTAACCACGAAAACCACCTCAACGCCAAGCTGCACGTCATCAAGATGCGGGACTGGCAGCGTACGGACTGGTACGACGAGACGGGTCTCGCTTGGGTGAACCCTTCGCCCAACCTTCGCAATCCCACGGAGGAAGTTCTTTATCCGGGTGTCGCCATGGTGGAAGGGGCGAACGTCAGCGTGGGCCGCGGCACTGATACCCCGTTCGAGTTGCTTGGCGCTCCGTGGATGGACTCTCGAAATCTCTCTGCGTACTTGAACGCGCGGGATATCCAGGGAGTGCGCTTCGTGCCCGTGGATTTCAAACCCTCGAGCAATTCCTTTGCGGACCGCCTGTGTCACGGCGTCCAGATCGTTTTGATTGACCGCCAGGCTCTTGATCCTGCTGAACTCGGGGTCGAACTCGCAGCGGCCCTCTGGAAACTGTATCCGGACGTTTTCCAGCTTGAAAAAACCCTCCCTCTGGTCGGCGCCCGCTGGGTCCTGGAGGCCATTGGGGCAGGGAAGGACCCGCGCCGCATCGTTTATGAGTGGCAAGGCGCACTGGAACAATTCCGAACTCTGCGCTTGAAATACTTACTCTACCCTTAGGCCGACAAGCGGGGTAGCTTCGTGATGGGGCTGGGGGCAGCAGAGCATTGAGTCAATGATTCATTGAGCCATGGAATCATTTCTTCTGACATCTGCTCGTCACTTGCCCTTTTTCAGCAGCCGCGGGGAGCTATTGTGTTCGTGTAAAGGGCGGAGTAATATTCTCACTGCCATAGTCCGAACATGATCTTATGAGACTCAGCTCCGCGTTCTTGGGATGCTGGAGCCGTAGTAGGGGAGGGAACATGCGAACGGGCCGACCTTCGTTCTCTTTGATTGCCGCATTCTGCGCTCTTCTATCGACCGTGGGCCTTCCGGGTCTCCACCTTGCCAAAGAAAAGATCCCAGCGGTCAGTCCGGACGACTTGACCCTGCGCCTTTTCCAGCTTCTCGATGGTTCTTACGGCGGGAAGCTGTCGGAGTTCTACCTCATGGGTGACATTTACAAGGACCCAAAGATTCCCGATAAGGAACTCCAGCATGTTTTCAAAGCGGAATACGAAAAGGGCAGAGCCTTTGGGAGGTTCAGGCTCTACGTGCGAAGCTTGGACGAGCTCACGGCGGGCCAATTGAAGGATTACACCCCCAAGCAAATTTACGAATTTGGCGAACAGGATGTGGAGAAATTTACGAAGACTGAACCCGGACCCTTCGGCAAGACTGGAGACCTTTACTTTCGAGCCACGCCGGATGGCCCTCTCGCCACCGCCCCAATCACCGACGAGGCTCGAAAAGAATACGAAACCTACATTACACAGTGGCTTTTGCCCGCGCTCGAAAAGAAGTGATCGCAGCCTCTTCCTCCTGAGGGCAGGCTGCATGACCACCCGAACTCTAGTGACCCAATCAATGCATACAAAATTTGGCTCCCGTCTGTTTTTGATGTACTATTTGAATGTGTACATAATTGGGGAGGGGTCGCTGCCATGCCGAGAATAGCGGTTGAAGGCAACAGCCGGATGTCCTTGCGGATTCGGGCCGAGGAAAAAGCGCTGCTCTTGCGTGCGGTGGCGCTGAACCACACCGACCTGACGGATTTTGTCCTTCGTCACGCCTTGAGTGCCGCCAAGGCCGTCATCGAGGAGGCGGATCATGTGCAGCTCTCCGGGAGGGATACTGTGCGGGTTTTGGCTCTGCTGGAGAATCCGCCTGCGCCGAACGCAAAACTGCTGGCAGCCGCTCGGGCATTGCCAAAGCGGCGGTCATAATCGTGACGGCATGGCACGAAGAGCCGATCAGCAAAAAGCATGGTCGGGAAGCGTTCAACTGCGGCGAAGAAGCGCTGAATGAATTCTTGCGCCGTTACGCCCGCAAGAGCCACGAGCTGGGCGGGGCAAAAACGTTCCTCGCGATTGACGATGCCGACAACAAAACCATTCTCGGCTTCTATAGTCTGAGCCCCGCCTCGGTTGACTATGCCCGGACGCCGGAGATCATACGGCGCGGGCTGGCACGCCATGACGTGCCGGGCTTCCGCTTGGCGCGCCTGGCTGTCGAACGCGGACTGCAAGGGCAGGGAATTGGAGGACAACTTCTGCTTGCGGCGGGCAGACGCTGCCTGTTGGCCTCGGCGGAGGTTGGCGGCGTGGTGCTTGTCATCGACGCCAAGAATGAGAGGGTGGCAGGATGGTATGCCAGCTATGGCGCTGTGCCGCTGCTGGACGCGCCGTTATCACTGCTGCTGCCGCTCGCGACAATCGAGGCCGCGCTTAAAAAAGCCGGGAAATATTGACATGCTGTTCAAGCGCGTTCAGATTGCAATGAGCTCGACTTCATCGAGCGAAATCTCATCCTGTCGCCGGTCGTAGAGCTTGGTCGTCCGCGGCGACTCCTGGTTGGCGATGTGCTGCGCGATTTCCAGCTTGCCGGACCGGTGCGCGACCGTGAGTTTCCGCCGCATCCGGCGCCAGCTCCTCGGGCCGAGCGGCAGCAATCAACCCAAAAGTCAGAGTCGGGGACGGCTCCCCGGTCGGGCTCGCAACCTAAACATTGAGCGAGGCGATGCTGGCCGAGCAGGTCTCAGGCCTGACAGCCTACTTGTCGAGTAGCCGAAAGAACTCTTGGTTGGTCAACCCTGCCTGGCGGAGGATGCTCTTTACGATCTGCTTTGGCAGGTCAAAGCGTTCGTGATAGGGCACAGTGACCCGCCCTGGCTTGTCGGGATGTTTGAGATGGACGTGGGAGCCGGTAGTTTCGTGAATGAAAAAACCAGCCTTTTCAAGCGCACGAACCACTTCTCGGGGTTTGAGGTTTGCGAACTTGCGCGCCATGCCCTACACGGTGACTTTCAGTTCTTCGGTTATCGGCTGCTGGGACGCAAATGGGTCATCAGGGATATCCTCACCGTCCTTCAGCAGGGCGCGAATGTGGCATCGGATCGCATCTTCTGCCATTTCGCGTGCCTCCTCAAGCGTCCGCCCGTAAGTCACAATGCCGGGCAGGGCGGGAACGATGACCTGGTAGCCCCCTTCCAAGAGCCGCTCGTAGATGACGGTGTAGCCGTACTCGGCTGAGACGTGCTGCTTGCGAAATGTAGATTGCCGGCGAGCCATTAAACGCTTGGCCTCTCCCAGTCAATAGTAGCACACTGGAGCCAGCAGTGCATCCGACTCCGGTTCTTCAGAACAACGGTCTGGGGTGTACACTCGCAGGTAGGCGGGATTCCAAAATGGGATTCCTTGGCTACACTCGGACCGACGGGCGGGCGAGGTGAGTTCGTGAGGGTTCTGCTGATCTCTGCCAACACCGAAACGATGAACATGCCCACTCTCCCTCTAGGGCTCGCCTGTGTGGCGGCCGCAACCCGAAATGCCGGTAACGAGGTTGCCTTGCTCAACCTGATGTTTGAAGGCGACCCGATGTTGGGTCTTAGGAACTTCATCGAGGACTTCCGCCCCAACGTCATCGGCATTTCGGTACGGAACATCGATGACCAGAACATGCCGCACCCTCAGTTCCTGGTTGCTCCGGTCAAGGAAATCATAGCGAGTTGCCGAAGCTTGTCCGATGCTCCGATTATCCTTGGCGGTGCCGGTTACAGCATCTTCCCCGAGAGCGCATTGCGTTATCTGGGCGCAGACATAGGAATTCAAGGCGAAGGAGAGGTTGTTTTCCCTCTCCTGGTGGAGCGAATAGGCAAGGGTGCGCAAGTTTCGGACATTCCCGGGATTTGCCTCCCAGGTCAGCCCGCGGAGGGCAGGAGCTTTGAAAAGAACCTGGATGATCTGCTTCTCCCAGAGCCCAGTCTTTGGATTCCTTCCGGTGCTGACAACCGCAAGCTCTGGGTGCCAGTGCAGAGCCGGCGAGGTTGTCCGCTGGACTGCACCTTTTGTTCCACCAGCGCGATCGAGGGGAAATCGGTACGAAGACGTTCGCCCGACCGAATCGTGAGGTGGCTGAGGGATCTGAGGGAGACTGGATGCCGAAACTTCAACTTCGTCGATAACACGTTCAACCTTCCGCCCACTTATGCAAATGACCTTTGCCGCCAGGTGATACACGCGGAACTCGACCTCAATCTATGGTGCATCATTTACCCAAAGTGGATCGATACGGAGCTTGTGGAACTCATGAGGCAAGCAGGCTGCCGCCAGATCAGTTTTGGTTTCGAGAGCGGCTCTGACCGGATGCTGCGCAGCCTCAACAAGCAGTTCAATAGACAAGAGGTGAGCGCAGTCTCAACGATGTTCGCGGAGGCGGGAATAGAGCGGATGGGATTCCTGCTGTTGGGAGGTCCCGGGGAGACGAAAGACAGCGTCGAGGAAAGCCTTTCGTTTGCCGATTCCCTGAATCTCGAGGCCTTGAAGATTACCGTCGGCCTCCGCATCTATCCGCAGACTCCTCTGGCAACAACCGCTCTCAGTGAAGGAGTCATAAGAGCTGACGAGGATATGCTGTGGCCGCGGTTTTACTTGACGCCCGAATTGAGGGATTGGCTCCCGGAACGGGTAGCTACCTACAAGACCTCACGCCCATGGGTGAATTAGGTGAGGGAATGTGTTGCGTGGACCATGTGCTGCTACCAGCTATCAGCCGTCAGCTATCAGCAAACGGCTCGCACTGAGCCTTTGCCATTGTAGGGGTAGGGCTTGCCCTACCCCCTTTGGACGACACATTCCTTGCGACGACCAGGGGACGGCAAGCCGTCCCCCTACCGCTCGCTGAGAGCTGATGGCTGATAGCTGAGAGCTAAATCGTCTGAATCACCAGATCACACCTAGGCTTCTTTGGCCGTGCCGCTGGCGGCCTCCCAAACCATCTTCTTCCCGCTGCGGACCGAGAGGTTCACCATGTGGCCGGCGGCCGCAGAGCGGTGCCCCATCTCGGCGTCTTCCACAGGTTCGCGCCTGCTGCGAACGGAATCGAAAAACTCGGCCAGATGGAAGACGGTCGCTTCTGGCCCGCTCGCCTTGAAGTCCATGGAGCCTTCTGTCCGCACATAGGGGTTCGACTCTTCGCGATGTTTGCCCTCGCTCCAGAATTGCTCTTGCAGCTTCTTAGGCCAGGGCTCTATTTGAGATTGGTAGCTCTCCCTTGGGGTCTCGTTGGTTAAGGTCATGTCCGCGCCAAGAGTAACCATCAGCGTGCCCTCGGTGCCGAGGTATTGAATGCCCTGCTGGGTGGCGCTGGAATTGTTCATGGTCGAGCTCATATTCACGTGGAAGCTTGGGTAATCAAACAGAGCGTCGAGCGTGTCAGGCACTTCGCGGCCATCGTGCCGGACCAGGATACAACCAAGGGCAGCGACGGTGTCCGGCATCTTGGCGTCCATCACGAAGTGAATCGTATTGATCAAGTGGACAAAGAGATCCGTAGAGATCCCGCCGGAGTAATCCCAGTATTTACGGTACCGGAACACGCGCTCCGCATCGAAGGGGCGCTTAGGGGCTGAGCCCAGCCATTCCTCCCAACTGAAGTTCTCGCCGTCTTTCAAGTCTGGCGGGATGGGATAATTCCACGCGCCGGTGGAGCTATTCCGGTTGTAGGAGGCGATAATCTTGGTCACCTTACCAATTCTTCCGGACTGCACAATTTCCTTCGCCTTCTTGTGCAGCGGGGAGGAGACCCACTGGCTCCCTGCCTGGACAATCCGATTATTGCCTCTCGCCGCCTCAATGACTTTTGGCCCCTCCGCGATGCGGTAGGTCATCGGTTTTTCGATGTAAACGTCCTTTCCGGCCGACAAAGAATCCACCACCATCGGCGTATGCCAATGGTCTGGGGTGGCGACAAGCACGGCATCCAGGTCTTTTCTTTCAAGCAACTTCTTATACTGCGCAAAATAGGTTTCGATTTTGCCCTCGGTGCGTTCTTTGGCGCGGTCGAGATGCCCTCGGTAGCAGTCGGCAACGGCAATCAGATTAGCCTGCTCGGTTTGCTTTACGCATTCCATCAAGAAGCACCCGCGAATACCATAGCCAATGAAACCTACATTGACCCGATCGTTCGGACTCGCCGGCCTGGGCAACGGCGCAGCCTCCAAATGGACTCGTTTCCCGTTCAGAAACAATCCCAGGCTGGCTGCCCCCGCAGTGCTCTGGAGCATGAATTCACGTCGCGTAACTGAAAACATTTTGTACTCCCCCACTGATGTGCGAACGAATTGATATTGTGGACATGTTGAATTGCGAAATCGCGCGCCGAGCGAGAAATAGGGCGCGACTTTCCGCACGCTACTCCCCTACTCTACAGCATAATCCTACCGTGAAAGCAATTGATTGACCAGTGCCCAATTTGGTAACCCAAGGTCGCTTCCGTTTGGTATTCTCTCTAATGTTCCGGACCTTTTGGGGGGAGAAGAACCGCATGGCGAATGGGAAGCATGAAAACGTGAAGATGCCCTTGCTGGCATATCAGAACCACCGATTCCTGGAAAGCAGTGATGCCCGTACGTTGCGTATCCTCAGCGAATACCTTGAACCGCAGGCAAGACTGCGGCGCGCCGGCATCCAGCATACCGTGGTATTTTTCGGTTCGGCGCGAATCCGACCGCGCGAGGTGGCGCTTCAGAAGCTGAGGGAACTGGAAAGCCGTGGGAAAGGTGGCGGCACGGACGCCACTGCTGCGGAGCTGAGGAAAGCGCGCATGGCCCTGGACATGTCCCAGTATTACGAGGCCGCGCGCGAACTTTCACGCCTGGTGACGGAATGGGCGCTTTCCCTCCAGAACGATTCCCGCTTCCTCGTGGTTTGCTCAGGTGGGGGGCCGGGGATCATGGAAGCCGCTAACCGCGGCGCTTCCGAGGCCGGCGGCAAGTCCATCGGGCTGAACATCAAGTTGCCTGTCGAACAACGACCCAACCCTTACATCTTGCCGGAACTGAGCTTTCTGTTCCGATACTTCTTCATGCGCAAGCTCTGGTTCGCCCAGCCTGCCAAGGCCCTCATCGCCTTCCCGGGCGGCTTCGGGACTATGGACGAGCTCTTCGAAATGCTCACCCTCCTGCAAACACACAAGATGGGTCATCGCGTAACCATTGTGCTCTACGGTTCAAAGTACTGGAAGCGCGCCGTCGACTTCGGCTATTTTCTCGAGACGGGAACCATTCAGGAGGAAGAAATGAAACTCATCCGCTTTGCCGATACTCCCCAGGAGGCATTCGCGATAATCAAGGAAGACCTTACCCGCATACTCCGTGTCCGGCCCGTGCGCAAGCATCCATTCCTATGATTTTGGATTTTCGATTTTGGATTTTGGATTTGGGGGTTGTCGGTTATCAGTGGTCAGCGGTCAGTTGTCAGTTGTTACCAAGGCTCGGCCCGCTTTCCCGCGGCACTTGCTCTTCTGACTCCTGACTCCTGTCCCCAGTAACCTGCCCTTCTGCTCGTCACTCGTCCCGCCGCGGCGGGTCACTGCCTTCCTGACACCTGACACCTGGCACCTGAAACCTTCTCTTCTGTCTTCTGACTCCTGACTCCTGAATCCTGAATCCTTGTTTCCCCATTCCGCGCTATAATTCGCAAGGGAGGGCCCAATGCAATTCTTCAAAGAAAGCATGCTGGAACTGATTATTCAGACTTCCACTAACCTGCCCCCGGACGTGCGCCAGGCCATGGGGGAGGCGCTCAAGACCGAGCACCCGCAAACGCAGGCGGGCCAGGCGCTGGCCATCATCGGCCAGAACATTGACATGGCGTACGAAGATGCAGGCGCCATTTGCCAGGACACGGGCATGCTCACCTTCGAAATCAAAACTCCTGTGGGCGTGAACCAGATTGTGATGCAGAAGCAGATCCAGGAGGCCGTCGTCGAAGCCACCAAGCGCGGCAAGCTGCGGCCCAATTCGGTGGACTCGATCAGCAGCAAGAACAGCGGCAACAACCTTGGTCCCGGCACTCCTGTCGTCCACTTCGAGCAGTGGGAAGAGCCGAATATCGAAGTGCGCCTGATCCTCAAGGGTGGCGGCTGCGAGAACATGAACATCCAGTATTCGGTGCCCTGCACGCTCGAACATTTGGGCCGTGTCGACCGCGACCTCGAAGGCGTAAAGAAATGCCTCCTGCACGCCGTGTGGCAGGCGCAGGGACAGGGCTGCGCGCCCGGCGCCATTGGCGTCTGCATCGGCAGCGACCGCGCGACGGGCTACCACCTGGCGAAACTGCAACTCTTCCGCCCGCTCGACGACGTGAACCCCGACCCTACACTGGCCAGACTCGAGCAGGAAATCATGGACGAGGCCAATAAGATTGGGGTGGGCACGATGGGCTTTGGCGGCAAAGTCTCCTTGATTGGCTGCAAGATCACCGCCGCCAACCGGCTGCCCGCGTGCTTTTTCGTTTCCGTCGCCTACGATTGCTGGGCCTTCCGGCGGCTCGGCGTGCTGCTTGAAACCGAGTCCGGCGCCGTCAAGCAGTGGCTCTACCGCGACCCCAAGCGCCCGGTAGACCGACTAGTGGCGGGCGCCGGGTTCCAGGTGTCAGGCAGAGAAATTCGGCTGGAAGCTCCGCTGAGCGAAGAAAAAGTTCGCGCCCTCGTGGTCGGTGACGTGGTCTTGATTAATGGGCCGATGATCACCGGCCGCGACGCCGCTCACCAGTACCTGATGCACCACAACGCCCCCTGCGATCTGAACGGCGCAATCCTCTACCATTGCGGCCCAGTCATGATGAAAGAGGGAACATCGCCCAATACGCGCTGGCGCACCAACGCTGCCGGCCCCACCACCAGCATCCGCGAAGAACCCTACGAAGCCGACGTCATCAAGCGCTTCGGCATCCGCGCTGTAATGGGCAAGGGCGGCATGGGCCAGAAGACCCTGGCAGGTCTCAAAGAATTCGGAGCCGTCTATCTCCACGCCATCGGCGGGGCCGCGCAATTTTACGCTCGCTGCCTGCCCAAGGTCCAAAGCGTCTACTTGCTCGAGGAACTCGGCGTCCCCGAAGCTATGTGGGTCTTCGAAGCCAAGGATTTCCCTGCCATCGTCACCATGGATTCGCACGGGAACTCATTGCACGATGTGGTGTCAGCCACGACGGGGGCGGAGTTGGAGAAAGTGGGTGCGGGGGGTGGGGGAACAGACTAGGCAGTAGGCAGATGGCGGTAGGCAGTCGGCAGAGGGCAATCCGCAGCAAGTAGGAAGAGCCTACGATTGTTTCCTGTGCGGTCGAGTTAGGAAAACTGCCCTCTCCCGAGGGGAGAGGGTGGCCCGCTACCGGCGCTTTCACCAGCCGGAGCGGGCCGGGTGAGGGGTTGTTTGGGGAGGCGCGGAGCGTGACCTATTTTGACTACGAGGAAGTCGCCCGCGACGCGCGTATTCCCGCTGAAAAGCTCGAGGAACTCCGCCATTTGATCAAGGGGGAATTCCCTCGGGACGAGATGATGTACGAACTCCACCTTCTGCGCGCCTGTATGGCGATCAGGGACGGTGTCGTCACGTTGCAGCAGGCCCTCAGTCCCCGGCAGGAGAGCAAAGCATAGCTGGGTCCTGGTAGTTCGGCATGCAGGTTTCGCGGGTGGGCGACAAGGTCTTCCCTGACCCCTGAATCCCAAATCCCAATTCCGGGCCTCCGCGCCCCGCTCATGATTGATCGCGCCCGTCGCGAGAGACCCAAACTGTGCGTCGCGCGCTGCGCCCAAGTAGATTCTTTGATTGGTTGGATGCTATTCGTCTTCTGGCAGGGATTCGTGGTATTCGTCGATGGCTTCGGCGGCGACTTCGGCTTTCATCTTCAGCCAATCAAGCTCGACTGAGAGTTCGGAGAGGAGGTCCTGATAGGGGTCGCTTCCGCGCTCCACGCAGGTCATCTTTTGGCGAATCTTGCGGACCCGCTCATACCACTCCTCGACTTCGACGATCAACCCCTCGGCCGTTTCAAGACTGGGCAGAATTTTGGTAGCCATGGCGTTACCACTCCCTCTTCAGCCGGCGGGTCATTATACCACTCCCGCATGAGACGGCGAGCGTGGGCAGAGAGCGCCCCATGAATGGAGGGATGGCGATCATTGGTTGGGGTCGGCGTGACAATTCTGGATAGCCTGGGATGAATTCAACGCAGGCACGACCCCTGAGCCCAGCAGTCAGAAAACAGAAGTCAGTGGGGAGCAGGAGGAAGGCGATTCAGAATTCTGAATTCAGGATTCAAATTGCCCGACCCCGTTTTCCCGGCGGACCACTGACGACGAGAGGCCAAAAAGCAGTCGGCAGTGAGCAGTAAGGAGAAGGAAGCAATTCAGAATTCACAATTCAGAATTCATTCGCCCTGCAATGATGGTCTGCATTCTGTTACAATGCCGGGCAAGCCAATGTGCTGTAGGGCGAGGCGGCGGAGGGGATCGACGTCCGTCGTTCTCGGGAAATGGCTGAGGTGAGCCGGAGTGGAACAGGATCAGGAACTACTGGACCGTTGCCTCGCCGGTGAGGACTCCGCCTGGGAGGCCCTGCTAAGGGATTACACTCGAAAAATCTATAATCTCTGCTACCGCTTCACGGGCCGGGTGGAAGAAGCCGAAGATGTGACCCAGGAAGTTTTCATCAAAGTCTTCCAGACTCTCAAGAGTTATGATGCTGCTCAGGGCGCCTTTTCAACCTGGCTAAACCGGGTGGCGCGCAACCATTTGGTGGACCACTACCGACGCACCCGGAAAGACCGTGTGACCTCCTCGCTGGAAGACGAGTTGCCTGCGGCGCAGGAAAAGCCAAGCCCATATATGGAGCCTACTGGCCGGGTGGAATCGCGGGAGCGCAGGGAGATCCTGCAATTGGCCCTGGACAGGCTCTCGCCGGATCTGCGGGAAGCAGTGATCCTGCGAGACCTGCACGACCTCGATTACGAGGAGATTGCCCTGGTCCTGAAGGTTCCCCAGGGTACCGTGAAATCGAGAATTAACCGCGGAAGATTGGAACTGGGGCGGGTCCTTAAACGTATGGAAGGAATGAGAGGCCCCGCAAAGGCGGGAAATGAGCCATGACGCACCTGGAACTGGAAAACCTGACGAGCGATTACCTGGAAGGGCTGCTCGAGCCGGGGCTGAAGAGGGAAGTCGAAGCCCATTTGAGCGTCTGCCCCTCCTGCATCGAAATGGTGGGAGACGTGCGCCGGGCCATGGAACTCTGCCATTCCGCCCCGGAGCTCGAACCCGCTCCCTGGCTGGTCCGCAAGATCATGCTGGCCACGGTGGGCGAGCGCAAGCCCGGCTTAGTGGAGCGCCTGGTGGCCTTTTTCCGGCCTGTGCTTCACCCCCGATTCGCTTATGGTTTAGCGATGGCGGTGTTTTCGTTTTCCATCATCGTTAACGCGGCCGGGATCAATCTGCGGCACATGACTTTCGCGGACCTGAACCCGCGCACCTGGGTCCTTAGAGGAAAGCGTGCCTGGTACCTGAACGCCGCTCGCGTGGAGAAGTTTATTTACGACGCGAAGGTAGTTTACGAAATCGAGTCTCGACTTCGGCAACTCCGCTCGCACCCAGAGGAGGAGCCGCAGAAAGCGCCCAAGCAAGAACCGCCCGCGGGGGGGTCCACGAACAGCACGCCGCTTAGTATGCCCGCGCTGGCAACAAATCAGGCCCGGGTTGTTGATGTGGCCGACCGCACCGCGATTCTGCGGAATGAAATCGTACCGAACCTCCTAACCATCGAGGCAGTAAGGAGCGAAAACCCATGAAATGCGCCAACCATCCCAACGTTGATTCCGTCGCCTATTGCGGCCTGTGCGGGCGTGCCCTGTGCACTGAATGCAAGCGCGACGTGCACGGAATGCTCTATTGCGAGACTTGTCTGGCGACCCGCCTGCAAACTCCTATGTTCGGTCCCCAAACCGGCCCCAACCCTGGCGTCGCCCTGGGGCTAGGCTTCATCCCGGGCGTGGGCGCCATCTATAACGGCCAGATTGTTAAGGCCATGGTTCAGGTGCTGATATTCGGCTCGCTCATCGCCCTGAGTGATCGCGTGGGTGGCCCCATGGACACCATTTTCGGCCTGGGTGCGGCAGCGTTTTACTTTTATATGGTGATTGATTCCTATCAGACCGCCAAAGCCAAGCAACTGGGCCAGCGGACGCCGGAATGGTTTGGGCTTGGCGACATGAAGATGAATGCCCCCATCGGCGCCGCGTTGCTCATCGGCCTGGGGGCGCTGTTCCTGCTTGATAACCTTGGCATACCGGTTTTTCGTCATATCGGCAGGTACTGGCCGGTGTTGCTAATCGTGATCGGAGTGATATTGCTGCAACGTCGCATGGGTGGGGGGCATACACCCTCTCCTCCTTCGACGGACGCCCGCAGCATAGCAAGACAAGGGCCCGGTGGCGCGTCGGGACCACGAGAACTGTAGTGGACTAACCCTGAGTTCGCCAGAGGACACAACTCAGGCCGGATTCGGGTAGTGTCCCAAAATGTAGGGCCGCCCCCCGCCGTGGCGGGACGGCCAGGCCGGAGCAAGCCCCGGCCCTACCAGGATTCGACACGGCGCACGACAAACCAATAGCCCGGAGGATCTCCATGGAAGGCATGCTGAATAACCCCTTCATCGTCCCACTCGGAGCGTTCTTGATGGTCATCTTTATCGTAGCTATCATCTCGATGAGAAGAATGAGAGAGCGTGAGCTCCAGGCCCACCAGGAGTTGCGAATTCGGGAGATGGAGCACGAACGGAAAATGAAAGAAATGGAAATCGAGAAGGCCAAGCTGGAATTGGAAAAGGCCAAGGCGAGCAAGAGCGCATGAGACAGCATCCAGTTGCTGCCACACATCAGGCCATCAAGGCGGAGGAAAGCCGACTATGTTTCCATTCTTGTTGTTCTCGTCGCGCATCGGCGGCCTAGTGATGGTTGCGGCCATCGTGGGGATTGTCTTCTGGTACAAGGCGCGTGAGAAGGAACTGCAATTCCACCAGGACATGCGCATCCGCGAAATGGAGCATCAGCGCAAGATGAGGGAATTGGAGTTGGAGCTGGAAAAAGAGAAGAACCGCCGCGCTGCTGATAAGGCGGCCTGAGCCTCGACGAGGGCGATCCGGGGCGTCAGGAGACGTGACTCGGGAGTGGGCGAAACCCCGTCCCGGCGGATCAGCAAGAATCGCCTAAGCCAGTCCGATGGCGAGGGATTAGCAAGCGGGATTCAGAATTGTGAGCCTTCATGGAGAGGCTGCGGAGGTAAAAGGACCATGAATTCGCCATTGATCATCCCCCTGGCAAGCTTCGCGGTGGTGGTCGTGATCGTCGCCATAACCCAACTGGTGAAGATTCGCGACATGGAGATTGAGGCTCACCAGCGGTTGCGCTTGGAGGAGATGGAGCACCAGCGCAAGATGCGCGAGCTGGAACTGGAGTTGGAAGAGGTGAAGCAAGGGCGGTAGACGGATGGGCTGAGGAAAGGGCTGGTGAGTTGCAAGCCAGAAGGGAGAACCACAATAGACTATGGGTTACCCACCAAGCACGTCGATTTCAAGCAGGCCCAGTTTGGCTGGTCCGGTCATTCTTATCACGATTGGAGTCATTTTCCTGATGGAAGAGTTCGTTCCAGGGTGGGGCATTAGCAGGACTTGGCCCATTTTATTGATCGTCATCGGCGTTCTGAAACTCATCGATTCGGCAATGCCGCCGCGCCCCCCGCAAGGACCACGAGTGTAGGGGCGCGGAAAGCGGAAGGCGGTCAGCAAGCGGAGCGCCCCGACCTGTCGGGGCGGCTCTGCGAAAGTAAAAGGCAGTCAACAGAAACCGCTAGGCGGTAAGCAGTCGTTAGCAGATCGTAGGCGGTAAAAAGGCAGGACACCATGAGCATTTACGGTTATCGTCGGGGATCAATTTTCTGGGCGCTCACGCTGATTGCGGTGGGTGCCATCTTCCTCTGGCAGAACTTCGACTCTTCGATTCATCCCTGGCAGGTCATCGCCAAGTTCTGGCCGATCCTCATCATCTTTTGGGGCCTTTCAAAGCTCGTCGATTACATTCAGGCCCTAGCCCATCCCCAGACCGTGCCGCCACCGCTCTTCACGGCCAGCGAGGTCGTCTTGCTGGTCTTGATACTGGTTATGGGAACCTTGATCTCGAAGATCGTTTTGAGGCCGTGGCAGCAGTGGCCGGCCTCAATGGGCGTGGATATGAACAATGAGGGCTTTGCAGGCCTGTTCATGAACTCCTATACCTACACGCAGACTTTCTCTCTCCAAGCCCATCCCCAGCCTCACCTCCTGGTCGTGGACCGTCGTGGTGATGTGGAGGTGCATGCCGCCAGCCAAGCCACGGTTGACGCGGTGGTGAAGAA
>Ga0208036_1000333_pt1 | contig 31124 bp, 27 predicted proteins | sample June2015DPH_11_1_2_FD_184706 | JGI IMG/M metagenome (GOLD analysis project Ga0208036, IMG submission 184706) | Peatland microbial communities from SPRUCE experiment site at the Marcell Experimental Forest, Minnesota, USA - June2015DPH_11_100... | ecosystem: Environmental > Terrestrial > Soil >...
TTAACCATATGGTTCGTTCCCAAGAGCCGGAGGCTTCGGTCCGCGAACGGAGTTTGGCCTTCTACCGTGATGCGCTTGCACAGTATGTCGAGGATGCCAAGGCGAGTTTGTCCTTGACGATTGACCGGTCGTTCTCGCGCTTTGAACGTGATTGAGATAGAAGGTGAAAAACAGATTTTCGCATTCCGCTTCCTTGCTGAGCGTAGTATCAAGTAATTCTATACTCGTCATAAATCTTAGTGATAAACCCACCGGGTGTCCCAGGAATACAATTGTGTGTTTCTATGCAGTAGGTGTATATTGCACTTCCCGTCTGAAGACATGCGCCAGACTGGAGGGGATTTGGCCAGCACCCTTGGCGAACAGGAGGAGACTTCGATGGGCCTCGACAGCAAGAAGGCTGCTTATATGGGTTGCCAGAGGCTTATATTGGCAATCTTTGTGGCACTATTAATTTCGGCTTCAGCATCGGCACAGCAAACGACCGGTAAAATCGTTGGCACGGTAACTGATTCCCTGGGTGGGGTGATGCCGGGGGTAAAGGTTACGGCCACCAACACCGCTACGCAGATCAGCACCACGAGCGTCACCGATAAAGAGGGGTCCTACCAGGTTCTCAACCTTCCCATCGGCGATTACCGCATCACCGCGGCGCGCGAGGGTTTTAGGACGCTGATCACGGAGGCTCCCCCGCTGGAAATCAACCAGGTGCTGCGTGTGGATTTGCGCATGGAGGTAGGCGCCCGCACCGAGACAGTTACGGTAGAAGCGTCGGCCACCAGCGTGGAAACCGTGAACCCCACCCTGGGGCAATCCGTCACCACCCGACCTGCCGTGGACCTGCCGCTCAACGGCCGTAACGTTCTTGATCTCGCTCTTCTCCAGCCCGGCGTCACGGAAGTGAACCCCGGCGCCGCGAACGGGGGCCAGGACGGCACCTTCGGGATCGCCGGCGGCAAGTCTGATTCCGTCACCTTCCTGCTGGATGGCGGCATCAACAACGACCTGCTGGGGAACGAAGTCGTCTACAACCCGGTCCCGGACGCCATCGCCGAGTTTCGAATTCTGACCAGCAACTACTCGGCGGAATACGGCCGCAACGCCGGTGGCGTCGTGAGCGTCGTCACCAAGTCCGGCACCAACGACCTCCACGGGAGTGTTTATGATTTCGTGCGCAATGAGGCCCTTGATGCCAACAGCTATTTCAATAATCGCGATGGAGTGCCCAAGCAAGTGCTCAAGCGCAACCAGTTTGGTGTTGCCGTCGGCGGGCCGGTGGTGATTCCGCCAGTAGTGCACGGGAAGGACAAGTTCTTCTGGTTCGCCAGTTACTCCGGCCAGCGCCAGATCCAAGCCATAAACACCACTTCGCTTCCCGTCTACACCCCGGCGGAGCTCCAGGGAGACTTTTCCCAGTCTGGCGTTGATCCCACAACCCACCAGCGGATTCCGGACCCGCTGGTGGTGGCGTTCCTCCACGCCTACCCCTACTGGCAGTCCGACTCAGCGCTGGCAGCGCAGGCGGTCATCGATCCTGCTAAGTTCAGCCCCGTGGCACAGAACTACATTAAAGCCAGCCTCATCCCGACTTCTCCGACGGGCACGAAGATCGCGCAGGCGGGTAGCAAAAACGATTCCGACCAACTCTCGATCAAGCTGGATGCCCAACTCGGTTCCAAGGACAAGCTCTCGGCTACCTTGGGTTGGTCGCGGAATCCGGTGCTCAATCCGTTCAGCTTCGCCTTTGGCTCCCTCCCCGCCGATGCCTATGGATACGGCAGCATCGGTGACCATCACCGGGAGTTTCTCAACTTGGCCTGGAGTCGGAGTTTCTCGGCCACCCTGCTGAACGAGGCGCGGTTCACGGCGCAACGCATTAACATTGCCCAAGCCATTCCCGCCACGAGTTTGCCCACGCCAAGCCAATTGGGGATAGGAATCACACCCGACCAGTCTACAGGACCGACCATCATCGGCTTCTATCGCGGCCTGACACTCGGCTTCAGCCCGCAGGGGCCCACCACCGAGATCAACAACACCTTTGGTGTCTCGGACACGCTCACCTGGGTGAAGTCGAAACACACCACGAAATTCGGCTTCCTTTTCTCGCCGTACCAGAACAACACCCGCTACGATTTCTACGTGAATGGCGAATTTGACTTCTATGACAGCGCGACCAGCGTTGGGTCGGGCAACAGTTTTGCGGATTTCCTGATGGGCCTGCCCGATGAGTACTACCAGTTCGGCGCCGCGCCCTCGAACATCCGGAGCAGATCGTACTACGTGTTTGCACAGGACGAGTGGCACTTACGCAAGAACTTCACCATCACGTACGGCTTGCGGTACGAGTACAACTCCCCCAAGTTCGACACTCAGGGACGCTCTTTCTCGATCGTTCCCGGACAGCATTCAACGCGGTTTGCAAATGCTCCCATTGGCCTGCTGTTCCCCGGTGACCAAGGTGCCCCCAAGGGCGCCAATTTCCCGGACCGGAACAACTTCGCCCCGCGCTTGGGTTTCGCCTGGGATCCGTTCAACGATGGTAAGACAAGCATTCGCGCCGGGTTCGGGGTGTTCTATGACGTCCTGAAGGGCGAGGATAGCTTGCAGTTCAACGGCCAGGCGCCGTTCTTCGGGTACGTGGACATGTATTTCCCGTCGTTAGCGGGAAATCCCACCTCCGACCCCGGTTACTTAACGCAACCCTTCCTCGCGGCAGGCGCTACCAACCCGTTTCCCTCCAAGCCGCCGGCCGCGAATATCGACTTTGGGGCCGAGGGCTTCCTCCCCTTTGGCGGAGGCGGCGTGTACTTCGTCGACCCACACCTGCGCACGCCCTACACCTATCAATTCAACTTCAGCATAGAGCGGGATCTGACCCGGGGTTTGGTCCTGGAGACTAACTATGTGGGCAGCGCTACCCACAAGCAAACCGCGCTGGTCGACCAGAACCCGTTTATCCTCGGCACCGACACGCGTCTGCTGAACACCCAACCCGGAATCCTGTCCGACGGGTCGAACGGGTTCAGCTACCTGCTGACCTTCGGCAACCTCGTCAACAGCAATTACAACAGTCTGGAGGCCAGCCTCACCAAGCACCTTGCGGAAAACCGCCGGCTGGGCAGCAGCTATTTCACCCTGGCCTACACCTGGGGGAAGTCGATCGATAACAGCTCCGGGTTCCGCAACGTCAATAGTAGGGTGCCCTATTACAATCACGAGCTATTTCGTGCCGTTTCCGACTACAACATCGCCCAACGTATTGCCTTCAGCGGCGGCTGGGACCTTCCCTTCGATCAGCTCTGGGCCTCCGGCCCCAAGCGCCTGACCAAAGGCTGGAGTTTGTATCCCATTCTGACTTGGCGCACCGGCTTCCCCATGGACATCTCCGCACAACTTCCCACCAGAAGAACGGTTCCTGGGCCCTCAGGCGCTGGCGATGGAAGCCTCGTGCGGGCGAACCTCACCACATCGAATGTTTCCATCTTCGATCCGCACCAGACAAAAACCTTCAACGGAGCTACCGGCTCATTCTGGTTTGATCCCACAGTGTTCAATACCAATTACAACCCGGCTGTGTTCACCTATGGCACGTATCCCAGGAACTACCTCCGGGGGCCACACCGTGGCAATTTGGATTTTGCGGTGGCGAAGAAGACCGCGATTTTCGGAGAGCGGCTGAATGCGGAATTCCGCGCGGAGTTCTTTAATATCTTCAACCACGCGGAGTTTGAGCTTCCTACGCTGAATATTCAGGATCCAAGTTTCGGTCAGATCTCGAGCACCTATGATCCGCGCATTATCCAGTTAGCGCTGAGGCTTACTTTCTAGCAGGATCCAACTCGCGGCCTCTTTCCGTCGGTCCAAATACTGGTCCCATGAGCGCACGCTCGCGCCCGGATGTCGCGAGCGTGCCCTTTCTTCTCTCCCCCAGCCCCAATACTGTTCACTTAATGATTTTGAGGCATCCTGACCGGGATTCTTCTGTCGCCGTTGCGGCGGCTCATCTGTCGCGGCTTCAGTTATTCGGGCCGAGACGTGGTTTCGTGCCGGCCAGTGTGAGCAAGAGTTAGGCCGCCTTGACAAGCGAATCTATTCCAGTGTTGTATTGGGGCCGGAGGAGACTATCATGACCGGCAAAACAAACAGTTCCAGCCAGACTACTACACTTCTCTCCATACGACGTCTGGTTATTATTACTCTGTTAAGTTGGTTATCTCAGATTATCTTTGACTTCTTCCAGCATGCCGGCTTGTTTGCCAAGTTATGGATCGAATCAAGAGCGGCCTTGCTACCACCAGAACAATTATTCGAACGTATTCCGCTTGGTTACTTATCTTTCCTCATTACTTCCAGCATGTTGGTTTGGCTAATGGTGCGGCTCGGCATCTCCGGCTCGAAACAAGGCGCACTGTTTGGTTTAAAGATAGGCGCTTTTCTTTCTTGCAGCTATGTGTTGGGCACGGCTTCTGCGTTTCCAATCAAGCCTGCTCTCCTCATTGCAATACTCTTCGGAAGCACCGCCCAGTCTTCCATTACGGCTGGTGTTATCGGAAGTGGTTTAGGTGGAGCGCACCTCGGTCGTTTGTCATTAAAACTAATCGCTTTTCTCATCCTGGTGTTAATCGCCTATTTCGTACTGCAGAGTCTGGGGCTGGCTCCGCCAATGCAACAGGCAAAATAGCTCGTGACGGGCCAATGACCGCTCCGGGCGAAGACGCTTTATCCAGCGCTCAGCCGGAGACGTCTTGCTCCCGATAAATGAATGGCGCTCTTCGGAATTGGGGATCAAGGGGCTTCGGCCCCTTCACCTGCCGGGAGAAAGACGCTTGCCGCGCCGTAAACACCAACGTTCTTTTGCAGTTTGGCCGGCAGGATGGGGAGCTTCTCGACAAAGCGACGGTTGATCGTGTAATTGGGGATAGTCTGCCGGATTCTCTCAAAGAGGGGTTTGCCAATCTGCGCGACTCCGCCCCCGATGAGGATCGCTTCCGGATCAAATAGCGAAATCATTCCTCCCAGCCACACGCCGAGATAAAACCCTGTGTCGTCGACGACGGACTTGGCCAAGTCGTCTCCCCTGCGCGCGGCCTCCTGGATCATGACAGGCGTGATCTTGCGGAGGTCGCCAGCCGAGAGTTCGCGCAGTAGGCTTGGCCGGCTGTGCTCTTGCTCGAGGGCGACGCGCGCGCGGCGAGCCATGGCAGGACCAGCCGCCAGCGCCTCGATGCAGCCCAGCGTGCCGCAGCCGCAACGATACGGGCTGCGGAAGTCGATGGAGACGTGGCCGCCTTCGCCGGCCACTCCATTCTTGCCGTGATAGATCTTCTTGTTGATGATGACCCCCGTTCCAATGCCGGTGCTGACGGTCACATAGAAGACGTCCCGATATCCCACCGCCGCCCCAAAAAGGACCTCTGCAAGCCCAGCAGCATTGGCGTCGTTTTCCACGTTGGCAGGGAGATGGAAATGGCTTTCGAGCAGACGCGCGAGCTGGATATTGCGCCAGCCCGGGAGGTTCGGAGGGTTGATAACGACACCCGTTTTGGGGTTAAGAGGGCCGGGCGCGCAAACACCCACCCCGGCTACGTTCTCCTTCCCCCCCGCCAGCTTGATCAGCCGCTCGATCAAATGTACGATCTGACTGTAGCTGGTCTTGAACCCTCTCTCCGCATGAGTTGGCACGACTAGGGACTTCACCAAATGCCCCTTCAAGGTCACTACCCCTCCTGCTACCTTTGTTCCCCCAACATCGATACCCACAATTAGTTTCGGCATAACCGACCCTCTCCAGATTGAGAATTCCTACTCATAGATTTACTGAACCTTTGAATTGCCTTCCTCCTTCTCCCCACGGCCCACTGCCACAGTCAACCCGCCGCGGCGAGGCAGATAACAGCTCACAGTTGCCCGGAGTTCTTCCGCCGCCTACCACCTGCTGCCTACCTTCGTTCTCCTGACTTCCGACTCCGGACTCTTGCTTGTCACTTGTCACTGCTATTCTGGCACCCGAAACCTGTCCCTCATGCGCCGTCCTGTTTCAGTCCCTTCATCCACTTCCGGGCGCGCGCCTCGGAAAAGCCGCCAGTATACTCCATCGAGCGGCCTTTGCGGAACTGGTTGAAAGCGAGGGAGCAGGAAAATAGTAAATTATGAATGGTGAATTCTAAATTGAGGTAATGCAGCAGTGAGAGGGCTTGGGTGCCGCGCGCAAAGCAAACTCTGCGTCCGCAATTCACCATTCACCATTCACTATTCGTAATTTCGCTCGTCATTTTTCACTGTTTTTCCGCGCCGGCGAGCTTGACGCTTCCTGTGCAGTTCTCTAAGATGACTTGGAGTTGACCTTCAACCATTCCTTGAGGTTATGGATGCCTCGAACTCGCTCTCCGCGCGCCCGCCGTTCTACCGACGCCTCGCCTTCCGAAGTCTTCATCCCGGACAAACTCTATTTCCGAATCGGTGAGGTGAGTAAGCTAACGCAGACAAAGCCTTATGTCCTGAGGTTTTGGGAGACCGAGTTCCCCACGCTCAAACCGGCGAAGAGCAAGTCCGGGCACCGGCTCTACCGCCGCCAGGACGTCGAGTTGGTCCTGGAGATCAGGCGTTTGCTTTACGGCAAGGGCTTTACGATCTCCGGGGCGCGAAAGCATCTTGCGGACAACTCCCGAAGTGAGGCCGAGCAACGTCATCTCTTCTTGTCCACGCTTGATGCGGCGGAGTTGCGTGCCATTCGACACGAACTTCAGTCCATCTTGACAATACTTTCGCGCAAGTGTTAGGGTGAGTGTTTGTGGCTTTCAGCCCCAGACCTGCTATATCGGCCAAGGCCCAAAAGGCTCTACGGGACGTAGCGCAGCCTGGTAGCGCACTTGCTTGGGGTGCAAGGGGTCGCCAGTTCAAATCTGGCCGTCCCGACCAATGAATCAGTGACGAGTGGAGAGTGACGAGTGACAAGTCAGTTCTTCCCGCTCGCCACTTGTCACTCGTCACTTGTCACTGTTCTTCAAGCCGGGGCGTAGCGTAGCCTGGTAGCGCGCTTGGTTCGGGACCAAGAGGTCCCCAGTTCAAATCTGGGCGCCCCGACCATCATTCTAAAGGTTTTGGGTCACGAAGCCATTTCCTCAAAAGTACAAACTCGTACAAGTTACATGCGCCACAGTGCATCTACAACCTTGTGCGACGCATCCCGCTTTGTGGAAGCGACGGCCTGAGTGTAGATATTCATCGTGGTCCGAATATCGGCGCGGCGTAGCAGTTCCTTTTGCACGGCCAGGGTGGTCCCCGAGTCGTGCATGAGCGTTGCATAACTGCGCCTAAACGTGTGCCAGCCGATTTTCTTGCTGATGTCCGCCTTGACCGCCGCTGGCTTGAGGTGGTCCGTCAAGATGCCATCCGGCCAGGGTGGTTTTCCAGTTGCTCCCGTGAACACGAAATCCGACTCAGCCGAGTAAACCGCTTGTGTTTTGTGCCTTAGAAGAACCTCGGCTAGGTCGGGATCCAGAGGCAAAATCTCTTCAGACACTGGATTCTTGGTATAGCAGATTTCGCCTTCGGAGCAGCTTCGCTGAATTGTGACGGTGAGTTTATCAAAATCAATGTCCTTCCATTGCAAGCCCAGTAGCTCAGAAACCCGCAGGCCCAGGCAGGCAATGATTAAAACCATCGTTTTGTAAGGTTCAACGAGTTCCCCTAGAAAGGTCCTGAATTCTTCTGGCGTTAGAACCTCTGGCTTGGCTAGCCGCTTTCTCGACTGGCGTACACGGCTAATCGTCGCCTGGCAGGCTTTCGATAAGAACGGCAAGCCCGAAGGAGCAGCAGGTCGCGTCGATGGCGTTCCTCCGTGGAGCCTCGTGGCAGTGTTCGCACGCCCCGACGGCGGATTTACGCTAGTTTACTGACCAAGCAAAGCTTCACTACCAAATCGCGGTCGCACTGGCTTCTACCGGAGTTGCTGAATCTGCGTGCGGTGGAACATTGATGAGGGACAAGGGTAAACATGGGAGCGGGAAGCTTAGCAGCGGGAGCGAACCAACATCAAGGATTTCAATCCTGACCGAGTCTTTGGCAGGCAATAGCCGCGCATTCTGTGGGCTCAATCGCAACCGTCTACCGCAGGAGCCATTCGATCAGACTTCTCAAGATTCGGTGAGAGGCCGGAAGGGGATGTATGCTCTGGGCCGCGCCGGTGGCTCTGATACTTTCAACATACCAGTCGTAGGCATTCTTGAGCGCTTCCGCGTTGCTCCACTTTGGGAGCCAACCCAACTCCCGAACAGCTCTTGAGGTGTCTACGATTGAGTCCCGACTCCACGCGCTCATGTAATGCCACTCTGACGCTGGTACCACTCCGGCGAGCTCCATCCCGCGCAACCCCATTCGTGCTACCATCTCAGGGACAAAACGCAAGCGGGCGCCTGTCTGGGCGTGGTCCAAAAGTGCTTGCACATCCTCTCGGATGGTGCCGAAGTTGAGGGCACCGAAAAAGAAAACTCCTTCGGTCTCGGAGCCAGCCAATAAACGGATTCCTTCTGCCATATCGCGGATTTCAAGCAATTGATAACGGCTCTGGGCCTTTCCCAAGAGGAGGACCGGCTTACCCCGCCGTACCCAGTCGAATACGATGGTGAACGCGCTGGCCCGCCCCGTGCCGATGAATGTTTTAGGACGAACAATGGCCACTCGTAGTCCTCGGCTACCTTGCTCCGTCGCGACGCGCTCTGCCTGGACGCGGGATTCCCGGTATGCGTCTAATCGAGTGAGGGGAGCCCTAGGAAAGAACGGGTGAACCTTGGGAGGTCTCTCGACGATGGTCGACGATATCAGAACAAGCCGTCGTATGCCGTGAATTATCGCTTGGTTGCAAACCTCTCGCACGCCGTCGACATTAACACTCTTGATAACTTCCGGAGCCTGCCTAGGTGAAGCAAAGGCCGCGTGAATCACGGCGTCCACACCAGTGAGTGCCCGGTGAAGTGGGGCCCCGTCGCGTACGTCCCCGTCAAAGTATTCGACGTCTGGTCCTTGAGCCCAATCAGGGCGCTCGGCGACGTCAAGAATGCGCGTCGCAACGTCATTCTTGCGGAAACTCTGGATAAGGTGGGATCCCAAGAACCCGGCCCCTCCGGTGATCAATACCCGTCCCAATGGCACCTGTCTCGTTTTCCTTTCCTTGTGATTGTTGCCTGCCGAAAGAGGCAGTCCAAAGAAGTCCAGAGAGCGGCTAAATCACAACCTAATATAGAAGAATGATGCGCGGGCAAGCCTATAAACCGATTTCTCTTACCCCCTTTTGAACATGTAGGCCTCTGATGGCTCCGCACGCAGTCTGAACTGCTTCCCATGCGCGGGTTTAGAGAGGCATTTATTGTATCCCTGACTTCTCTCCAAAGTCTATCTCAAACCCCCGGCCAAGATAACCAAGCTTAGCAGAAAGAAGTTGGGGTTGATCCCTTCCCCGCGGTGCGTCGGCGCCGGGGAACCGGCCATCCTTCAAGGCAGGCTTGGCCATCGAGCAATTCAACTGGCAAGGAGAGCCGGTTGCAGGTTAAGCTAGTCATCGTGAGGCTTCGCCGCCATTTCGGTCGGTTTCGAACTCCCGGTTTCTAGTTTAGCTTGTTTCGTACAATGGTTCAGTAATTCATCCGCAGGAGACATTCGGATTCCATGGTGAGCCTTTCAGTTATAATCGCAGCACAAGAGGCGGGTCGCAACCTGCGGAACTGCTTAGCGGCTCTCACTCCGCAACTCGGACCGGCGGAAATGGAGATTGTAGTTGTCGACGGATCAGGGCGCGAGGATGTCAGACAGCTCATGAGTGACTTCCCTTGGGTCCGATTTCTGCGCCATGCAGGCCCGGACAATGTCCCTCGACTTTGGAGAGCTGGGATTGCTGCCGGGCAGGGAGCGATCGTGGCGCTGACCATCGAGAATTGTCTGCCCGCCCCGGATTGGGCCCGGCGGACTTTGTGTGCGCACGCGGCCCAGTGGCCTGCGATTGGGGGTGCGATCGAGATTAGTCCCGAGGCAAGCTGGGTGGACTGGGCCGTTTACTTTTGCCGTTACAGCAACTATATGCTGCCCTTTGCGCCGAGATTCCTTGACGATCTGGCGGCCGACAACTGCTCGTACAAACGTATGCCGCTCGACGCCGTTCAGCATCTGATGGCTGATGGCTTCTGGGAGACGTTTATTCACCACGATATGCGCAGTCGCGGCGAGAAACTACTTTCCGACCCCTCGCTAGTCGTGACGTTTTGCGGCGGCGTCGCCGGCTGGACCTTCTTCAGACGCCGTTACCTTCATGGGAGATACTTCGCCGCGCGCCGGGCTCGTGGCTTCACGCTTGCCCAGAGGCTCGGCAGGGCGGCGGCTTTCTTTGCTGTTCCTCCTTTGCTGCTGACTCGGATTGCGGCGAGGGTCTGGAAAAACGGCCGGCATCGGTGGAAGTTTCTAGCCGCCCTGCCTCTGATCGCCTGTTTTCTCCTGGCCTGGGCAGTGGGCGAGGGTATGGGCTATCTCACCGGTTCGCCTAAGAAGCCGGCTTGGGGACGAGATTAAGCAGGGATGCTGCTGAGAGCCCGGTGTTGGATAATTGTGGCAGCGGTGGTCCACCTACGAAGCCGAATGTGGTACAAACTCCTTCAGGGCGGAACCTGGCTGGCTGGAGCTAGGCTTGGAAGGCAGGGCCCGGAAGAGACCGCATGAGCGATCCGGTCATCTCTGTGATCATGGCGACCCGGGGTGGCGGGACCGAGGTAATGAAGTGCATCGATTCGCTGACGCAGCAAACTCTGGGCACAGAAGCCGAGATCCTCGTCGCCGACTGTTCCACAGATGGAACCGATCTCGTGATAGCGGCCGAGTATCCCGCCGTCAGGCTCTTGCACTTCGCGGAGCCGCTCAGTACGCAAGAATTGCTGAGGCGGGCTTTGCGACAGGCGAGCGGGAATATTATCGCAGTGACGTACCCCCACTGCGTCTTCCCTTCGACCTGGTTGGAGAGTCTCCGGCGGGCGCATGAATCCGAATTCGAGGTCATCGGCGGGGCGGTTGAGCACGGGGGCCCCGACAATCTGATCAGTTGGGCCTGCTATTTTGCTGACTACGGACCCTTTATGCTGCCGGCGTCACGCCGGGTGACGTCTCTCTTGGCGGGCGACCATGTCTCTTACAAGAGAAGTCTGATCCACGAGTCGCTGGACTCCTTGCAGGACGGCTACTGGAAGGTTTTCTTCCATTGGGACATCGAACGGCGTGGCATTCAGTTTCTGTTCGACCCGGAGTTGGTCGTTTTCGCCGTTCCCTCTGACACCTTTTGGGGCTTCACACGACGGTACTTCTCGAAAGCCCTGCGCTTCGCCGCCATGCGATGCCGGCGGATATCGCCGTCCGCGCGACTGCTGCACGCGATCACTGCTCCCTTCCTGCCGCCGTTGCTTTTGTACCGGCGTATTGATGCGGTGTGGAGAAAGCAGAAGCATAGGACGAAGCTGCTCGTCTCCATTCCATTGCTAGTGGTTTTCGTAACGGCCTGGTCCGCAGGGGAGGTGGCCGGATATCTCCTAGGCCCTTCTTGGAAAAGGTGATTTGGGCAGGCGGCCTCTGGGACTGCAACCGGTTCAGGGAGGGAAGGAGAGAGAGCACACGCACACGAGCACACCATTGGTCCCGGCCTCGGGTTGTGGTACAGTTGCATAATCGTGGGGTATCAGTGTAACCAATGCCTGCTGTTCTCCTTCTTGTTTCTGCTGGCATTGCCGAACGGGCGGCCCGCAGCGGGTTGAGGGATCTTTTCGAGCCCGACGCGTCCAGAGTGAAAACTTACGGACTGTTCAACGGATTAGTATGGAGCAGCAGTCCCAAGCCGCAGACCGACCAAAGATCTCCGTGATCATCGCGTCCGTCAGCGGACGTGCCTGTCTGTCGGAATGCCTCGAGTCTTTGGAGAGACAGACTCTACGTGACCAAGCGGAGGTCATTGTCGCGAACAGTTGTGGTATTGGAATCGCCAATCTGCTGCGCGGCTATTCGGGGGTCAGACTGTTGAGTTTCGACCAACGAAAGACCATCCCGGAGCTGCTGGCTGTCGCGATGAAGCACGCGCGGGGGGACATCATTGCCGTGACGGAGGATCACTGCCTGGCCGAGCACCACTGGTATGAGCGCATCCTGGCCGCCCATCAAGAGCACCATGGTGCCATCGGAGGAGCAGTGGAGAATGGGCGCGCGGACACGGTCCTGGATTGGGCCGAATTCTTGTGCGAGTACTACGAGTGCATGAGCCCCGTTCCGAAGGGCGAGGTCGGGGAGATCCCCGGCAACAACGCCTCTTATCCACGTGAATTCCTTGCGTACTGGCAGGACCTGCTGGAGCTGGGCTATTGGGGATGGTTTCTCCATCAGAGGCTACGGGAGAAGGGCGTCAAGTTTTATTCGGATCCTTCGATTGTCGTCGTTCATAAGATCTCGTTTGGCTTCGCCGATTTCCTGAGCCAGCGCTTTCATTTCTCCCGCTCGTTTGCTGCGCAGCGCACGCGAAGGTCTTCTTTGTTGGCCAGGGTCGTGTATGCCGGACTCTGCCCCTTTCTGCCGATCGTAGTGCTCGGCCGGATCGGAGCTAAAGTGTGGCAAAAAGGGCTAACACGCAGACTTCTCCCAGCTTTGCCCCTGCTCGTCATCTTCTCGCTCGCTTGGGCTTGGGGGGAGTTCAGGGGATACCTCCTGGGCCCCGGAGACAGCACGCAGAAGGTGGGACACTTAGATTCCAAGTAGACGCCGGCGCGGCGTTGCGCCCAACTCGTCGCGTTCGGCGCGCTTTAGTCACTTCCCTGAGCGGCAGCACCCAGGGCACGCCGGAAGACCATTCTCATTGTTGTCCAAGCACGAAGGTGGTGATGCGGGCTACGCGAAGGCTCAAGGGGCCTCTTATCGTCATGAGTCTGTTTGCGGCTTTGTCGTCGAATTCATTGGCCCAGACCCCCACCAAAGCGACCTCCGGGACTGCCACGAGCGTAGACCATGACGCGGTGGATCGGAAGAACGAAGCACGGTTGCTGGAAGCCAATCGCAACTTGCCGCTGGGCTTCGAAGCGAATCACGGTCAAACCAGTCCGCGGGTGAAGTTCTTCTCGTGAGGGGGCGGATATACGCTGTTCCTCAAGGCCAACGAGGCTGTGCTCATGTTGGGACGGGAAAGTGGACGATCAAAGTCGGTTCCGCCATCCGAAGAGGCCGGTTCCGTGGCGCCTGCATCGCCACCGGCTGGCGGAGCGCCCGTGATTCCGCGCATGAGCTGGGTTGGCGCCAATCAGGGGACGAGAGTGGACGGATTCGGAGCGTTTCCGAGCACGAGCAACTATCTGATCGGCAGTCATCCGGACCACTGGCGAACAAGGGTCCCGATTTACTCGAAAGTGGAATATCGCGTCCTGTATCCGGGCATCGACGCGCCTTACTACGGTCGCGGAGGACAGTTGGAGTACGACCTCGTCGTTTCCCCCGGCGCGAATCCCGATATTCTTCAGATGCAGCCGCTTGAGCCATACATCGCGGAAGTGAAGCAGGATCTGGAAAGAGTCTCCGTTCGCCATTCCAAACTCCAGCATCGAAAACGAGCTGCCGGGATTCCCGGCGACTGGGAAGCGACGGCGTAGCCATCTGGCGTTGCAAATGCCCGAGTGGCAAGCTCGACGCAACGATAGTAGGGCCAGTCCGCGCCCAAATGAGATGGGTCATGGACAACAGGTTGGTTCTTCAGCTAGACTCGCATGCCGCCATGGAAGGGTTGTTGGGGCGGAGTTCTTGAGCATGGGTTCCCTCGTCACAGACGTCACCCGCACAGGGCGATTCAAGTCCGGCTTTCGAGAAGGAATGCAAGCCTTTTTGGCGGAGGCGCGCGCCCTGAAAGCGGACTTTCCGCATCGAGAATTCTTGGTGACGATTGCCAAGAACCTTTGGCCGGCATACCTGCTGGCTTCAACTCTCATCCTGTGGGGTTTTACCTGGGGTCTTCCAAATCACTACCAGGACAAGTCATTCCAGGCGGACGAGAACGCAGCCGTGTGGGCCGTCAATCAGCTTCGCTTTCCGCTTCACATGAATCCGCGCTGGTTCAATTGGGGGACGGGTCTGTTTTATCAGACGTATCTTGTAAAGCTTGTCTTCACCGCCGGAGGTTTGGCACACGCCAGTGATTACTGGATGCTAGTCATGGGCCGGCTGGTGGTTTTCGTCTCGGCCCTGGGAGCCATCACCGCCTTATTTCTGCTGGGCCGTAAGCTGTTTGACGGCTGGATCGGGCGACTCGCGGCAACCATCTTGGCTGTTCTTCCGGGTTTTGTGATCAACGGTCACTATTTCAAGACTGACGTGCCGATGACCTTTTGGATGCTGACCACGATGCTGGTGGCATACCAACTCGTCGAAACCGGGGCTTCAAGATACGTGTTCTTGTTGGGGCTCCTGGTAGGCTACACCGCCTCGGTCAAGTATCCCGGCGGGCTCATGCTCCTCGCAGGCCTGGTAGCCATCGCCATGGCGTCTCGGAAATTCCATAAACGTTGTTCCTGGCTTACGTACTTCGTCTGTGTCGCGCTCGGCTTCGCGTTTGGCCAACCCGCGGCGCTACTGCCGGCCGGTTGGGGAGCGATCATCAAGGCCCTGCGGTGGGTGGGAAGTCTCAATAGGCTGGGTATCCCGTACCACGTGGCGAGGCCACCGGCATGGATTGATTATCCGCTGAACGTCATGCCGTTCTCCATGACGGCTCCTATGCTCATGGCTGCGGCGGTGGCGCTCGCGTGGGCCGTCGGGGTTTGCGTTCTGACCGGGAAGAGGTGGGCGCTTCTTCCAATCCTGACCTTCATGGTGGCGTATTACCCGGTGCTGGCAACGGACAATTGGCGATTGGTGCGATACACCGTTCCGCTTTTGCCTTTCGCCGCTCTTTTCGTGGCCTTGTTTGTCGGGACCCTTCGAGACCGGCCGATAGTGGGACGCGTCGCCGTTGTCACGGTTTGCGCCCTGATGGCTTACGCTTTCCTATCCTCCCTCTCCTATGTCCGAGCGTTTGGAGAAACGGACCCTCGCATCCAGGCGAGTCGCTGGGTCGAGGACCAAATCCCAAGGGGCCAATCCGTTCCTGAAATTGCCACGCACTACTTGAACCTTCCGCAGCTCGGACTGGTGGGTTATAAGACCGTGTCCATCGACTACAGCATTTCCGACCTACGGAGCGCACCGAGTCCTTACCTTATCGTATCGGAGTTCAGCACATCGTCATATTCACAGGCGATCGATTATTATCCGCGACAGAGAGGCTTCTTTCAGTTTGTAACCGCGAACTATGTGGAAGTGGTCCACTTTGAGAATTCGCAGAAGCTGCTTTTCATCGACAGCAAACGAGGAAGCAAACTTCCTCAGGACTGGTTGCACCCGAATCCGAGGATTACGATCATGGTTCGCCGCCCCAGCTAAAAAGGAACGCTTCGGATCGTGTTACTTGACTGGCTTTCCTTTCCTCAATGTTCTTCTCACACGGTGCACAAATGTGGCCAGTAGCACCTTGAGCAACCGTCTCAGCGGCACTTGCCGCAAGTCTGCCGTCGCCAGGTATCGCGTGGGGTGAATCAGCACCAGCCGGGGTGAGGTCGCGCTTTCGAACTCCGTCTTCAGCCGAGGGCGACTCTGAAGGCACTCACGATTAGCGTAGATGGGCATGTTTTGAGCGTAGTACCAGCCCGCGTTAGGGTTTCGCCAGATCCCTTTCCTCAGCTCTCCGCTTATCGCGCCGCCCGCCACCAGTCCTCGGCTCTCACTCGGGCCTTGGCGTAGCGCCTCCCGGCCCGGTGTATCAGGTCGTTTAGTCGCGCGGTCAGGCCGCCAGCCTGAATGGGCACGGACTTCTGCCGCTCGGGAGCGGTCACCAGCGGCTTCAAGGCGGCAACGTCGGCGCGGCAACCGACGGCGTCGAAAAGGCGCTTGCACGTGGCCTCGAAATCGTGAGTCAAGTCGGCAAAATCAATCGAGATGTCGGCATGGCGTCGATGGGCCGCCAGGCTCAGCTCCCAAAGCTTGCAGAACCGTTCGTAACCGGTGCTGGAGTTTCGCGCGTCAAGCTCAGGAAACTGAGCCTTCAGGTCTTCACACCAGAACGCCAGGCTGAATCCATTGAAATTCACATCGGCCTGCCCCACGTCTTCCCGGCCGAAATGTTGCTGCACCCGCTTGACGATGCTGTTCCACTCTGCTTTCTTATCCCGAAAGATGTGCACGATCTTGGCCTGCGGGAACCTTGCCCGCAGCCAGTCCAGGCGGAAGGTCATGCGGTTGAACTTCAGAAAAACCTTGGAGCGGCGTCCGAAGGCCGATCCGATCAGGTAAGAAAGGTACCGGTAGAGGTCGTCACCTTCGTCCTCCCGCGTCATCCAAAGGCCCTTGTGCGCCCAGTCCGGGTTGAACAGAGCTTTAACTTTATTGAAGCCCTTATACTCGGCGAAGTAATCCTCGACAAAGAAATGATGCTCGTAGACTCGAAGCGGCCAGATCAGATACTCCTTTAGGTTGCTGTGCAAGGGTTCGTAGAGACAGTAGTATTCGTCCGTTTTCCTGAACAGGGTAAACAGGAGCGTGCTCCCCGAGCAGAAATCGCCGCTGACCAAAACCAGATTGCTCATCAGCCCATCCCACTAGAGTGGAGAGATTCGCGTGCTCCGCGTCACCTGCTTTGAGGCACAGGGCGGGCGAGAACGCCGCAGCTTTTCTGCAGCCTCCAGATTGAACAATCGGTAGACCTGCTTGTAGTGCCTCATCTCCCTCGTCTCGATCCACAAAGGATACTCGACGAGACTGATGTGGGAACCAAATTTCCCCGCGTTGACCTCGGCTATGGCGCGCAACTCGCCGGTCTTGTCGGACCCAAAGTTTATGCCGACGTCGTCGAAATAGAAGAGGCATCCGTGGGGCGCGATGTCCGGAAGCAGGCGCCCGAAGACGTCCATCGTGGACGAGTAGTAGTCGCAGTCGATGGAGACGAACACAGGCGGGTGCTCGCGGAGAAACTGGTCGTATTGCGGCAAGGTGTCCTTGAACTGTCCCTTGACCAACCGGAAGTTGTTGAACCTCGCGTCGAGGTACGTCTGGAGGCTGTCAAGATCCACGCGCGTGAAGTCCCCCTCCCTCCACAGGAGGCCAACGTCGCCTAGCTGAGCTGCCGGGATACCTTCGAACGTGTCGAAGCCAACTGCCATCACCTTGTTCTCGAGATGCAGTTGCTTCAGCCACACATCTCGGAAGTGAAGGAGGATTTGAAACGAATGCCCGTTCGCCACTCCGAATTCCAACATCGAGAACGCGCTGTCGGGGTTGCCGGCTCCTGGGAACGCAACCGCGTAGCCTTCTGGGGTGGCGAACCCTCGCGTCGCGAGTTCCACGCAGCGATAGTAGGACCAGTCCTGGACGCGTCCTCGGGGTCTTGGCAGGGAGGTGGCCCAGAGCCTCGTTTTCTGGTAGTCAGAGAGCGGCAACCGGCGCAGGAATGACCGGACAAGACCCTCTATCCGACCCGCGAGCGGCAGCATCAGGAGGACCTCCTGAACGTGAGTGTTCCCAGCGGCGTGCTGTGAAGCCCGACCTTTCGGTAGAGCAAGACTGCCATCAAGACGTTCCAGAGGATCATGCTACCGGCGTATGCGACTGCCGCGCCTTCTGTTCCCCATCTCGGTACGAGGAGCAAGTTGAGCAAGATGTTGGCGACGGCGCCGGCCGCGATGCCGGTAGCGCAATCGCGTTCATGCCCCGTCATGACCAGCAGGACACCGACCGAGCCCATGCCGACGCTGACAAGCTGGCCAAAGCTCAAGATGGCGAGGGCCGTCCGGGCTTGGGTGAACTGTGGGCCGTAACAGTACAGGAGAAACCAATAGCCGAACCCGATCATCCCAATCGCCAGCGGCAAACAGGCAAGCAGAGTCCAGCGGGCAAGCCTGGTGACCAGGCGCTGTAGCCTCTCAAAGTCTCCCGCCGCATAGAGGCTGGCCACCGTGGAAGCGAAAGCCGCATTTTGGACCACCAGGGCGAAAGTGACGAGCTCTGCTCCCTTATGGGCCACGCTGTAGACACCGACGGCTTGCGCTCCCTTGATAGCCCCCAGGATGAGCGTGTCTGCCTGCCCGAAGAGGACGCCCATGCTGGCCATGAACACCAGCGGCAGGGCGCTGCGCGCCCAGGTGGAATCGCGATAGACGGGCTCGGCCTCCTCGACCGGCCGCGGAAGCGTCCGGTGAAGCAGAAGCGCGCCCACCAGAAAGGCCACAGCGGCTGCAACGACGTTCAAGCCCATGGCCAGCGGTGCCGTCAATCGGTTATGCCAAAAAAGATAAGCCATGGAGAGTAAACCTAGCAGCAGGGCGGGTTGAATCAACTGCTCAGGCATGGCGCCCAGCGCCACGCGATGCAGCCCCTGCATAACTGCTTGCCGGACCCGCGTCAGCGTGATTAACGGCAAGAAGATCAGGGCCACCCAAAAGGTCGAAACCATCTGCGACGTCCAGTGCCTGCGCAGGGCCCAGGAAGCTGCCGCCGCGAGCAGGGCCATGCCCAAGGAGGCCAGGAGACTCGACCAATTCGCCCTTCGCAAGAGACCCCGCATCAGGCCCCATTCCGACTTGACGTGATAGGCTGCCATCTCCCGGACAAGGAGTTGGTCCATTCCCAGGATGGCTGGGACACCCAGCAGCACGACCCAGGCAAAGGCGTAGGAGTAGGCCCCGAGACCCTCCCTGCCCAGCAGGCGGGCCAGGAGAACGGTCGCAACGAAGGAGAGTCCAGAGAAGGCGATGCGGAGGCCGAGAAGCCCGCCTGTACCCGCCACCAAGCGGTTCCGTAGCGTGACGGATTCCTCTTTGCCCAACAGCAACTCACCTATGGATGTAGCGGCGTCACGCATTCACGTTTGCTGCCCGGGCGCGCCCCCCCTGCTCGTAGTATGTCTTAGACGACCGGAGATCGGACAACCACCACCCCTATTGACCTGAACCACAGGTAACACGGGAAGTCTAGCAAAGTCAAGATGGGAACCAGGACATGTTATCGGGGCTGGGGGTTATCGCGCCGCAGGGACGCTGGCCCCGGAGCATTGGCAATAGAGTTGGGGAGCGTGGTGCGATATAATAACCAGGATAGCCATTAAGCGACACAAAGAATGTTGGGGAAACTGCACCAGATTGGATCACGCGTTCGGCATACGCCTTTGTTGCAAAGGCAGGGGTGGCTGTGGGAGACGGTCGAGCCAGCCTGGCAACGGATGTTCGCCCGCCTGTCTAACGAACAAGGCTTTTCCACGCATATTAACGGCGACATCTTCAAGCTGACCTACGAATGGGGCTCGCGCTACGACCGGCGGGACCATAGGGCCTATCAACCCGTGTTCTTCGGAGCCCTCACCGAAGCCATCCGCGAAGGAATGACGGTGTTCGACATCGGCGCCCACATTGGGATACTTACGCTGGGAGCCGCGAAGCGGGTTGGTAACAAGGGCCGTGTATACGCCTTCGAGCCCAGCCCAGAGACGGCCCTGATACTGGAGCGCCACATCGCTCTCAACGGTTGGCAGGACCGTGTGGAGGTTGTCCGGGCGGTTGCCTCCGATGTCAACGGAAAGGTCCCGTTCTACGTGAACGGAATCAGCATGGCGGCGTCGCTAGGGCGAGAAAACGTGGAGGTGCTGAGCCCTGAACGACCCGCTGACGGCGCCGTTAAGCTGGAGACGGAATCCGTAACCCTGGACCAGTTTTGTGAGAGGGGCCATATCCAACCCGATGTTTTCAAGATTGACGTCGAAGGCGCCGAGCTTCGCGTCCTACGCGGTGCCGGGAACCTGCTGCTGACCCGGCGCCTCCCGATCCTATGCGAGGTACACCCGAGGCAGATGCAGTACTGCGGGTCGTCGATCGATGAGCTCCATGCCTACCTGGAAGACGTTGGATACTCTTTGGAACCTCTTGACCAACCCAACCCCATGGGGATCTTTCACAGCCGCATGAGTCCGCATCCGAGATGACCTTCGTCGAGAGCAGCAGTGCGATGCGCGCGCGGGGCGAGGCGGTGAGAAAGAGGGTGGGAGAGCGAGCATGGCTGACACGTCAACCAGCCTGCCCCTGGTTTCCATCATCGTACCGGTTTACAACGGCGAGAAGTATCTGCGGGAGAGCCTCGATTCGATCCTCGCCCAGACTTATCCGCACACCGAAGTGCTGGTGATGGATGACGCCTCGACGGACGGGACCGCGGCTGTTCTCGAGTCTTATCGTGACAGGGTGCGCGTAATTCGACAGCCGCAGAACCGGGGGCAATTCGGGAACGTCAACGACGGCATCGCGTTAGCCCTGGGCAAGTACATTGCGGTTTATCACGCGGATGATGTGTACATGCCGACCATCGTCGAGCGGGAGGTGGAATTCCTGGAGAAGTACCCCGAGGCCGGCGCCGTGTTTGCCAAGATTATTTTCATCGATCCCGGCGGCCGGGAGTTCGGTCGCCTGACGCTTCCGCCCGAGTTGCGGCGCAGCCGCCCATTTTCGTTTCCGGTCATCTTCAACGGTCTTCTCAAGTACAAGAATCACTTCCTCATGTGCCCGACGGCCATGGTGCGCGCATCCGTTTACGGGGACGTCGGAGTGTACCGTCAGGACCTTCGCACCAGCGGGGACCTGGAGATGTGGGTGCGGATCGCCCGGAAGTATCCCGTGGGCATCCTCGATGAGTACCTGGTCCGCTATCGCCATTTTCACGCGAGTGAGTCCACGCGCTACGAGCATTTGCGAACTGAAGTTCATGACCACTTTCAGATTATGGACCTTTATCTCAAAGACGGCGGGCGGGCCGTGACTACCGCCGCCGATCTGGCCGCCCACGAAGCCCACCGCGCCGAGGATTGGCTCATGGTGGTTGTGAATGACTATATCCTGGGCCGCCGACAGGAGGCGCGGGTGGCTCTCCGCCAAGTGCGCGGAACCCGGCTCCTGGGCAGTCGAAGGGTTGAGCGCGGCCGCTTGCTCGTGTTGTTCCTAATGCTCCAGATTCTGGTGCGGCTTCCGCGAATTACGTCTGTGGCGGACCTGTTCTGCCGGCGCTGGCACTCGAAGACCCCACGAATCGGGCGGCCACCCAATGAATAATTGGCGTCGAACGCTGGGAGAAGGCAAATGTCGGGCCCCGTGGAGTAGGAGCGGAATCCAGATCCTCCTGCGGTCGTGGGCGTGCAGTCAGGAAAGAAGCTCATAAGCGCCCCCGGATGAGGGAACAGGTAGGAGAACGGAGCGTTGGTCCGAGCGGGCGGCCCGTGGGTTCTTCAGAGCTTTGGAGGCGGTGAATCAGGGTGCAGGATGAGCCAAAGCCCACACATCGCGCTTTACATTGATCCGCCTTCGCCCAGTTTCCTGCGCGATCAGTTTTTCAACGTAGAATGCGCGGCGCACGGAGGTGACCAGATCCTTACGCCCTATGCCTATCTCAGGAGTTACCTGGCGCCCTTTGAGATTCCGGTCCACACGGCGGACTACCTGCCCCCTGAATCGAATGTAGTTCGAAACGTCTACGTGTCAATGGGCAACCTCGCCAACTACAGACGGATCGGCCAGCGTAATGACACGGTTCTGAGCGCGTTTTTCGCTATGGAGTGCCCGACCGTCGAGCCGAAAATGTACCGGGAATTGAGTCAGGCTCAGCATTATTTCAAGCGCATTTTCTCATGGAGTGACACCTCTGCGCTGGAGCCCTTTGTCGGGGGGACATTACGATGCGAGCCTTTCCGCTGGCCTCAATCGTTTGACTCGGTGCACGAAGAGATCTGGCGTCGAACGGAGCGCGGATTCCTGGTGATGATCAATGGCAATAAATTTCCTCGTTTCAAATCTCCCTGCCGGGAGCTCTATAGCGAGCGGTTGCGGGCGCTCGAATACTTCTGCCGGACGGGTGAGATCGACCTCTACGGGGTGGGCTGGGACGGCCCTACGTTTATTATCGGTCAGGTGCATGTGCCCGGTACGTTCGGCAAGGTTCCTTTACCGGGCACGGTCCAGCGGATCAATCGAAAGCTCGTGACCTACTGGCAGCGTTTTTTCCCCGACCCGCGCCTGGTGGCGGCACGCCGAGTTTATCGTGGCTTTGCAACCTCGAAGGCAGAAACCCTGGGCAAATACAAATTTGCCCTCTGCTTTGAAAACTCGATTTTGAAAGGATGGGTTACGGAGAAGATTTTCGATTGCTTTTTCGCGGGGACCGTTCCTGTTTACTGGGGCGCCCCCAACATTCACGATTATGTGCCGGCCGAGTGTTTTATTGACATGCAAAGGTTCAAAGATTACGGAGAACTGAAAAGCTTCCTGCGATCGCTCACTGATCAGGATATTGCCAGCTACAAAGAGCAGGCGCGCGAGTTCCTGGGATCGCCGGCGTTTCAGCCATTCACAAAGCAGGCTTTCGCCCAACTCTTCGCCCACATGATCGAAGAGGACACGGGCGTGAAGTTGACCACCGTCGGGCGGGAGCAGGCGCAGATGCCGGCTAGAAACTAGTTCGCCGGATTCGCCAGGCTATGAACTGAGGTGCAGAACACGAACATCACGACCCATCCTAGTGTTGAGGCCGACCCGGTTGTCATTTTCTTTGACGAGCGGGCCGCCAACTATGATCGTGAGTACGAAGATGAGACGCCCGGGGGGTACGCGCTTCGCGTCCGGCGCGAGAAGGTCCTGAGCTTCTTCGACAAGCCCGGGGGAAGAGTTCTCGACGTCGGGTGTGGTCCTGGGGTCATGGCGCAGGCCCTGGTTGATAGAGGTTGCGACTTTTGGGGACTGGACCCGTCATCAAAGATGATTGAGATCGGCCGCCGTCGCTTCCCTGATAACGATCACATTCACTTTCTCTACGGTGATGCGGTGGGCCTCGGGCTGCCTGACGACTTCTTCGACGCCGTGCTATGTATGGGCGTTATCGACGCCTTGCGCGACAGGCACCGCGCAGTCAGGGAAATGCTCAGAGTGCTGAAACCCGGCGGCACACTCATCGTCACCTTTACCAATTTCCGCAGCCCGTACGCGTGGTGGAAAAATTTCGTGTTCTATCCTGCTGTTGCCGTGTGGCACGCTTTAAGGGCTCGGATGGGAGACCGGACGCTGAAAGCGGCTCGAAGACTCGGCGGCGGGACCAGGGCCCTCTACAACGAATCAACGGCTCGGCAACTGTTGGAATCCGAGGGGGCAGAGGTCACTCAAACTGTCTTTCACTACTTTAATGTTTTCCTTTCACCGTTGGATGAAATCATGCCGTCGATTGCGCTCTGGCTCACCAAGAAGCTTGAAGAGGGGGCCTGGCCGAGGCCCGAATGGATAGCCGCGGGCCTGATTCTGAAGGCCCGAAAGATTTGAGGCGGAACCCGGCGTCCCGGAGTAGCGAATTGAACATCTCGTTGGCTTCAGAAGGACGGCGCCCCCCGAAAGTGCTGTGCCTTTCTCGAAGCTATCCAAACAGTGCCACAGAGCTACTGGGGTTATGGGTCGAGCGGCTGGTGCGCCACTCGACCCGGTTTTGCCAGCCCAAGGTGGTGTCACCGGTGCCGTACTGTCCCCCCTTCCCGGGGCTGCCCGAGAGTTACACGCGGTTCCGTCAAGTTGAACGACATGGTTGGGATCGTGGTATTGAGGTCTTCCATCCACGTCTTGTTGTTGGTCCAGGCTATTCACTCTATAACGCCGAATGGATGCTCTACTACGCGGCGATCCGCAAGTTAGTCGACCGGCTCCGACGTGGTTTCCCGTTCGACCTTATTCATGCGCATTTCACCTACCCCGATGGTGTTGTCGCCGTACACTTGGGCAGACGATATGGCGTCCCCGTCATCATCACGGAGCACGTGCCTTGGCACGTGTGGACGGACAAGTACGCTCGCGTGCGCCGCTGGGCGACCCAGGCGGCCCGCCAGTGCGTCTACCATGTTTCGGTCAGCGAGTTCGTGCGCCAGTCCGTAGAACAAGTCACCGGCGCGAGGCAGAACTTGGTTGTCATTCCAAACGGCGTTGACGGTTCGATGTTCACAACATCGTTAAACGGACACGGCCGGGTGCCAGGGCAGATCCTTTTTGCCGGCGCCGTACGACCCATCAAGGGTGTCGATATCCTTATGAAATCCATGCGCCTGCTTGCAGACCGCGGCATTGGTGCTAAGCTGGTCCTGGTAGGCGAAGCATACTACCGAGCATACCGGCAGGAGGAAGCTCGGCTGCAGCAAATGGTTTCTGACCTAGGTCTCAGAGATCGGGTGCGGTTTGTGGGCAAGAAAACTCCCAGCGAGCTTGTCAGTTATATGCAGGAGAGCGCCGCTCTAGTTCTTCCCAGCCGGGCGGAGAGCTTCGGAATGGTACTGGTGGAGGCGCTTGCCTGCGGCACCCCGGTCGTCGCCACCCGCTGCGGCGGGCCGGAGGAAATTGTTAACGAGCAAGTAGGGGTTCTGGTGCCTCCTGAAGATCCAGAGGCGCTGGCGAGGGGCATCGAGCACGTCCTTGAACACGGAGCGGATTACGATCCAGCACGGCTTCGTGCTCATGCGTTGGAGAACTTCGGCCTTGATTCCGTCGGCCGCCGCCTCGAAGAGCTTTACCATAAGGCGGTTGAGCGCTATCCAAGACGATAGAAAGGAGGGTAGTGTCCCAGACGTGTGTTGATGGGTCAAAACCAGCCCCTGCCGGGTAACCCCTGGCGCCCGACACCTGACACCTGCACTTTGCTGTTGACGTGAGGCCGGAATGTTGGTAGCCTATGTGAGTGGTCGAGTGGGGGAACATGCGGGGGAGTGGGGGGAAGGGATTCGCAGAGAGGAACGGCGGCAGGGAAAATGTGTAGAAAACAGAAAAAAGATACTAAATGGTGGGAACGAACCTAAGAATGTATTTAAACTAAAGGAGTTAGCGTTTTCAGGAGCTCAAAACGAACTGGTTTTTCAATGCAAAAAGCCCCAATCAAAGCGAAAAAGGGGAGAGATTGCACGGTTCGGAGACTGGAAAATAGAGACTGGCAACACAGATCTAGGAAAATACCGAAAGGAGGGCGCCAGGCATGCGTTTCGAGAAAGTCATAGCCATCAACCCGCCGAGCCCGCCCGGTTACGTCGCGAACCGCGACTCGATGGGTGGATACGGTCAGCTCTATCCGATTGGTGCGACCCTCTTCCCGCCGCTCGATTTGCCGTATCTCGCAGGGTACCTCACGCACAAGGGCGTCCCAGTCGAGGTGCTGGAAACATTGGGCCTTGGTCTTGACGTCAGCGCCCTGACGAGTCGAATCGCGACGATTGCCGGGAATAAGCCCGCCGACATCCTGGCTGTCGTCCGGACGGCCTTATGCAGTCTGGACTGGGACCTCTCAGTGTGCGACGCCATCAAGAAAGCCAACCCCGAAATCAAGCTGGCGGTATACGGCTCCATCGTTCCACATCTCCAGAAGCGGGTCGAGCAGGAGCCCGGCCCCGATTACATCATCCAAGGCGAACCGGACGAGACCGCGTACGAGCTGGCGGCTGGAAAACCGGAGGAGGAGATTCTGGGGCTGAATTATCGCCGCGGTGATTCCTGGGTGGAAAGACCTCCCCGCCCCTTCTTGAAAGACCTTGACCAGCTCCCATTCCCGAAATGGGAGCTTCTACCGTACCAGCGTTACGCGCTGCCCAAGTCGTCAGCAACCGCTGCCGTCCCCTTCCTGCCGATGCTCACGTCACGCGGGTGCCCCTTCGGGTGCCATTACTGCCCGTACCCGATTGGCCAAGGGGTGCCCTTCCGTTTTCGGAGTCCCGAGAATGTTGTGGACGAGATCGAGCATCTGGTAAAGGACCTGCGCATTCATTACATCCTCTTTCGCGATCCCATGTTCTCGCTCCGCCAGAACCGCGTGGTGGAGATTTGCAACGAGATTCAAAAGCGTGGGTTGAAGTTCAAATGGAAGTGCGAAACGCGCCCGGATTGCATTGCCGAAGAGACTCTGCAGGCCATGGCGGCGGCCGGATGCGATGGGATTAACTTCGGGGTTGAGAGCGCCGCAGTTGAGATTCAGGCCAATGTCGGCCGCAAGCCCATCACTCGGGAAAAGATCATCGAGATGGTCAATCTGTGCCGCAGGATCGGAATCAAGACCTTCTGTTTCTTCATCATCGGCCTGCCGGGAGACACGGTGCAATCCATCCTCGAGACCATCCAATTCGGGATTCGCCTGCGGCCTAACTGGATTCAATTCAACGCGGCATCCCCGATGATCGGCACCAAGCTCCGTGATTGGGCCGTTTCCAAAGGGTTGACTCCCGACGACGAGTACGCCTACCGCAACAGCCATGAGGCCATGATCGGCAATGAGAACTTGTCCAAGGAGCAAGTGAAGGCGTTGCACCGATTCGCGGTCATCTTCGAACGTTATTTGATCAACCGCGGCGGCGTTCTCAAGGACGAGAACTGCAAGGACATGGGCTACAGCGCGGCGCGGTCGATAGCGGATTTCGCGGCCAGCTTATCGGCCAAGGCATTCTTCGCGATCGGCCGGAGTTACTTCGAGCATGCCTATACCGTCACAGCGCCGCCGGCCGGACAGGGAGCACTGCAATAGGCGCCGGCTCCATGAGAGTCCTGATGACCGGGGCAACCGGGTTCCTGGGCTCGCGCCTCTGCAAGCGGATGGTCGCGGACAGGCATGACGTGCGCATCCTCGTCCGTCCCACCTCCGGTCTTGCCCGTCTCGAAGGGCTTCGAGTGACACCTGTGCTCGGCGACGTAACGGACGCCGAGAGTGTTCGGCTGGCGGTTCGAGACCGGGACTGGGTGGTTCACGCGGCCGGTGACTTGAACTACTGGAGACAGAATCCGAACGGGCAAATGAAGGTGAACGTTGAGGGAACTCGCAACGTTGCCCAGGCCTGCCGCGCCGAGGGCGTGAGCCGTATGCTGCATGTGAGCTCGGTGGCCGCCGTCGGCATCCCCACCAGCGCCCAGCAGCCGGCAACCGAAGACTTCCAGTTTAACTTGCAGAAATCAGGGTTGACCTATCATATGTCCAAGCGGCGGGCGGAGGACGTGGTGATGAGTGAGGTGGCCCGGGGCTTGAACGCCGTGATCGTCAACCCGGCATCCGTAAGCGGGCCGGATCGCATCGCAGGGCTAATCAGAAGCGTGCGACGCAGTCCGGTGGTACCGTGCTTCTCCGGTGGAAACTGTGTGGTACACGTGGCCGACGTGGTGGAGGGAATCATCGCCGCATTGGAACGGGGCAGGGCCGGCCACCGCTACATCCTGGGGGGCGAGAACCTGACGTTCCGCGCCATGGGAGAAAAAGCTGCCAGAGCCCTGAACCTCTCACGCCGGTTCGTGTTGATGCCACCCGTGTTGACGGGCCTCGCAGCGGCTGTATTTGAGCCTTGGGCGCGCTGGCGGAATCGACCGCCCAAGTTCGCCTACATGATCCACTATTGCGCCAACCGTTTCATGTTCTACGATTCGGGCAAGGCTCGCCGGGAACTGAACTACCAGCCGCGAGATTTCGATGCGATTCTCCGGGAGGCTCTCGGCTCCCGGTCGTGAAGGGCAGAGGCCATCCAGAATGTGGCAGTCTTTCACCAGGGCCGGCTTGTTGCTCTGCCGTTTCAGCGAAGCGCCGGAAACGATGGGAGGTCGCGTTGCTGACTGATCCGCAAGTCGAGTCACACAATCAAGCACTGTTGCGATTCCTGTGCTGTCCGATTTGCAAGGGCAGCCTTTCTCCCCGGCGGGAGGAACTTTTCTGCCCTCAGTGTCAGAAAGGCTACCCGATTGTGCTAGGGATTCCCGACCTGCGACTTTACGAAGATCCTCTCATCCCGCTGCAAGACGACTACCGTAAGGGAGAGAAGCTTCAGACGCAGGCAGAAAAGATTAGCTTCGCGGAGCTGGTGCGGTTTTACTGGTCGCTTCCCACCTACCCTCCGACGCCGCCTGACCTCAAAGAGCGGTTCATCCGGCACGTGCTCACGGACGAGGACAGGATCGAGGGTTACAAGAACAAGATAGGACGCGGAGCCGCCTTTCTGGAGGTGGGTTGCGGGACCGCTGCCTTAGTGAAGGTGGCGCAGGCGAGGTTCGATTTCGCTGTTGGATGCGACGTTGCATTCCGCTGGCTCGTGGTGGCGCGAAAGCGGCTACAGGAGGCGGGGCTCCCCGTCAACCTGGTCTGCTGCTGTGCCGACTACCTGCCGTTTCCCGAAGGCTTCTTTGATTCGGTGGCTAACGTCTCTCTGCTCGAACACGTTGCCGACGCGGCGGCCGTGATCAACGAGTGCGGGCGAGTTACCAAGCAGAGCGGCAGAATCTTTGTATGGACCACCAACCGTTTTTCTCTGGCGCCCGAGCCCCATGTTAGAGTGTGGGGAGTAGGTTTCCTGCCCCGGCGCTGGATGCCCGCCTATGTGAAGTGGAGGCGTGGCCTGGCGTATGAGAAGAAGCACCTGCTCTCGTGCTTTGCATTGCGCAGGTTCTTCAGCATAGCAGGATTCGATTCAACCTCGTTCTCGCTGCCGGTGATCACCGCGGCGGACTGGGAAAACCTTAGGGGCCTCGAGAGGCTGGGCGCTCGCCTGTTTAGCTGGGCAGCTAAGATTCCCCTGCTTCGATCGGTTTTGCTTCTTGCTTCTCCGGTCATCCAGGTGGTAGCCGGGCGCGGAAGCAGTGAGCCCGCAGCCGGCAGTTCCGTTGCCGCCGAGGCTATGAGTAAAGCAAAATGATTCTTGGTGTTAATGGCATACGTCTGGTCGGCAAACGCTCGGGCGTGGGCCGGTGCATCGAGGCCGTCCTAAGCTGCATGGGAGAAATGGATCATCCGTTCCGGGAGATCAGGGTATATACGCCGAAGCCGCTGGGAAACGATATCGTCCTGCCGCTTGGCGCGACGAATTCAGTCCTGCCCTCGTCACTGCCGCCGGCCCTGTGGGAGCAATTCGTCTTGCTGAAAGCCCACGGCAGCAAGGATCTCCTGTTTTGCCCCAGCTACGTGATTCCTCTGCTGGCGCGCTGCCCCACTTTCTTGATCCACCATGGGTCCTACGAGGGTTATCCTCAGGCATTCAGTTGGTGGACTCTGAACAAGGCCAGAGTGGCTTATGCACTGAGCGCCAAGCGGGCAACTGTGGTTACTACCGTCAGCGAGTACAGCAAGCGGGACATGGTGCGCTTCTACGGGATCAAGCCAGAAAGGGTACACGTTGTTCCCGAGGGTGTGGACACTAAGCTCTTCCACCCCATCCACGATCGAACGCGTCTGGCGGAATGGCGAGTCCGCGTTTTCGGGTTGGATGTGCCGTATATTGTCTACGTGGGAAAACCCACCGAGAGGCGCAATCTCTCACCTTTGATCAGGGCGTTTGCGTTACTCAAGCAGAAAAGGGGCATTCCCCACAAGTTGCTCATCGTGGGCGCTGATCTTCCAGGAAGGTCTCCGTTCCGGCAGGTTATCGCCAGCGAAGGTCTCTCCAGGGAAGTTGTTGTGTTGGGCTACGTGGGTCACCAGGAAATGCCACTGGTCTATAACGCCGCTGACCTGTTTGTTTATCCTTCTTCTTATGAAGGGTTTGGTATGCCGGTGCTGGAGGCCATGGCCTGTGGGACTCCGGTGATTACGCTCAATAACACCGCCTTTCCCGAGTTTGCGGGCGGAGTTGTCTGCCTCCTGGAGAACGCGGAAGTCCCTACTTTGAAGGAAGGGATCGACGGGCTCCTGAGCGACGCCGCATGGCGCGAACGCATGTCGAAAGAGGGACCCAAGCGTGCCGCTGCCTACGATTGGCACCTGATCACAAAGCGTTATCTGGAATTGATGGTTCCCTTGGTAAACTCGCGGAAGGCAGCATAAGGCGACATGATGACCAACGTCGGCTCGGGTTCCCAAGCCTTCAAGATCAGGGACGCTTCCAGCTATGAATCCGTCACGGAAGAATTCGATCTCCTCACGGAAGAATTATCGAAGCCGCTGGCGGCGCGAATGGTTTCCTTGGCCGGGCTGGCCCCTTCCGAGCGAGTCCTGGACGTCGGCACGGGGACCGCTGTCGTTGCCTTGCAGGCCGCAGCGCCGGTCGGGCCGAAAGGCAGGGTCATCGGAGTCGACCTGTCACTGGAAATGCTCAGAAGAGCCAGGTCAAATGCCATGAGGGCCGGTCTCAACAGCCAAGTTGAGTTTGTCCGGCTGGACGCGGAAACTCTGAGCTTCGAGAGCTGTTCCTTTGACTGCGTCTTGTCCCTCTATGCACTCCTTCACTTTCCGAATCCGCTGGCGGCGCTGAAGGAGATGTTCCGAGTCCTGCGCCCCGGCGGGCGACTGGTACTGGCCGTGGGGAGCGGCCCTCCGCTGTTTTCAAGGGCTGGCTTGAAGCGGGCCGTCAAGGATCTATACAACCAGCACCTCAAGCATCAGGGCAGGTTGTTAACAGCTCCCGACTTTCTGGTTTCCCTGGTGAACCAGCGCCTTCCCGTGGCGGTTGAGCCGGAGGAGTCTTCACTGGCGGGTCAGAATTCAAACCGGACAAGGAGTGTTCTTTCGTTGGCACGACACGCTGGGTTCACAAATGTGCAAAAGTACTGGGAGGGGCATGACGCTGTGGTGGAGGATGCGAGAGAGTTCTGGGGCATACAACGTACTTTCTCAAGCATCGCGCGCAAGCGGTTGCTCACCGTTCCACTGCAGGAGATCGATGCCCTGCGTCAGGAATTCATCGAGAGGTGCCGGGAGGTTCAGTCGCGAGGGGGCCAGTTGATCTATCCCTATGCGGCGTTTTACGTGATCGGCCGGCGCCCGGTTTGACAAGTGTGTGGCTAGTAGCCGGTGACCGGTGCAAGGCGGCTAGCAGTCCCGACTTGATTGTTTTCTAGTGTCCTGAGTCAGAAGTTCGTTGATGAAGTCAGCCCCGACTTGTCGGGGTGAAAGAGGGTAGCCCACGGCGTCAGAAGCTGTGAAAAATTCAAAATAGTTCTTGACTTGTGATATGGCTAGTATACCATAGCCAACATGGCATACCAATCCACCGTACAAGTGATCGAGCGCGCCAATGACACGCGCCAGTTCTACCTGAT
>Ga0208036_1000334_pt1 | contig 31067 bp, 29 predicted proteins | sample June2015DPH_11_1_2_FD_184706 | JGI IMG/M metagenome (GOLD analysis project Ga0208036, IMG submission 184706) | Peatland microbial communities from SPRUCE experiment site at the Marcell Experimental Forest, Minnesota, USA - June2015DPH_11_100... | ecosystem: Environmental > Terrestrial > Soil >...
ATTGGACTTGTTCGGCGGAACGAATGGGCGACCGGCCGCCTTCGCGCCGCTCGGTGATGCGGGAGGATTCTCAGCGGGACGATTCTCAGCAGAAGCCGGAGCACGCGCTTCCTTCGGCGACATAGCCGGAGCGCGATAGGGCGCTCCAGCAGCCTTGGCAGTTACCACGCCGCGTCCGCTGAATTCGCCGGGCTTTGCCGTTGCGGCGACTGCCGGACGGCCATGGTTCTCCGACGCAAACAAGGCACGATTCTGGCTGGCCGCATGTTCGTGCTGAACCTGCGCCGCAACGGGCGGAGTGTGCGGTTCGCGGGCGAACGCCTCTTCTTGCGGAGTCGGGCGCGCAGCCACGCCGCCTTCTCCGCCGTTGAAGGCAACATGGGAATTGTTATTGACGATGACCGTCCGGTCAACGTAGACGTTGGTGATGTGGACGGTGTCTACGTGCATCACGGCTGTGTTGTAAAAGAAAGCTCCGCCGCGCCATTCACCGCCGCCGAAGCCGGCGCCACCATATCCGAATCCGTAATTAATGCCGCCATAAAATCCGATGTGCGGTCCCCAATATCCAGCATTCCAGGCGTAGACACCGTCGTTCCATCCCCAATATCCGGGGGTCCACAGCATGCCGACGGGTGCGACCACCCAGGTGCCGGGCACCCAGTAGTAACCGTCATCGTCGCTCCATGCCCAGTAGCCAGGAGTCCACAGATAGCCCGGGCCGGGGCCGATAGGCTGATCGTAAACCGGCAGTGCGGGCGGACCGATGCGAACCGAAATGCCGATCCCGATGCCGATTTGAGCGACGGATGGAGAAGAAAGCGCGGCTGGAATAACCAGCAGCAGAAGTCCGAAAGCGAGTAAGCGAACTGCAGGGGGAAGTTTCATCGGGTTTCCTCTGGCCCGGTGGGCTTACCCTGGAAGCGGCAGCGCCACGAGCGGGCGAATTTGGCTCAAAAATTCCAGCGCAGAATAGTCCGCAACCGGAACTTTGGCCTGAAAAATATTTCTCTACACTTAAACACCGAAGGTTGGAGTATGTTGCTGGCCAAGAAGTTGTTTGGATTGTGAGCCTTACTGGGACCAGAGAACTAGTTCGTCCTCTTCGAGCGCGCGATGCGTTCGTCGATCAGCTTGCGGCCGGCAAATCCTTCGTCCGTACCGTGCCAGTGCGTGATGGATTTCTCTCCCATCTTCCAGCAGAGCAGGACTGTCTTGCCTTCCACCTGGCAGGGAAAATCAAGCAGTCCGATATCGATATCCTTCACTTGCACTCCGATGGAATCAATTTCGGCGAGAGCGTCTTTCGCGCGTTGCTCCGCCTTGGCGCGCTCGGCCTTGCGGCGGGCAACAGCGACGACGTCAACGTGCGTGCCGCCATTAAGGAAAATGCGGTGGCTGAGCTCCTGCATCTCGCCCTCTACTTCTTCCATCAGGTTCTTGCCGCTCATCGCCGTACGCAGAAGTGACTCCAGCACCGGGAGCAGCGACTGGGCTTCGTCGAGAGTGAATGTGCGGTCAGACATTGAATCTATTCTACCGCATGCGGGAAAGCGGCAGTTGGCAATTATCGGCTGGCTATCAGCGCCCGGGCTCGTGCCGAAAACCGGCACGCAGTCTAACTGCCACTTGGCAGCTACTCGCTCTTACTTCGGCACCTGCTTGGTCATTTCGATATCGAGCGTGATGTTGATATCGTCTCCAATCATGCCGGGAGCGCCAGCCACTCCGAAATCCATGCGATTGATTTTCGTGGACGCGGAAGCGCCCATGCGTTGGTTACCCCACGGGTCCTTGATGGCGGGGGTCGGGCCGTCCAGGTCTAGAACAACTTCCTTAGTGACGCCGTGAATCGTTAGATCGCCAACGACCTTCAGCTTGCCTGCTCCGGCGGCTTCGACCTTCTTCGACTGGAAGGTAATCGTCGGATATTTTTGCACGTCTAGATAGTTGGGGCTGCGCAGATCGTTGTCGCGCATTTCGACTCGAGTGTCCACCGAAGCGGCTTCGATAGTTGTCTGGATCGAAGACTTTTCGAGATGAGAGGGATCATATTGCACTGTGCCGCTCACTTTGGTGAATGCTCCACGAACCGTGGAGATGCCCAGATGGCGCACGGCAAACTGGGCCGATGAGTGCGGAGGATCAATCTGCCAAGTATCTTGCGCCGCAGCGGATAGGGTGAGAAGCAGGGCGACGGCGAGAGCGGAGAGAGTGCGAGACATGAATTTCAAGTTCTCCTGAAGTTCTTGTAGAGAGCGCTATATTTTAGCGCACCTAGCGGCTGAAAGTTTGGAAGGTGAAAAGGTCATCTCCTCGCAAGTCAACGCGATCTGCCGCTTGAGGGATCCGGTGATGTCGCCGCGTTGACGTCGACATGCAACTGTTGAGCGGCCGGGCCCCTAGCCGGATAACAGTTGCCATCGCGACTGTAGTTAGAACACCGGGCGCCCACGTCTTTGCGTTGCGGCGATTGCGCGAACTGCCACACTTCGGCGAAGCGGACGCCGCTTTCGGCGGGGCTTGGCGGATGAGCGGGAAAAGCGCAGCCCGGCGCGGGCGGGCAGGCGTCGTTGATCGCCCAGTAGACGATCTGCCTTCCGTCGGCGTTCTGGTGAATGTCTTCGGCGGTCACGATATTGCCGTCATCTTTGGCGGGGATGCCTGAACAATAGACACCCGCGCGAAATCCGGCTGCCGTGACGCCATCGACCCAGGCGTAAATATAGGCTTTCTGCTCGGGCAGCATGCGTCCGCCTTGCTCCTGGTCGAGGAAGATGACGGTCTCGGCGGGAAAGCCTTCGCGGCGGGCGGCAGCAGCGGCCGCTTGCGCATCGGATTGGCCAAGCTTGGTGGCGTTGGCGACTGTTTTCAGTTCCGCGTAGAGGCGCCCGTTGAACAGTACGAGGAAGCCGAAGCCCGCCGATTCGACCGCGGCGCGGTGGCCAGCCCAGGTGTTGGTCTTCACGCCCGGAGGATTATTGAGCCAATAGCCAGTGTAGAAAAAAGTCTGGCGCAGAGTTTTCAGGTTGGCGTCGCCGGGATAGTCGTTGCGATCGAAGCCGAGGTAGGTTCCGCTCTGAGCCTGGAGTGTAGCGCGAAGAAAAATTAACACCGCGATCGATACGCGCCACGGAAAGTGCATGGTTTTATCTTAAACGGAGCGAACAGCAGCGACTGCCGACCTAGGCGGCTCGGCAGGATTGGAACTTCCTTCCCGGTTCTCGTTCTCCTCGGCGAACGACTTGATCTCTGCGGTGAAATGCCTTTCCTGAGGTCTGACGGCTAACCCCCGATATGCACCATGGTCCTCGACGCCGGCACGAAATCCGGTTCGCCGATGTGATGGCGTTCTTCTTTTTTCTGCACTACTCCTCGAATGAACTCGGCCAACTCTTCGTCACTGGCACCGCGGCGCATCTGCGCGTGCAGGTCGTGGTCCCACACCGAGAACAGGCATGTCCGGATCTTCCCGTCGCTAGTGATGCGGATGCGGCTGCAGTGTCCGCAGAAAGGATGCGACACCGGCGCGATGATGCCAATTTCGCCAACACCGTCGTCGAAACGGTAGCGGCGGGCAGTCTCCGATCGCGCCCGCCTAATCTCGACCAGCGGGCGATACTCCTCCATGCGCACCAGGATTTCGTCGAGTGTGACCACCGTCTCCGGCGACCACGTGCGCCCTTCTTCCAGCGGCATGAATTCGATGAAGCGCACGGTAACGCCTTCTTCGCGCGCGAACATGCCGAAGGGAATGATCTGATCTTCATTGAAGCCGCGCATGAGCACGCAGTTCACTTTCAGCGGCCACAACCCAGCGCGGCGCGCGGCGCGGATGCCGGCGAGCACGTGGTCGTATCCATTGGGTACGCGCGTGATGCGCGCGAACCGGTCGGGATCGACCGCGTCCATGGAAACTGTGACGCGGGTCAGGCCGGCATCTTTCAGGGGCTGCGCGAGATCGCCGAGAAGATGGCCGTTCGTCGTGAGCGCGATGTCCAGCGGATCGCCGCCGTTCCTACTAGTAGGCGTGCGCAGTTGGGCCAACTCACAGACGAATCCCACAACTCCGTTGCGCAGCAGCGGTTCGCCGCCAGTCAGACGAACCTTGGTGATCCCCATCCCGACCAGCACGCGCGTCATCCTTAGATAATCAGCAAATGGCAGATCGCCGTAGAGTGCTCCTTCATTTCCCGTGCGGCAATACACACACTTGTAATTGCAGCGGTCGGTGATGGAGATCCGCAGATCAGTGATCGGACGGCCGAATTTGTCGGCGAGAAGCACAGTAGTTGACTTCTGCGGAAAGGAAAAACCAACAGGCGCGACCATGCCGGCGGCTGTTTCCTTTCCAATGCGCTCCTCACGGAGCGCGGGAGGCGCCAGCGTTTCCACTAGCACCCTCGGGAAAGTGTGGGGCAGATACTCCTTTAACAAGCTCGGTACACGCCTTGTCCGCCCGACTCCTTCCCGCGCCGCCACGGCCTGGGTATGCCCGAAGGCCAGGACGGTCAGAAACTTGTTTCATTATAGAGCTTGGGGAGAGTGCAAAGGTTTCAAGGTTTCGGTGGGCCCAGCACCTTTTCGATTGCCGACTGTGCCAAGGGCGCCATGATCTTATACCCCGCAGGGTTGGGATGCAGCCCGTCATCGGCCAGTTCTTTCCTCAAGTAGCCCTTGTCGTCGACCATGGCGCTGAAGTAGTCAAGATACAGGCAGGCATTAGACTTGTCGTTCGATGAAGTCGAGCAATAGCTCTTCAGCCAGCGGTTCAGCTCCAGAATCTTCTCTGGAGAGCGCTGCGCAAAAAGATCCTGCGACCGCGGCGTGTAGTTGTGTACCGGCAGCATCGAGGAGTAGATCACCTTGATATCGTGCGCGCGGGCGAGTTCGGCCATCGAGGCGTAGTTGGCCTCAATGTCTTCGAGCCGCATAGGACCGGTATTGCCCGCAATGTCGTTCGTGCCCGCAAGAATGATGACGACTTTGGGATGAAGATCGATCACGTCCTGGCGAAAACGCACCAGCATCTGCGGCGTAGTCTGGCCGCCGATGCCGCGATTGACGTAAAACTTGCCGGGAAAATATTCGTCAAGGTGCCAAATGTCGGTAATGGAGTCCCCGAAGAAAACAACGCGGTTCTCGCCAGCCGCCGGCGCTTGCAGCGCCGCGTTGGCGTCGCGGTAGCGCGTCAGCTGTCCGAAATCGTCGGTGAAGACCGCGATTCGCGAAGCCCGGTACTGGTCAAGACCGGCGAAGCCGCTGGTCGGAATGCCGGGCTGCGCCTGCGGCGCGGGATGGGCGGGTTGCTGGGCCAGGGCGGCGATCGCTAGAACGACCACCGATACAAACTTTACGGCCGATAGTCGCATCGTCATGCCTACCTTACCTAGATCGAGCCTCAGAACTTCACATGCCGTCGTAATTTGGTCCGCCGCCGCCTTCTGGTGGCACCCAGGTGATGATCTGATATGGGTCGGCGATGTCGCAGGTTTTGCAGTGGACGCAATTCGACGGGTTCAGGCTTATTCGCTTTCCGTTGGGCTGGCCGGCGTCGTCGACCATTTCGTAGACGTTCGCGGGACAGAAATTCTGGCAGGGGCTGCCGAATTCTTTCACGCATCGAGTGTTGCAAATGTTGGTGTCGTGAATGACCAGGTGTGCGGGCTGGTCTTCTTCGTGCTTGGTGCCGGAGTGGTAAAGATCGGTGAGCTTGTCGAAGGTAAGTTTGCCGTCGCCTTTGGCGGGGCCGAGCAGGTGGGCTTCGTTGCCGCCGTCAGCGGGCAATTCCGCGAGTTTGTGCATGTGCTCGTGGCCAGCTTTCGCAGGATAACGGTTGCGCAGGCCGCGCCCACCGGTGATCATCTGCAATCCAGTATGGAACATGCCGGCGTAAAGACCCTGCTCGAATCCCTGATGCATGTTGCGAACTTTCCAGAGTTCGTCCTTGATCCAGCTCGATTCGACTTTTTTCTGGTACTCGCCAAGCATGGCGGCCGACGAATCGTCTTTCTTCAGCGCATCAAACGCAGTCTCGGCGGCAAGCATTCCGCTCTTGATGGCGAGGTGAATTCCTTTAAGCCGCGCGGAGTTTAGAAAACCGGCGGAATCGCCGAGGATCATCCATCCGTTGCCCGCTACGGGCGGAATCGCCCACCAGCCGCCGTAGGGCATGGACTTCGCCCCGTAGCGAATCATCTTGCCGCCCTCAAGCAGCTTCGCGACCATGGGATGTTGTTTGAAATCCTGCAGCACGCGCTGCGGATCAAGCCGCGGGTCGGGATAGTCGAGTCCGGTAACGAATCCGAGCGAAACGACATTGTCTTTGCCACCGTAGATCCAAGCGCCGCCGTATTCTTTCGGAGTGAGCGGCCAGCCCATGGTGTAGACGACTTCACCCGGCGCGATGCGGCCCGAGGGAACTTCCCAAAGTTCTTTCACGCCAATGCCGTAGGTTTGCGGGTTGGCGTCGCGCGCCAGATCGAATCGAGAAACCAGCTGTTTCGTTAGTGATCCACGCGGTCCTTCGGCGAGGATTGTGATCTTGGCGTTGAGATCGTAGCCCGGCTCGAAGTTCGATTTCTGATGGCCCTCTTTGTCGACGCCCTTGTCGTCGGTGCGAACCCCCGTGACGCGGTCGCCGTCGAAAAGCAATTCAGATCCCGCGAATCCGGTGAAGATGGTGATGCCCGTCTCTTCCACCTTGCCGCCCAACCACTTCACAAAGCGGTTCAACGAGATCACATAGTTGCCATGATCCCGCAACGGCGGCGGCGTGATGGGCAGCTTGAACTTGCTCCTCTCGGTGAGAAAGTAAACGGCTTCGTTGGTCACTTCAGCATCGAGCGGCGCTTCCTTTTCGAATCCCGGAAGCAGTTCGCGCATGGAGCGCGGATCGAGCAGCGCTCCGGAGAGACAGTGCTGGCCAACCTCGCGGGCTTTTTCCAGAACGTAGATGTTTTCTTTGCTGAGCTGCGAATCAGGATGCGCCGCTTTGTGCTGGTCAATCAACTGCGACAAGCGCAGCGCACAGGCCATCCCAGCAGGCCCGCCACCGACGATGACCACATCGGCTGGCATCTGCGGGCGTTCAACGCCCTCAATGGGTTTGCGGAAGATCAGCATCCGCTAGCTTCCTGCTTTCGCCTTTTTCACTTCTTCAATCAAGGGCGGGACGATATCGAAGAGATTTCCAACAATCGCATAGTCGGCGATTTCGAAAATCGGCGCCTCGGAATCTTTGTTGACCGCGATGATTGTGCGCGAGCCCTTCATGCCGACGATGTGCTGAATCGCACCGCTGATACCGAGTGCCAGGTAAAGTTTGGGTGCAACCGTCTGTCCCGAGGACCCGATCTGGCGGTCCATAGGGAGCCAGCCGGAGTCGCAGATGGGGCGCGAAGCAGCGAGGTCGCCGCCAAGAGCGTCGGCGAGTTGTTTGGCAATCTCGATATTTTTCTGCTCTTTGATGCCGCGGCCAACCGAGACGATGATTTCAGCCTGCGTGAGGTCGACCGCCTGCTTGGCCTCTTTGAAGACTTCCTGCGGCTTGTTGCGAACCACACCGTCCGCGATTTCGACGTTCACGGTTTCGACCGGAGCCGCGCTGGCACCGGCTTCGGCCTTGTCTCCGCGGAAAGCTCCATTCTGAAAAGTAGCAAACCACGGGGCATCGCTGGTGAAGCTGACGTCGGCAGCCAGCTTGCCTTGAAACATCTGGCGGGTGAAAACGAGCTTTCCGTTTTCGTGCTTGAAGCCAATGCAGTCGCTGATCACGGTGCGTCCCATGGCCGTCGCCAGCTTGGGAACGAAGTCGCGCACCTGGTACGTGTGCGGCATCAGCACGAGCTTCGGCTGTTTGGCTGCGAGCAATTGTTTCAGCGCCTCGGCGAAAGCATCGGGCGTGTAAGGCTCGAGCTTCGGCGATTCGACGGCGTAGACCTTCGCCACTTTCTTTGCAGCCACTTCGGCGGCGATCGACGACGCGCTTGCACCTACGACGGCGGCCTCCAAAGTCCAGCCCGTGGCGGCGGTAATGGCTTGGCCGGCGGTGATGGTCTCCCAGGAGACCCGGTTAAGTTTGTTTTCGCGTTGTTCAACGATTACTAAGATGGTATCGGGCATAAGAGCGGTTCTTGGTTCTCAGTTCTCGGCAAGACGGCCGAGTTTCGTTCGGCGGACAGCCGAGGGAAGCTGTTCCCACCAGCATTGGTTGCTAAATTACGCGCAACTCGTTGCGCAGTTTGTCGACTAATTTCTTAGCGATCTCCGACGGCGAGCCCTCGATGTGTTCCGTCTTCTTCGTTTTCTGCGGAACGTACAGGCGTTCGATTTTTTGCAGATTCTCGCCGATGGCAGGCTGCACCTCCGCTAGCGTCACCTTGCGCAGCGGCTTGTTTTTCGCCTGCTTGATGCCGATCAGCGTGGCATAGCGCAGCTTGTTAATTCCAGACTGAATGGTGAGCACGGCAGGCAGCGGCATGTCGACGAACTGAAAGAATCCGGCTTCGAGTTCGCGCTTCACGCGGATACCGGTGTCGTTTTTTTCAATCTGCATGATGATGGTCGCGTGCGGCCAGCCCAGCAACTCAGCGAGGATGACTCCAGTCTGCGCGTAGCCATAGTCGTCGGATTGCAGGCCGGTGAAGATCAGGTCAAATTTTTCGTCTTTGATGGCCGCGGCAAAGGCTTTCGCCGTATTGAAGGCGTCGAGTCCTACAAAGGCATTGTCTTCCAGATGAATGGCGCGGTCGGCGCCTTTGGCCAAAGCCTCGCGCAGCACCTGCTGCGAGCGGGCCGGACCGGAAGTGATGACCACCACTTCTCCGGTATGCTTTTCTTTCTGGCGCAGCGCCTCTTCCAGGGCGTAGGCGTCCGGCTCGTTCACTTCATACGAGACGTCTTCGCGGATCCACGCAGCGCTTTCGTTGAGCTTGAGCGGCGCATCCTTCTGCGGCACCTGCTTCATGCAAACCAGGATTTTCAAACGTGACTCCTTCGCTCCTGTGGCTTCCGGAAGCCACAGGGAAACCCACCAGTATAAATGAGCGGTCGGCAATTGGCACACAGATTGATGGGGCGGCACTTATTCGGTGAAGACGACGGACTGCACCCCGGAAATCTCGAAGCGCTTCCGGCAACGCATGTTCTTGCAGGCCATCAGGTCGTCTTTGCGCAGCATGTAGGAGCGGGCCTTGGCAAAACGGGCGCGGTCGCGTTCATCGGCGCGGCCTGCGAGCTGGCGCTTCTTGGTGCGCACCACCCAGGTGACTTCATACTCCGCAGGCTGGTGGCAATGGGGACAATTTAAAGTTGCTAGTTTCTTTTCAGTGCGCTCGTCAAAAAAATCGCGTTCTTCCATAGTCAGCAGTAGGTCGCCACTGTTGATCGTAAGCCGGTCACCCGCTGTTTCGCAATCAGCGTCGGTCGATCAACTGCGAAAGATGATTATTACAGTTTTGCAGCAGACAAAGCTATGGCAACATGAATGTTATGGCGCGCAAGAAGAAAGTAAAGCGGTTTCGAGCCGTGCAGGCCGTAAAAGAATTGGCGCGGGAACGCATGGGCGCGCCCCCGGCGGCGAAGGTTGTTCCTCACAAGAAGAAGAACCCGGCAAAGCACAAAGCTACGCTGGGAAGGCTGTTGGGCGAGACCGAGTGATTACGGGCGGCCTTAGTTGAAGGTTGCGGTCACAATGCGGTCAGTTTGTAGGAATACCGTGCATGTCGTTCCGGAACTCGTATCGCAATTTGCCCATGTGACAGAACTGGATGGACTGATCGGCGTGCCGGTGAGTGTAACGGTTGTGCCGGTCGTAAACTGTGCCGCACAGGTTGTTCCGCAGTTAATGCCCGCGGGCGCGCTGCTGACTGTCCCCGTCCCTCCGCCGATGGTCACCGCCAAGTTGCTCAAAGCTCCGCCTTGCGGGCAGCCGTCACTGAGAGGGCCATCCACAGTGATAAGAGCGGAGTTGCTAGTTACCTGATTGGGACTGTCATAGAAAGTGGCGTAAACATTTGCTGTGCCGCAGCCAATGTTTGGACTCACCACCCCGGCGCTGGTGACCTGGGCCACTTGCGGTGTATCCGACTGCCAGGTCACTAGACTCGTGATGTCTTTGGTCGCCGGCGGGTGGATGTAGGTTCCGGAGGCTGTGAAGTTCACGTATAAACTAGGATCGATCGCGCCAAAAGTTGCACCGGAGGGCGCGATCAAAATCGACACCAGGTGCTGGTTGTACCCGCAGCTGGAGACGTTCACCAGAAATGTCGCGGTGGCGATAAGGGCGAGGATGCTGAACCACTTCCGGCTCATCAACGAACTCCTGGGGCAAACGATGCGGCTGAATGCTCGTGCATTGGGGATGGGGCCAATTTAGTCAAGAATGGGGCAAAAAGCAATCGTTAACGGCGAGGTTGATCAACCTTCGTCACCCCTTTACAGCTTCGGCGACTACGTCCGCAAACCTGCGGATATCGTCTTCTGTGGTGTCAAACGAGCACATCCATCGCACGATCGATTCCTCCTCCATCCACATATAGAAGAAGTAATGCTGCTTGATCTTCTCGATGGAGTGGCGCGGGATCTGGGCGAAAACGCCGTTCGCCTCCACCTTCCATACAACTCTGACTCCCGGAACGCGGCTAACTTCTTTTTCCAGGAGTCGTGCCATGCGGTTGGCGTGTTCGGCGCTGCGCCGCCAGAGATCGTTGATAAGCAACGCCTCAAATTGTGCGGCGATGAAGCGCATCTTCGACGCCAGTTGCATGCTTTGCTTGCGCAGATACAGAAAGTCGTGGCTCAGTTCGGACCGGAAAAACACAACTGCTTCGCCGCCCAGGATACCATTCTTGGTGCCGCCGAAGGACAGCACGTCGACGCCTAGATCGCGTGTAGCCTGGCGAAGATTTTGGCCGAGGGAGGCGGCCGCGTTGGCAATGCGGGCTCCATCCATGTGCAGGAACATGCCATGCTCGTGGGCGAAGTGGGTCAGCGCTTGAATTTCTTCCGGACGGTAGACCGTCCCCATCTCCGTGGATTGCGTAATAGAAATCACGCGCGGCTGCGAGTGATGTTCATCGCCGATCCCGTGATAGGCATGGCGGACGGAATCGAGGGTAATCTTGCCATCCTGCTGCGGCAGCGGAATCAGCTTGCAACCGGTGTGCTTCTCCGGCGCGCCGCATTCGTCGGTGTAGATGTGGGCATGCGCGCTGCAGAGCACGGAGTGGAAGGAGCGGGTCAAAGCCTGCAGACTCAGAACATTCGCGCCAGTCCCGTTGAAGGTGAAAAAAACTGCGATGTCCGGTCCGAAATGCTCTTCAAACTTCTTGATCGCCGAACGAGTATAGGGATCGTCTCCGTAGGCAACTACATGGCCTTGGTTAGCGCGCGCAAGGGCCGCTAGAATCTCGGGATGGACGCCGGCATTATTGTCGCTGGCGAAGCTGCGGGTAGGCTGGGAAGAGGTCTGCTCCATAGGGCAACAATGTAGCAGAGTGAGATGACGAAACAGGAGGGGCACGAGTTCAGGCGGTTCACCCGCGTACAAAGGGCCGGCCTTCTCTATTTCTTCACTGTCGGGGCATGGATAATTTTGCGTCCTGGTGGCTCCTTGGGGAATCTTCTAATTGGTGTCTAACGCTATGAGTGTGCCGCCGTCTAAGTAGGCTCAGGGCTTTGCTGAAGAACGTCGGATTGAGTATGGTTATTCGTCAACAAATGGGGGAGCGGCTAAGGGTAAATCTATGTCCATAAGACTTCATAATCATTTGGCCCAGAGTCTTTTCCTGGTGGCACTGGCGGCGAGCGCCGGTACATTGGCGTGCTCGGGGAATGCCGCGCAGAATGTTCAGGCCCACGCGCCGGCCGGGATGCCGGTGAAAGTGCAAGAGGCCCACGCAACGCCGGTCAACGATGCCACGGAATACGTGGCTACACTCAAATCGCGCGATTCGGCCGTCATTATGCCGCAGGTGGAGGGCCAGGTCACGAAGATTCTCGTCCGCTCGGGCGAGTCGGTTACCGCCGGCGCGGCGCTGATGGACATCGATCCGCTCAAGCAGCAGGCCACAGTCAAGAGCCAGGAAAGCTCCCGCGCAGCACAACTGGCGAACCTGAACTGGACCAAGCAGCAGTATGAGCGCGCCCAGGGACTCTATTCCGCGGGCGTGGTTAGTAAGCAGGATCTCGACCAGGCGAAGTCCGCCATGGACGCGGCCCAGGCGCAGGTGGACTCCCTGGATGCGCAGGTGAGCGAACAGCAAGTGCAACTGCACTATTACAAAGTCGTGGCCCCGTGGAGCGGAATTGTTGGAGATATTCCTGTTCGCGTGGGCGACCGGGTCACGAGCGCGACGCAACTGACGACGGTCGACAAGCCCGGCAGCCTGGAAGTTTACGTCTATGTGCCGATCGAGCATTCCGCGCAGCTCAAGATGAACCTGCCGGTGCAGGTCCTGGACAGCGACGGCAATGTGATGGCGAATAGCCGCATCAGCTTTATCTCACCGCAAGTGGACAACTCCACTCAGACGGTCCTGGCGAAGGCACGCATCGCTAATAGCAATGACGCGCTGCGGCAATCGCAATTCATCCGGGCCCGCATCGTGTGGGGCACCCACGAGAACCCGGAGGTTCCCATTCTTGCTGTGTCGCGGCTGGCGGGACAGTATTTTGCCTTTGTCGCAGAACCGCAGAATGGCGGATCGTATGTGGCGCGGCAGAAGGCGCTGAAGATCGGGCAGACGGTCGGAAACGACTACGAAGTCCAGGATGGCATCAAGCCGGGCGACAAAGTGATCGTATCCGGAACTCAGTTCCTGCTGGATGGAGCACCGGTGATTCCGCAAGGCTGATAAGCAGGCTTCGGCTTTCGGGCTCCGGGCTTCGACTCTAAAGTCGCAGTGTTTTCAAATAATTAAGAGGTCATCAACGGTTGAGCCGAAGCCCGAGAACTGAGGTCTGAAAGCCGACTTCTATGTTCGTTGACTTTTTTATTCGACGTCCGGTGTTCGCCACGGTCTGCGCGCTGCTGATTATTCTGGCGGGTGCAGCCGTAATTCCCACGCTGCCGATCTCGCAGTTTCCCAACCTGGCGCCGCCGCAGGTGGGCGTTTCCAGCGTCTACATCGGAGCCAGCGCGCAGACGGTGGAGAGCGCGGTTACCATCCCTCTGGAGCAGCAGATAAACGGCGCCGAGGGAATGAAGTACCTGACCTCCACCAGCGGAAACGACGGATCAAGCAGCATCACGGCCACTTTCGATCTGAACCGCGATCCCGACCTGGCGACGGTCGACATCCAGAACCGCGTCAACACGGCTCAGGGACGGCTGCCCGCCGCCGTGAAAGCGGTTGGCATCACGACCGCAAAGAGTTCGCAGAACTTTGTTTTTGGCGCTGCGGTCACTGCCGACAATAACAAATATTCCACGCTGTTCATGAGCAACTACCTTGACATTTACGTCAGGGACTCGCTTAAGCGCATTCCGGGCGTGGCTGACGTGATCATCTTCGGGGAGCGCAAGTATTCCATGCGGCTGTGGTTGGATCCGGTGCGCATGGCGGGACGCGGACTAACCGCGCCGGATGTGGTGAACGCTCTGTCGGAGCAGAACGTGGAAGTCGCCGCCGGGCAAGTAGGCCAGCAACCCGCCAAAGAGGGGCAGCAGTACCAGATCAGCGTGCGCGCCGTCGGACGTCTGAGCGAAGCGGGCCAATTTGACAACATCATCCTCAAAACCAACGCCGACGGAACGCTGGTCCGTCTAAAAGATGTGGGCCGGGCCGAGTTAGGCGCGGAAGATTACAGCAACGATCTGCAATTTAATGGGCGGGATGCGGTGGGCATCGGTGTTACTCAGCTTTCCACGGCGAACGCACTGGACGTCGACCGGCGGGCCATCGCCGAACTGGATCGCCTTTCGAAAAATTTCCCTCCTGGAATGCACTACAAACTTGCATTCGACACCACCGATGCAGTAGGCGAATCCATCCGTGACGTGCTCAGCACGCTGGGTACTGCGATCGTACTGGTTATCCTGGTGATCTTTGTCTTCCTGGAAGACTGGCGCAGCACGCTGATTCCGGCCGTTACCATTCCGGTTTCGTTGATTGGAACGTTCACCTTCGTCAAACTGCTCGGATTTTCAGTCAATACTTTGACGTTGTTCGGCATCACTCTGGCCACGGGACTGGTGGTCGACGATGCCATCGTGGTCATCGAGAATATCGAACGCCATATTCAGGAAGGACAACGGGACGCCCACAAAGCCGCTTCGGAAGCAATGGGCGAGGTGACGGGCGCAGTAATTGCGACGTCGCTGGTGCTGGTCGCCGTGTTCGTACCTGTGGCCTTTTTCCCCGGAACGACTGGCATTCTGTTCCGTCAGTTCGCACTGACCATCGCGTTCTCGATTACGATCTCCGCGTTCAACGCGCTGACTCTCACTCCGGCGCTGTCGGCGATACTTCTGGGCCGGGAGCACGGAAAAAAGAACTGGCTCTTCCGGCAAGTGGATAGAGTCATCAGCGCGACCACAAATGGCTATCGCAGCCTGCTGCACCACTTTCTCAAGTACAAATTCGCGGCGGCCGTGCTCTTCTTCGTCGGGCTGGGACTGACTTTCTTTGTGTTCACCCGTGTGCCCACCGGATTTGTTCCGGATGAAGACCAGGGGTATTTCATCATCGTGATTCAGGCTCCGTCAGGAGCTTCGCTCGAATACACAAAGGCGATCGGGAAACAGGTTTCCGATCTGCTGAGCGACGTCTCGGAGGCAGAGGGAACGTTTTCGGTGGTTGGCTTCAGTTTTGCCGGCAGTGCGTCGAATCAAGGGATTATCTTTGTTCCACTGAAACCTTATGAGCAGCGCAAGGGCGAGGAGCACACGGCTACGGCTATTCTGAATCGCGTTCGCCCGCGACTGTTTTCGATTTCAGGAGCAATCGTATTCGCCACGCTTCCACCAGCAATCAACGGCCTCGGACAATTCGGTGGATTCCAATTCGTGGTGCAGGACCAAGGCTCGCACCCGCTTGAGGAACTCTCGAACACGGCGCACGACATTATTCGACAGGCCGGCGCACGCAAAGATCTCGTAGGCCTGTATACGCCGTTCACTGCAAACGATCCCCAATATCTGGTGACGATTGACCGCGAGAAGGCTAAGAGCCTGCATGTGCCGCTCTCGCAGATCACCGACACGCTGGGCGTTTACATGGGATCGGCTTATGTGAACGATTTCGATTTCAATAATCGTTCGTACCGCGTCTACGTGCAGGCGGACAAGCAGTTCCGCTCCGAAGCACAGGACATGAAGCAGTTCTACGTGCGCTCCGATAGCGGGGCCATGATTCCGCTGGACAACTTAATTAGCGTTACGCAAACCACAACTCCGCAGGTGATCAGCCATTACAACCTTTTCCGGTCGGCGGAAATCGATGGCTCGGCTGCGCCCGGCTATAGTTCAGGTCAGGCGATCGCAGCGATGGACGAACTGGCCAAGAAGATGCCCCAGGGTTTCGCCTACAGCTGGACCGGCCTCTCGCTCGAAGAGCTGCAAGCGGGCGGTACGTCGCTGCTTTTGTTTGGACTGGGCACGCTGGTCGTGTATCTCACGCTCTCGGCGCAGTATGAAAGCTTCGTGCTGCCATTCATCGTACTGCTGGCCGTACCCATGGCATTGCTGGGCGCTCTGGGAGCCCAGTGGATTCGCGGTCTGCAGAACGATGTGTTCTGCCAGGTCGGCCTGGTGATGCTGGTCGGACTCTCCAGCAAGAACGCGATTCTGATCGTGGAATTCGCCGAGCAGCTTCGTCAGCGCGGACTCCCGCTGCTTGAAGCGGCGGTACAGGCGGCGAGCATTCGTCTTCGCCCAATTTTGATGACTTCGCTGGCTTTCATTCTCGGCGTCGTGCCGCTCGTCCTCGCCACCGGAGCCGGCGAAAATGGCCGCCATTCCGTCGGCACGACGGTGTTCGGCGGCATGATCATGTCCACCGTGCTGAATCTTTTCTTCATCCCCGTGCTGTATTTGATTATCGAAGGTTGGCGGGAACACGGAAAGAAAACAGCCTCGGCTGAATGATCTGAGGGCTACGCGACAGAACGACTTAGGGCAGAGGTAGCCGCGCGTTTCTTTACTATTTTCGTTTTCCGGCGAAGCCTTTCTTCTTGCGTCATCTTCGCTTCCTGCGCTGCCACTGGTTTCTCCGCCCGCTTGCGCGCCTTACGTCTTAGCTTAGCTATCCATTCGCGCGAATACATGGTGCCACGGCACTTGGGCGAACCGCAGTGGCACGGTGCAGGGTCATCGTCGTCGTAGAGGTTGTAATCCCAAAGCAGCTCCTCGCCGGCCGCGATGTCTCGTATGGCCAGAATCCACACACGGTTCCTGATTTCGTCAATTTCGCAGTTGGGATCGCAGGAATGGTTCAGATAGGCGCCCATGCCTTCGCCGTCGATGACGGTCTTGCCATCTTCCAGCCCATAAAGGTAAGTGCGGGACGCACCGTCGTACAGACGGTTGGCCTCCTCGGGAGTGAGGCGTGGACCCGAATACTCGACAACGCGAGCACCTTGGCAAATGGGAGCTGTGGTAAAGACACCCACTGCATGGACGCGAGAGGGACGAACAACTAATGCCATACAACTAATTTCGCACGGACGGCAGCTTTGAAGGAAGGCGAAAAAGTCTACGGATCGTAAACCGAGCTGCCATAACCTTGTTTGCGAGCAGATTCCTGCATTTCGTCCAGATGCTTTTTCTGATCTTCCAATTGAGCTTGCATGCGCTCTACCTGCTCTTGTTTCTCTTTCTGATGCTCGTTCCATGCCACGCAGTTTTCTACGCAGTTTGCCGGAGCAAAATGGATCGACTCGTTGAGTTCGTCAATCTGGCTCTGTAGCGTAGCAATTTGATTCTTCTGCGCCAGGATCTGTGATTTCCACTGGTCAGCTGGCTGTTTTGCACCGTCTGCGGAAGCAGGCAGCGGCGTCGCTTCCCCACTGCTCGCTACTACCGCCGAAGCCCCTGCTGCGTGCTCGTGAATTTCTTCGTTAGTGATGACCTTGGACGGCTTGGCATCCTTGCCGGACGCAGTTTTTGATTGTTCTTTTTGCTGGCGCTGCTGGCGTGCTAAATCGCCCAGAGACGGCGCGTCCTGCGCATAGGCGGTTGCGATGGCGAGCGAAGTCACGGCCGTAAGAAGTAGTAGGAGCCTGCAGCATATGCCCATAGAAAGCTCTCTGTTGCAACCCGTGGAGAGATCGACGGCCTGCTCGGGTAAATGCTATCCGCAAATGGCTGCTGAACCAGCATTACGAATGGGCTATGTACGAGCGGAGAAGAGCTAAATCCGTTCGCTCACGGCAAGCTACCGCGCCAGAGATTGTTACGATGTGGGCGCCCGCTCTCGCCCTAAAGCGCTGGTTGGTTACTCATCCCGGATAGCCGGTTACCAGCGATTGCGGCTACCAGTTGAATCTGCACCAGAGGCGGCAGAGAGATCTTCTCTTTTTTCCCCAGAAGATTCGCTGACGGGATACCGGTGCGGGCATAAGACTTCTCGCAGTCCGCCGTGGAAGGTCCGCGCACATTTCCCTCCAGGAACGCGAGACCCGGGCAACGAGTGCAGGTCGAGCCATGCGCGCACTGCGAGCAACTCGACAGATCCTTCAGGCAGATCGATCGGACCTCTTTTCAACTGCTCGGAATGGCGCCAGATATCGATGAACCGCTGCTGCCGCACGTTGCCACAGGACAAGGGAAATTGCACGCAAGGATAAAACTCGCCGTAGGGAGAAACGTAACAGGCGGTGTGACCCGCTCTGCAAGGCAGGGAGTCCATGCTGCCGGCTTCCGGCGGGGGCGGCGGCGCACAGAACCCATCGGCATTGCCGACGAAAGCTTCGTCGCTAAAAAGCCGGCACAGTGCAGACTCGCCTGCATTCAAATCGAGGATCCCGCGATCGCCGTCCATCATCGGCGTGACCGTCGGATCCGAGTACACTTGGCGCCAAGTTCATCCGCCAGCCCCCGGACGCCGTGATAGTCCTGCAGTTTTCCGTCATCAGCACATTGGCAATGATGACCTTCAGGCCTTGCGACTTGAGAAAGCGGATCGCGTTGATCGACCGCCGCAGCGAGCCTGGAACTTTGGTGATCGCGTCATGCACCTCGGGCCGGTGCGAGTAAATGCTGACCTGAATCGATTCCACTCCCAGATCACGCAGGCGCGCTGCCTGCGCTTCGCGGATCAGCACCGCATTGGTCTTCAGCTTGATGCAAGAAGATAAGTGCGCGCACACTCGAGAATCTCGAAGAAATCTTTGCGCAGAAAAATCTCGCCGCCGCTGAGCGTGAGAATGACAACTCCAGCTTCCGCCATCTCCCTCAGCAGGTCTTTGATTTCCGCCGTAGTCATCTCACCGTGATCATCGTGATCAAGATAGCAGTGGACGCACTGCTCGTTGCAGCGGTAGGTGAGGTCGAGTTGCACGCTGAACGGGACGCCCAACCGCAGCGCGCGGTCGCTCATCTCCTGCATCAAGGCATTCATGTTCGCGGCTGCTCCTGGAGGGCTGGGTCCGGTTTGGCCTGCCCGCCAAAAAGCTAGAATCAGTCGGGAAGAGCAGATGTAGGAATCTGCTGCGCGCGACTGCGAAGCTCTTCGAACAAAATGGTGCTCAAATAACGTTCTCCGAATGAAGGCAGCACCGCCACAATCAGTTTCCCCGCATTCTCCGGTCGCCGGGCCACCTGCAAAGCGGCCGCCACTGCGGCTCCAGAGGAAATTCCCACAAAGATGCCTTCTTCCAGAGGGAGCCGTCGCGCCATGCGAATCGCGTCGTCGTTGCTGACCTGAATAATCTCGTCAATGTAATCGGTGCGCAGAATCCGCGGAACAAAGCCAGCGCCGATTCCCTGAATCTTATGCGGCCCCGGCTTTCCGCCAGAGAGCACCGGGCTCTCCGCCGGTTCCACGGCAATGGCCTTGAAGGACGGTTTCCTGGGCTTGATATATTCGCAGACGCCCGTGATCGTCCCGCCCGTACCGATGCCAGAGACCAGAAAATCGACGCGCCCGTCGGTATCATTCCAAATCTCGGGCCCCGTGGTCTCGAAGTGAATCTTGGGATTGGCCGGGTTATCGAACTGCTGCAGCATGTAACTGTTCGGAGTTTTCGCCAGCAACTCCTCGGCTTTGAGGATCGCACCCTTCATCCCCCGTGGACCCGGAGTAAGGACGAGTTCCGCTCCAAACGCCAACAGCAGAACGCGCCGCTCCAGGCTCATCGTTTCCGGCATGGTCAGGATAAGTTTGTAGCCCTTCACCGCTGCGACAAATGCCAGGCCGATTCCGGTATTGCCACTCGTGGGCTCGATCAGCACCGTCTTACCCGGATGAATTTTCCCAGCACGCTCGGCGTCGCTGATCATGCTCACGCCGATCCGGTCCTTCACGCTGCCCACGGGATTCTGGCTTTCCAGTTTGGCCACCACTTCGGCCACGCAACCATCCGTAACCTTATTCAGACGCACCAGCGGTGTTTGGCCTACGAGTTCGGTAACATCCTTCGCGATCTTCATGGTTAATCGATTGCCCTCCGCCGCAGCAGGCGTGATGACCGGCCTGCGCAAATAATAGTAAGTCTACTTCCGTAGTAGCCTATCATATCCGTCGCTCCGCGGCTTACAGGGCCGCCCCGCGACAGGGCTAAACGGTCAAGCAGCTAAAGAAGAACTGTCGGCAATGCGGCGGGGGCTGGATGCCGGAAAAATATTTCTGGCGTTCCGGCAGGGAGAAGTGTTTTTCACTTGACATCCCCTTTAATAAGACCTTCTGAAGCGGGGCGCTCTTTCATAGTGCATTGATTACGCCAGCTAGCACTTGCCACGTTCCACACTACAAACCTCCCGCTCGTTTCCCTACTTCTTCTGCTTGAATGCTGCTCCGCTGAAAGCCCAAAATCCCACCAGCGACCCGCAGACGAATACGGACCACAGTGCTCCATTCGCCCAGGACGCATATTTTTTCATTCCGTAGTGCGAGAGGTCCCAGAACGTCAGGGGCCAAACGATGATTACATACGCTCCCACCACCGCCATTACCGCCATTATTGTCACCAGCACGGCCATCACCCCCGCCGACAAGCTTTCGAACACCAGCATGCCCCAGTGCTGCTGGGTGTCGTCGCTGTGCGGTTTTTTCACTCGCGATCTGTGGACGAGCGGAGACATAGTCCTCCAGGCAGATATTCGCCCGGCCCCACCCGCCGGACGCGATCTTCCAGCGTCTAGGATAGAGATCCGTCCCCAACCCTCCCAAGTTACGTTGGACATGAGCATGCCGCGCCGTTGGTCAGGTCGGAGCCCCGCCTTGCTGCCAGGCTGAGTCGATTATTGAAACATCGCCCTCAACACTCACGATCCGGGAAACTGACGCTCAGGCCGTCAGTTGAAGCTGCGGAACGGGCGGCGGCGAAGACTGCGGAGCTGTTTCGAGGGCTTCGAGATTTGCAGACCGGCTGCAGGCAGAATATGTGCTGAAACAGTCTCTTAGGCTGGCAGCAGTGGATTACATGTCAATTAGCTCGGGGGATGGACGGTCTGCGCGCCCGGTGAACAAACACGTCGATGAATTCCTGACGAGTGCAGGAGGCGCGACTTTACCAAACTCCATTAACGGCGAAGCGCCAAGGCTTCCCGCAGGAGGGGTTCTGGATCACCACGGATGGCGCCCGCTTGTGCCCTAACTCGCCTTTCGGCTTGCTTGCTGGCATCGGCCAAGAGCTGTCGTTGGGATGCGTCAGGCAGAGAGTCCTCCAGCCTCGCAGATTTCACGAAGCAGGCGTAAACAAGCCGGGCAGGAAACCCCGCGCTATCGAGAAAGCGGCCATAGGCGAACCAATCTTCGGCACTCGAGGTCCGGTCGCCAATCGCGTCATCCAACTGCAGAGCGTGCTGATAAAGCTGAAGCGCCTGGCCCAATTTGCCGGCTTCCCCTTGCAGCGCCGCTTCATTCACGTTGGCAATGCTCTCCAGTTTGCTTTCTTTGGTCTCAGCCGCAATCTTTGCCGCCAACTGGTAAGACTGGACAGCCTTTGCCGTCTCGGACGCGCGCGCCTGGCAATCTGCCATGCGAAGCACGATCGCAATGACCTTCTCCGGTTCTGGACGTTTTGCTGCCGGCTGCCGCGCAATTATGCCTAGAAATGCCTGGTAGTGCGCAGCTGCATCCTGCGCCTTGCCTTCGTGATCGAGTTCGTTCGCAAGATAAAGATGCGCAAGGGTTTGGCCAGGATCGATGGGAATCGCCCGGTTCCAGCTATCGATTGCCTGATCAGGATGACCGCGGCGCATAGCCAGCAGACCGCGGTCCACCAAGAGATTTACGTCTCTAGGGGCGTAGTTGAGGGACGCTTCCGTCAAGTCGAAAGCTTCATCGAAGCGGTTTTGCTCGACTAACCAGCGGAGCAGCGCCTGCCGCGGCGCCGGATCGGCCGGATTCGATTGCATCGCCCTTCTCCATGCGGCCTCGGCTTCTTGGGGATGGCCATCCTCGAGTTCTCGATGCGCGAGACGCGTCTGCAAGGGGCTATCAAACGAGTCGAGGAATGCCGCCCGCTGCAGGTCGCGGACATCATCGGAGCGGAGCGCGAGGTAGTGGCGCACTTGGTCAACCGTCCCCCAGGCAAGAAGCAGAAGCGCGGCACCAACCCGGAGGGAGCGGGCACCCGCGGTACTTCCCGAAAACCACTCCCATACCGCTGACAACCGGCCTCCCGCCTCAGAGGCGGCATTAGCCAGGCGATCTCGCGAATTGAGCAGCAGGGAGGCGATGCGGCCATCGCGGAGCTTCCAGATGGCGCCGTCGAGAATGAAGTGGTGGAGGTTCACAAGTGCAGTGAAGATAAGAAAGCTGACGCTGAAATCGTGGTGGAAAATGCGGCTGGCCAGCCAGGGTCCGGGGACGAACAGAGCGATTCCCCCTGCGACCAGCACCGCGAAATAAGTCCATGGACGCCAGCTTCGACCCGGGGCTTCCGACGCCTCACGTCGGGCATAGTAACTCGTAATCCAGAGGTACTGCGCCGAGTGCATGACGGCCAGCACGCCGGAACTATAGCGGCTTTGTGGGATCTCCATTCCTTTGATAAGCGACATAGCCGCGGGCAGCAAGAACCACAGAAACTGGGAGGAGAATAGTGTCAGGCATGGCAGCAGTTTTCGCCACCCTACAGCCCGCACCAGATGTGACAAACCGTAAGCTGAGAGCGTGAGGAAAGCCGCGCCCATTCCAACTTGCCCCCAGCGACTCACAACCGGAGGAATTCCCAGCGAAACGAACAAAGGGTCCGATGAAGCTCCAGTGTGGAATCCCAGAAAAAGAATAAGATAGGACGTTATAAAGGCGCCGTAGAGAGCGCGGCGTTCTGCCTTGCCAGGGTGCGCTCCGGCACGGCCGGCGAACATCATGAACAGGCCGTAATTCTGTCCGCTGTAGTGCCAAGGACTCCAGGTCAGATAGATCGTGAATATCCACGGAAGAATGCCCAGCCAGAAATGCGAAAGTAACCCGGTCAGCAGAACCAGCGCGGTTGTATATACGGTGAATATTCGATACTTCTGGAAGTCGTCGGCACGATGGTAGGCCCGGTAAATTGTGGCCATGTAGTGCGGATAGTTGAAGAAGAGCGCCAAAGCATAAAAAGCGATCGACCACGCGCGTGTGCTGGAAGCGATGGAAAAATACGAAAGCAGCAAAAGCGGAACCGACCACGCGCCACACCCTACGACTAGATCAAGCCATGGGCTATAGAGCCAGGCCGATGCAGCCGAGGCACTGCGCCCCTGTTCCTTGCTCAACTTCGACATTTTCGTCAAGAAACCTTCTCCAACATCTTTCGACAAAACCCTGATGCTTCGCGATCCCCTGTTTTTCTTTGTCTTTGACCGGATTATAGGTGGCAGAAGGCGTGGATCGTATAACGAGACGTATTCGGACCCGGTCACGAAAGTAATTAGAGATGGGTGTAACATTGGTGCCGTTCTTGAAGTCAAAAAGGAGATTCCGGTCAGAATAGGAGGTCCTCATGGCGCGAATTGCCGGCGCTTCTCCCAGCCAAGGCGGACTGTTCCGCAGGCTGTTGGTACGAATCATTTATTCTTTGACGAAACGGAAAGTGGGCCGCGTTGTGATGCCAGTACAGGTCACCGCGCACCACGCGAAAATACTTTGGGGTTATGGCCAGATGGAGCGGTCGCAGGCGAGCAGCAATCTGGTCGACGCCAAACTGAAAGGGCTGGTGCAGCTTCGCGCGGCAACGTTGGTCGGCTGTCCGTTTTGAATCGACATCGGCTCTGCCGTGGGCAGACAGGCCGGCATCTCGACCGAGCAGATCGCCCACCTGCATAACTACCGCACGAGCCAGAATTTCTCCGGCGTGGAAAAGCTGATTTTGGAGTATACCGACGGCATGACTTCTACCCCTGTGGAAGTCTCCGATGCTCTGTTCGCTCGCCTGCGCGAGAAGTTCAACGAAGCGCAGTTGGTGGAGCTAACGTCTTCCATTGCCTGGGAGAATTACCGCGCCCGCTTTGATCACGCCTTCGGAATCGAGGCGGAGAATTTTAGCGAAGGCGAGTATTGCGCTCTCGCGGCGCATACGACGGAAGCGGGTTCATAAGTTCGTCGCGCACTTTCTTTACGTCGAACTCATCACGACTGGGAAGAGCCTAGCCAACGAGCTGTTAATCGACTATCACTGGGTGGCTCAGAATTTCCGGAATTAGGTGGGTCAGATTTTCCGGAACTCACACGGGGAAACGCGATGGAGCAAAGGGGTAGCGGGCTGTTTTGAATTTAGTCAGTCATCGTAAGCACTGCCACGATGACTCGGATGGATCGTTATCGGTTTAACAAAGCAATCTTCGTGGACTGCCCTGCCGTTTTCATCAGTAGACAGATCGACCCTTAGATCGACTGGCTTGCTGCAAAGTGTGCAGGATATTTCTGGGAATGGGTGACCACCCATAAATGCCTCCTTGGACGGTCGCAACTACCTTAGGCTCAAACTGCGAATGCAAGCTGATCAATACAGATCACTTTTTGGAATCGTTGTATATCTCAGATGATAAATGTTTGCTGATCGCCACCATCCAGCATCCCAAGCTGGGCAAAATCCTCTTCTTCGATCCGACGGACTACCTCACGCAATTTGGCCAGATCCGGGGAGCCCTGCAGGCGAACTACGGCCTACTGGTAACGTCCGATGGAGGGGAACTCATAGAACTGCCGCAGCAACCGTCCTCCATGAATAGCGTCCAGCGCACAGCCACGATGACCCTCGACACGACGGGAACATTAAAGGGCGACGTCAAAGAGGTACGACTGGGCGAGGCGCGCATCCTCGGAGCGGTGGCGATTGCGCACCGTAACCAAGGACACCGACCGCGTCAAGCCGATTGAAGAACTCCTGGCTAATTCGCTTGGCAGTTTTCACATCACACGTGCCAGCGTGATCAACCTGCAGCTGACCGATCAGCCCTTCGGTTTCAATTATTCGTTCGAGTCGCCGAACTACGCCAAGAATGTCGGCAACCTGCTGCTGGTTCGGCCGCGGGTGATCGGAAGCAAAGCATCGGGGCTCTGGAGACCAAGGAACCGAGGAAGTTTCCCATCGAATTCCAGGGACCAGTGCGCGACACGGATGCTTTTGAAATCACGATCCCGCCCGGATACGTAGTGGATGACCTTCCTGCGCCGGTCGACGCGGACTACGCCTTCGCCAGCTACCACTCCAAGACGGAAGTCAACGGAAGCCTGATTCGCTACACCCGAACTTTTGAAGTCACGGAACTCAGCGTACCCGTGGCTAGGACCGAGGAACTCAGGAAGTTCTATCGCACGATTGCTAATGACGAGCGCAGTATGGTCGTTTTGAAATCCGCAGCCAAGTAACGCGCCCGTCGTGGCAGTTTGGTCCGACTCGGGGAAGTGATCTGATGTGTCATCGCGCTCGCTTCTGAGAGAGGCAGTCGGTAGCTGGGATTCCTAAGTGCAACTGGGTTAGGAAACACCATTCTTAACGCCAAGGACGTCGATGTTGTAAACGGTCTACCAGGAAGATTCGAACCGCCGACCAACGGTTTAGCAAAGCATCGGGCTTCTTTTTTGTGACGTGTATTCAATCACTTGGCACGCTCTGAGCGTTTCTCAGTCGTGCCGAATGTACATCACAATCACTTTAACTGACACCCAATGTGTCACCCACCTGCACGCTCAAGGCGATAATATGGTGATTTAGAGTCATGTTGGAGGTGCAGGTGACGAAGATCAGCCGATTTCCTCTGTTATGCATCCTTTTCAACCTTGCGCTTTTCGTCGCATCGAATTCGACGGCTCAGTCCGCGCAAGGCGGCTTCAAAGACTCCGCTAACTCGCCGAATGCTGCAACACGAGTCGAGGCCGTCGAGATCCTGGGCGACGATCACGGCGCAGCTCTTCGATCGTATGTGGAGACTACTGTTCTCCCTCTGGTTCGCGCGAACTGGTATCGTCTGGCGTCGAAATCGGGAGAAGCAGGCGGTGATGCGACTGTAGAACTAACTATTCTGAAAGACGGCAATCTTGCTGGGACAAAGCTGACGGGCGGTGCCGGTCATGCCACGCTCGGCGATCTGGCCCAAAACGCCGTGACGAAGTCCGCCCCGTTTCCCGCACCGCCAGCCGAATTCACAGCGCCATCCCTGTCTGTTCGCGCTCGTTTCGTTTACCAGCCTGTCGCAAGCTTGCAGAGTTCCTCCGGCGAGAAGCAGTCCAGCCTGACTCCGCGTTTTGGTGCGGGGGGTGGGATACACAGCGGCACGACGGACGGCGGGCCGATTAGTGTCGACGGCGTCGACGAACCTGTTTATCGAATAAGAAACAGTGGCATACGCCCTCCACGAGCGATCTCTCGGGTCGATCCGGAGTTCACCGAAGAGGCAAGGAAGAAAAACGTTTCGGGGACCGTGGCCATCTCGTTTGTTGTGACCTCGAAGGGCGATGTAACCGCCGTGCGAGTCAATAGGAGTCTTGGCAGTGGCTTGGACGAGAAGGCGATTGAGGCTGTCCGGCAGTGGAAGTTTGAGCCGGCAACCAAGGACGGGGAACCTGTTGCCGTACAGATGGACGCCCTTATGTCTTTCAATTTATATGAAAACGGTAAACGTCGCCCCTGACACGGAAAACACCTGCCGCTTGAAAGCCGTCTTCTTCAAAACATCTTCTGATTTTCGTAGCTGACTGGAGGCAAAGGGTCGAAATATCTCCGAACTCTGGGTCGGTTTCTATAAGAAGACTTCCCGGTCGAGTACCCCATACCCGGGGAGATTGGCTCGAAAATTCTTGGTTGAGGAAGTACCGGCGGATTTTGAGTTCCACACTGGGTTCTGGTTCGTTAGGAAAATTCTCTACTCTACTTGATTCTTTAACGGCTTACAAGAACTCTGATTCGTACCGTTATGATCCGTATTGCCGCGTTTTGAACATGGAACGCAGATCGACGGTCAGATGGTGGAGCAGAGCGGTGAACTTCATCTCCTTATTTTCCCGTGCTGCTTTCCGCACGCCTGCCAACCCCTGGGACACGCCCTTCCCGCTCTGAGTCGGGTACGTGTGAGGTTGACCTGCGTTCTCCTTGATCGACGGCCTTCCCTCCTCACTCTCCGCCAACGGTCTTCTGTCTTTGTTCGAATGATTCATCGGTGTCGGGTCGGAGGAGGCGCGCTGACGCGCTAGCCTCCGTCCGCCGCTCAAACTGTACATGCAGATTTCCCGCATACAGCTTTCACGAAGATTCAATCATGCCGAGAAGCCAACGAAGGAATTAAGTCGATTAAGTTGACAAGCCCGTGCTCACGGTAAAGCGTCTTCTTGGGCAGCCGTTTCCAGCCGCCGTTTCGCCAACGCTTATACCGATGCGACCAGATCCGTCTGACAATCCAGCCATCGAGTCGGTGGAAGAGCAATCGGACGTGGGCGCGTTTGTAATACTCGCCCCAGCCCCGCAAAAGTGGATTGAGTTCCGCAATCAGCTCCTTGGTCTTCAGAGGTATCTTCCGTTTGGTGCGTTGCCTTACCCGATCCATGAAACGCCGGATCGACTTCTCCTTGGGGTACGCGTACAGCGCACCCTGTCGGGCTTGACTACGAATCTTGCTCTCGGGCAGATGGAGCTTCCTCGTCCCGCGCTTGATCTTGTAGCCAAGGAACTCGAAGCCGTTCTGGACATGGACAACCCGCGTCTTCTGCGGATGCAACTCCACGCCCAGTTGTTTCAAGATTCGGCTGGCCGCGTCCACTGCGGCTCTTGCCTCCGCTGCCGATTTACAGGTAACCACCCAATCATCGGCAAACCTCGTCAGCTGATATCCCTTCAGTCGCATCTCCCGATCAAACGGCGTCAGAAGTATGTTACTGAGCAGGGGAGAAACTACTCCACCCTGAGGAGTTCCGCGCTCGGTCGGAAAGAGCCGCCCTTTGCTGTAGCTTCCTGCCTTGAGCATGGCCTGAATCAGGCGCAGCACTCGGCCGTCTGCTACTCGTTGGGCTACCAGCGTGAGGAGTTTCTTGTGGTCTACGGACCCGAAAAAATCTCGGAGATCCGCATCGACGATCCACTCCGACCCGCTTTGAATCTCTTTCCACACTTTGCGCAGAGCGTCCTTCGGCGATCGCCCTCGCCGATATCCGAAGCTGGCATCATCGAATATCGGCTCGAAGATAGGCTCCAACCGATTGAGCAGCGCTTGCTGACACACGCGATCATAGATCGCGGGTATGCCGAGCATGCGATATTCGCCCGGTTTGTCCCTCTTCGGGATGGGATGTTGTCGCACCGGCAGAGGTTGATAGGTGTCTTCTTTCAGTTCTCGCTGCAGCCGATCCAACTGCTGGTCCAGCTGCACTTCGAAGGCCTCCAGAGTCTGCCCATCGACTCCTCCACTTCCCCGGTTCGCTTTCACCTTCTCCCAGGCCATCTCCAGGTTCTTCCGCTTGTACACTTTGTCAATTAATGAATGGACCTTCTTGGCCCCCGTCAGGTTGATCCAATCCACCAGTCTCCTCAGACGAGAGCGTACGGGTTTTTCACTAAAGGAACTGTTCCTACCTCCCTCATCTTCACTCATCTGGTTTCCTTTCTCTTCCTGACCATCTTCGCCGGCTGCCTTCCCCGACCCAATTCTGTCGCCGGTTGCCCGGTCACGTGGCTTTCGCCACGCTTCATAGGTAATATTCAGCCGTCCGACTACTGACCGAGCCTCGCTCGCCACTTCGCTTTCGCTTATAGGTCCGCTTACTCCGGTGCCACCCGGAGACTTGGCCAGTCCTCCTGAGGTCACGCGCTGTTCTTCCGTACCGTGCCGTCCGCAAACACCTTGGTGTAGGTGGGTGAATGAGAACGCCTTCGCCACAATAGTGCAGGCTCGACCTGCCCCACCTTTGGCCGACCGGTTCATCATGGGTTTCCCCATCGATTACGGCCCGGTACTTCTCCTCATGCCCTTCGGATTCCATCTTGCGATACTCACTTGATGGACACCCTGCCCTCCAGAGTATTGCCAGCAGTGGCTCTAGCTCCGCCTTGGCTGTATCCAGCTTTCGCCTTCGTGCCCGTTTAGACTTCTGCTTACCTTCCGCTTTCTCCGGCCAGCGAGGTTTTATCCCCGCTTGTTGGATATGGCGCCCCTCATTTGAGCGCCCGAGGGACTTTAACCCTCCTGAACAACGTGCTGCTCAGCACGCACTATACCGTCGTGTGACTCCTCGGGGACGTACATGCGGGCCGTGCGGCTATTGCCTTCGCCCACCGCCCTGCTGCTCGGTTTGGCAGCAGGTGTCTCCGAGGTCTCCCGGTTCTCGTGCATGAAGCTTCTAGGCGTGTCTGGGGTCTTCGACTACGCCGGACTGAACAGGAACTCGCGCTAGCGCTCCTGCTCATGTTGCCTTCCGCGCATTACAAAGGCGTCGGCGTCCGGATTGCATCTTTTCGGAGCTGGATGCCCACCCCGCCTATCCTCTGTCTACGCTTCGTTGGGTCCCTCGCGGTAGCAACGCAAGACTCGAGGCCGAGCAGATCGCTAGTCCTTTCTCGTGAGACTCTTTCATTCTCTGCTTCATGCCGGTTCATCCCGGCGCACTGTAAAGGGGATTTATCAACAGTTACCGCAGGGCTTGTGGAAGGTCGTCGATGCACAACAGAGTGGGGGAATCCATGGCCACATTCTCCTATGGATAAGTTACAAGTGGAAAGTTACAAAAGCCGTAGTTGGCTCGCTTGACCAAGGATCAGCGACCTGGGTCACACCTCGACGTGATGTCTCTCGCCAACGGGCACTACTCGTAGTGCGAAAACCGTGTTGGATAAAACCCGCCCTTTTGCTCTTGCTTGTCACTACTTTAATGACTAAAGCCAAGGTCTCTGACTCGTGCTGGGACAGCCAGGGCTGGTTGGCCCGGCAACGTCTTACGGATTATCTCCAAGAGAAGTACCCGGTCAGGCTTGAGCAGTTCGGCGACGTGTTCCTTGCTGACTTGCGCGACGATGATTTGGCCAATCTCGGTATGCACCTCCGAGAAAATCCCCACACTCTTCATGCTTTGTGTCTGAAACTCGTTGTCCTCGGTCGGGGTGACGTAGTGCACCGAGCTGGCATTGTAGCGGTGGATGAGGAACAGTTGGACGACCGTCATCAGTCGCTTCTTGCGTACCGGCGCGAGGGTGTTCTGGTCGCGAATCGAGAGGATGCCGCGTCCGCGACGATCCTGGATGTAGGCGAAGACCACGTTGGCGAGCTTCTCTCCGCTAAGCTGGTTCAGCACACTGAGCTCCAGCAGCTCGGAGCCGGCCGTGTGCGGACGTAGCTGGACGCGAATTTTCGCCGGATAGTCGCAGTGCTTGCTCCACTCCGCAAGCCACTCCTCCAGCAGTTTGGTCGGGACCTCGGTCTGAACCAGGTGCTGAAACTGGGTTGAGCCTTTGCCCATCGCCTTCGTCGCCGCAGTGCGTCCCGACGAAGCCATTAAGGCGGCGTCCAGCCGGGGCCCTCCGACCAGGGTCTGCGGCGTCCGATACGGTGACTCCAGCAGTCTGAACTTACGCTGCAAGCGCGCCAGTGCTAGCATGCCATCCTGCTTCAATGCGGTCGCGAACTCCTCGGCAGCCAAGCCGTCGATCTGGTGGCCACCGTAGGTGATGAAGTTGAAGACGAAGCCGAGTTTGCCGAGTTCCTCGGGGAACCGCTTCATCTGCTCGTCGTTCATCCCGGTGGTGTCCCAGCTGAACGAGGGCGAGAGGTTGTACGCCAGCATCTTGTCGGGGAACTGCGCATGAATGGCCTGCGCGAACTTCTCGGCGTCCTCGAGATCCGCCGTCTTGGTTTCCATCCACAGCACGTCGGCGAACGGCGCCACAGCTAGCGACTTGGCAATGGCAAAATCGATTCCAGCTTGGATGTGATAGAAGCCTTCGGGAGTCTTGGGCAACTCGCAATCCCAGATCACGTGGACGCCAATCGACTTTGCTCGCTCGCGTGCCTCGTAGAAGGAAGCCCGTTTCGAGAACGCCAGCCATTCCTCGGGCGTCATGTCGAAACGCTCGCCCTCGGCCGCGCGGAACTCCAGCACCTCGGCGACCGCGAGACCATAGGTCTTCATCCCCGCTTCCGCCTGCCAGGTTTCCACATAGCGCGTGTCTATCTTGTCGAGTGCCGCGTCGAGCTCAGTTGCCGGCATATCCCTGAGAGCGGGGGCACGCTTGGTGATTATGGACATGAGCCCAACCCGCTCGAGCCAATCGAAGGCCGCCGAGTACTCGGTCTCGGACACGGCAAAAAGCAAATGACCGCGGACCTCTTCGACGCCCAGTTCGAAGAGCTTCCTCAAGATGGCCAGATAGCCGGCCTTGTAGCTGGGTAGATCGATGTTGGTGGCGCCGAGGATGAAGGGTTGGTCGCGCTCGTCGCTCCGACTCTCGATGAAGGTCGCGGACTCCGCGTCGGTTCGGGCCACAATGAT
>Ga0208036_1000338_pt1 | contig 30752 bp, 26 predicted proteins | sample June2015DPH_11_1_2_FD_184706 | JGI IMG/M metagenome (GOLD analysis project Ga0208036, IMG submission 184706) | Peatland microbial communities from SPRUCE experiment site at the Marcell Experimental Forest, Minnesota, USA - June2015DPH_11_100... | ecosystem: Environmental > Terrestrial > Soil >...
ACCCCTGTTTACGCTTCGCTAGGCACCTCGCGGTATCCAGCGCAAAACTCGGGGCCGAGCGGGTCGCTAGCCCTTTCTCGTGAGACTCTTGCATTCTCTGCTTCATGCCGGTTTATCCCGGCGCACGGATTTCCATTTTGGCACCCGGCACCATGCCAGTATACATGCAATCTGGAATTTCCATTATCCACTTTCCGCCGACCCAGAAGATACTCCTGACCGCCGCCCAATGCAACTGTGAGTCGAGTTTGCAGTGCAAGGTGCTCTCGCGGGCCACGGAAGGGGCCATTGGTGGCTATCGAGAGAACGCCAATGACCCCGTCGTAAGAAGGGTCCTGGCACTGGGTCCCTCAGCGAATCGCAAACCCATCAACCAGCAAAATATTCTCTGCTTTTGCGTGGGAAAAGTACGGGAATCTCTATACTAACCAGGAGCGTAGGACCGTAGTTTAGCTTTCCCTTGTTTCAGGGCCGGTAGCCGGTAGCTACCGGCCTGCCTCACCGGAGGCAGAGAAACAGGGGATACGGGAAGGCTGAATGCGTACCGCAAGTCGACCTCATCAACAACCGCATTTGGATCATTCCCGGAATCGTATTGCAAGCATAGATCTGGGAGCTCATTGCCTCACGGCTCACAAGCTCCCATATAGTTCCAAACCGGGCTCATTGCCGTAACAGGCTCACAAGCTCGATGAGATCGAAAGGTCTCCGTCATTGTAGGGACGCAGTCATGTCATGGCTTCCTCTGTGCGGGGGAGTCAGGATAACCAGAGAATGAGGGATGAACTCTTACTGGAGCTTACATCCTAGCCGGGTCAATAACTCAAGAGACTTGGTGAATCATCTGGTGAGAGCGTCTGTCAGGATGACGTTAAATACTGGACCCATACCCGTAAGACCGGAAACCGCACCAATGCGCAGTCCGAAGCAAAGCGGATACACTGGGGATATCGGATACGTCAGGTGGGTATGACACCAGAGCCGACAGGAATCCATGAGTCGTCGGTAGCTACGTAAATGAAAGCCACCCGATAGCGAAAGCGAAGCGATGGTGACGGCCACACAGACCCCATAGGTAGGGGTACGTGTCTTCGCTCGGCTCTCTCCGGCTCCGACCTATCTCTCAACTGCCTCGTACGCCTTTATTCGAGGCTCCCGAGTTAGTTCGAGGGGTGAGCTTAACAAACACCACCTGCATGGGCATCCGAGCCTGGCCGAGAGGCCATGGCGAGGGTTCTTAGCTGGATCAGTCTTGTGATATAATGTGGTGTATAGGAAATAGAGTATTACGACTTCTATACACTATGCCATGTCGAAAGAGCAATCAAGCCTTCTCCAGGTTTGTTCATTGCCTTTCATCCATTGCCTGGCCCACTGGAAAGGAGTTGAATATGAATGGTCCACATCAGACTCCCTTCACATACGAGCCGGGCCGTCAGGCCATGGCGAAGTCACCGGGAGACATTCCCCGATTCCAAGAATCCCACAGAAGCCCATGTATAACTGATCCAGCCAAGGCGGGGATAGTGTCGAACTTTGGAGCCGGAACGACAAGAAGCCATCACTTCCTGTGCCTTCTGCCACCTTCTCCCGGGAGGCTACCGCAAGGTCACCCTAAAGGTTTTCTTATCCTGCGAGATGTCGACCTTACCTTCCCGAGCTAGCCAGCCCAAGGCGAAAGTCACAAGCTCGCCTGAGTCACTGAGCCTTGATTTGCGCCAGTGTTTGGGGGCCACTCTCATTCAACATTTCCCAAATCTTTCCAGCAGTTTCACCAACTTGCCCTTTGATTTCCATCTTCTGCGCACCTCCTCTATTAACTCGGCAATCATCCCCCTCACCCTGAAGTTCACCTTTCCCAATGGGATGAACAGCGCAGTTGCTGCCAGTAATCCAACATTTCCGTTTTTGGATCTCGACTGACAGATACCATACACCTGACCGCCGCTGAGCGCAATTGTAAGTCTACCTCGCACTGCAAGGTGCTTCCGCGGCCAACGGAAGGGGTCATCGGTGCCTCTCGCGAGACCCCCAGGACGGCAGCTGCCCTTCTTTTGACGTACTGTCCTGCCAGCAACCCTTCGAGTATCCGTCACGACCAACTCAATCTTCGGTAGTGGGTAAATTCCCTGAATGGGCTTTGCAGCCAAGGGGATCACTTGCGAGTACTCCGTCCGGAACGGACACATCGCTAAACGCTGGGCAACTACTCGTTAGTGATACCAAGACCGATGGGAGTCTGGCCCGTTGTCAAAGTACAGGCGTCCCACTTTCCGGGAAGGGCGTTTCCCAGGCCGAATCACCTTTTAATAGGGATTTGCAGGAGCGCCATGCTGTTGAGAACAAGTTGCAGGCAAAAATCCAGGAGGCTCTGGGGGGAACCTAGAGGTGGGCGGCAGGCATCGGGAATGGACTCTGACGAGCTTGCTACTGAAGTGGTGAGAGATGGAGATGCAGCTCCGTTTCGGGCAAAGCATAACTTCCATGTTTGCGCCTGTTTCCACCTCCCAGAATCTCAATACTGTGAACTCCCCAGCCAGCTTCAGTAAGTAGAGACTTCTACACTCCACACTAGGACTTTCAGAGGCACCGCACACCATTCTGCGCGAAAGGCATCAATTATCCAGCCGAGCCTATTCGGATGCGCGTCGTCTTCTTTGCTTCGATCTTTACCTTCTCTTCAAACTCTTGGTCCCCGCCCAGAAAGACAACCTTCACCGTGTATTCGCCGGGCGTGAGCAACATTCCTTTACCGGCTCCGTCGAACTCACCCACGTGGCCCACGAACCTGCCGTTGACGAATACGCCGTCAAACCTGCAGGCTCCACCTTGAACCCGAAGGAGGCCGTAAGGAGGGGGAGGAACGTTCTCAACCTGCAACGATTGGGGAAGAGTCGTTGTCTTGTGTGCCTCGATCATAACTGTTGTCGAAAAGTCTTGGTAGTGGGAATCCCTTAAAGTAATTTTGTGTTCGCCAGGTGAAAGGCAGTACCTTACCGTCGAACCAAGGTTGGATGCCGGCCCTTCATATTGATCATCTACGAACACTCCGGCGCTACCGGGGTGGGCTTTCACCTTCAAGCATCCGGTATCTTGCGCTGAAAGAGAGAGTCCATTCAATAACAGAACCAGGCAGGCGCCAACGATTGTAACACTTACATACTTTACCGCTGTTCTCATTATCCCTCCGATGTTTCCACCTCCCAGAATGTTTACGCAACTGGAGCTGGAGGAAGTTCGTGGACAGTCAGAATTGACCCCGAGGTAGATGTTGTTGTCCTGGCCAACTTTGACCATATAGCCCTCGGCACGTACGCCGGTGGCGATCTGGAAGTCAGGGATGAACTTGTTCACTTGAACTGCACCCCCGTTAACAGTGATCTTCAAGAGCATTGCCTCTCGATTTACGCCGTCGCCTTCATAGCCTGCCGCATAAATACCACCTGGCCCGGTGACCACGGAGTAAATCTGCGACGGGGTGACCGGGTCAGCCCAGGCATCCGAACAGTTGCCGGCCTTGATATCGCAGAGCTGAGCACCTAGCCTACCAAACGTGTTGACACCCTGGCTGTCAGGCAGGAACAGATCGAGTAGGACCGCCGCTATTCCTCCCTCGTTCAGTCGATCGAGGCCTTCGGAAAGTCGCCTGACGCATTCGACGATGAATGGGCCGTCGCTTGCGTCAGCAAGCGCCTCTTGGATCATCCTGACAACAGCAGGATCGTCCTCAATGAGAAGTACATTATGGTTCATACCACTCCTTCTCATCAAAGAAGATAACAATTCAAAACTTGACCTGTCTGTCCACAATTGAACACCGATGTCGCGGCCTCGTTTTGGTCGCTTCACTGGGGATTTCCATTATGGCCTCCCGGCAGCGGGGGACAATACGGCGCGGGTATTCGAGAGTGCCACGGGGGAGGAGGTGGCCCGCCTCGCTCATCAGGAAACCGTCATGTCCGTGGCCTTCAGCCCGGATGGGCGGCTGCTGGCCGTCGCTTCCCTCAAAGGCGCTCTCATCTCACCGTGGCGATCCCAGGAAATCGCTGACTACGTCTGCGCGCATCTCCCCTTCAACCTCACCCCGGAGGAGTGGAAACAGTACCTGCCCGACGAACCACACCGTAAGACCTGTGCGAACCTCCCTTGATCCCAAGACAACCTGGGAGGTCTCGCCCCGGCGTTCATTTACGCCAGAGCGCACGTAGAGTCTTCCCTTTTACGGCGCGGAGTCGGGGATAGCTGTTGTGAAATCCCCTTCCCACCAGTGATTTTCAGGTGATCGGTATCGCAGGGAGCGGATTGGGCCTGAAAAGTCGGCTTCACGTCTATTGGGCGCCACTTGGCCGTTCTAACGGCCTACTGGTAGAAGTGCAACTCCTGACTCCCCCGAAGTCCGCTTCGGGGACCCGAACCCCGTATCCGGGGAGTTTGCTTGATTGCTGGTGGGAAGGGCTGTTCTCGCAAGGAATAGGTAAACGCTAAGGCTAGCGACCAGTTGTTACTGACGCCGAGGTTGATCGTCAGGCCAACGATCTGCAGTGAGTTGATATCGCAGAGTTGGAACTAGCTGCTGCTCTCCTTCAATAGCTTCAGTACGCCGTCGGTCGTGGCCGTCTCGCCCAGCCGGGGAAAAATCTTCTCGACGCTATTCCGGTGCGCGCTGGCGTCACGGTCCGTCATCGCATCCACGACCAGCACGACATTGTAGCCATGATCGTAAGCGCTGCGCGCTGTCGATTCCACACCGAGACTCGTTGCAACACCCGTCAAAAACACTTGAGTCACGCCGCGCTGGCGCAAGGTGCTATCCAACGACGTGCCGATGAACGCTCCCACTCGTTGCTTTGTCACGATGTAGTCGCTGGGTTGCTGCTCCAGTTCGGGAACAAGCGCGGTCCAATCCGGTGGAAACGAAAACTTGGAAGCTCCGGCATCGGTGCGGCCCGGAGCCCTGCCTGATACGTTGACGAGGACGACCGGCAGCCCGCGGTCGCGGAAAGCGCGCGCAAGCTGGGCAGAGCGATGGACGATTTCGCCGGCAGGGTGCACGGTCGGCAGACCGACAATGCCCTCTTCCAAGTCAATCACGATCAAGGCGGCAGTGGCATCGAGTTTTGTAAGAGGCATGGCTTTTTCCTTTCGGCTGAATTCATTAGAAAGTCATATTGCCGACTGGGGCTCGTCGGAAATCAGATCTATGTCGTGCGCAGGCAGCAGTCCCATCTGCTGGTAGATTGGCCGCATGATCGCTCTGATTTTTGGCTGCTCGAGCGTGAACCATAGCGAGCCGGCGACGCAGAACGAACCAGTAATGATCAGCGTGTGGGGCGCTCCGATTTGGTTAGCCACCGCGCCCGCCAGCAGGCTGCCGAACGGCGCCGAGCCGAAAAAAGCCATGGTGTAAAAGCTCATCACGCGAGCGCGTTTATCCTCCGGCACCAGCGACTGGATGATCGTATTGCTGACGGCCGCAGCCTGAATCAGGCCGAAGCCGACAAAGACCATCAGTACAAGCGATAACCATAACGTATGCGACAGGCCAAAGAAAATCAGTCCTCCTCCGAGCATCGCGGCTGCGATCTGGATCATGCGTGTAAGTCCGACCACCGACTTGCGGATCGCAAGGGAAAGCGCCGATACCAGCGCACCAATTCCTGAAGCTCCCGTCAGCCAGCCGAGAGTAGCCGCGCCGCCATGCAGCACTTGGCCGGCGAAGACCGGCAGCAGCACACCGTAGGAGTAGCCCATCAGGCTGAGAAGCGAAAAGAGCAGAAGGATACTGCGGATGGGCCGAAATGTACGGACGTAGTCCCAACCCTCGCGCATCTGTTCGAACATGCCGGCCTTTTTACGGTGGATATCCAACGGCGTGATACGCATCAGCGCCAAGGATGCGACCACGGCAAAGTAGCTAAAGCCGTCGATCAGGAAGCACCAGCCTTCGCCGAAGGCTGCAATCACGAGGCCGGCGACCGCGGGGCCGATCAGCCGCGCTCCGGTTGCCATCGAGGAGTTGATGGCGATGGCATTACTGAGGTCGTGGCGATCTTCGACCATCTGTACGAGGAAGGATTGGCGCGCCGGCATGTCGAACGCATTGATCACGCCCTGCAAAGCGGTGAGGGCGATGATTTCCCAAAGGGTGATGACATGTGCCAGCGTGAGCGCGGCCATGGCGAGTGACTGGACGGCGGCAGCAGCTTGCGTGCACACCAGCAGCTTGCGGCGATTGAGGCGCTCGACCCAGACGCCGGCAAAGGGCCCCAGCGCAAACGAAACAATCTGCCCCGCGAAGCTGACGATGCCCAGCAGCAGCGGCGAATGGGTGAGCCGATAGACCAGCCAGCTTGTCGCCAGCCGCGTCATCCAGGTGCCGATCACCGAGATGCTCTGGCCGGCGAAGAAGAGCTTGAAGTTCCGGTGTCGCAGAGCTCGCCAGGCGTGCGAGATCGAACCGAGGAGAGAGGTCTCCTGTGTATCCGAATTGTTTGCGCGCTTGTTCACAATCTGCGTGCGTCCCTCATTGCTGGTCACTTTTCCACCAAGCGCTTGATGATGTCGGCAGCCTTGAACAGGGTGTCCCGTTCCTGTTCGTCGAGCTGGGAGATGGCCTGCGCCAGCCATGTGCGCTTCGCATCCTTGGCGCTCTTCCGCACCGCGGTGCCGTTGGCGGTTAGCTGAATATTGACTTGGCGGCCGTCGGTCGGATGCGGCTCGCGCTCGACAAGGCCCCTCTCCTCGAGCGCGGCGATGGTCGCCCCCATCGACTGTGGTTTCATGCCTTCCGCACGCGCCAGATCTGCGGTCGTTGCAGGTCCGTCCCTAGCCAGGCGCGCCATGACGGCGGACTCGGTCAATGAAAGCTCATGCGAGGCGGCCGCGGCGCGCACGCGGCGCACCAATAGCCCAATCGCATGAATAAAGTCGTTTACGGCGGTGTCGAGGGTTTTTCGTAGCATAGCAATTCCACGATACCAATAAACAGGTACACTTGCAAGCTTGGCTGTGTATATTAATTGCTCGCAACTGCCGATCACCTTTGTGACAGCGAACCTTTGCTTTGATGGTTAGCATAGGCGCTAATGGGCCGCCCCGCTACAAATCGCCTGTAACGGCGAAGCGGTTTCGGACGGCATCCGCCGCCAATTCGTGGCGAGAAATCCCCTTATCACTACTGATCTGGCCAGCCTCCCAAGCGCGTTGCGGGAGGAATAGGTCCTGCCTAGTCGCCAAGGGTTCCCTGCCCTGCGCCCTGGTAACGCCGCCACAACGTGAGGTCCAGAACCGGCATAGCGAACGTCGGCCCAGCCTGGAAGAGTTGGAAGGGCCCGGCATGCTGGGAAAAGGCCGGGAGCTTCCTGCCAATGAAGGCTTCTAGGTTGAGGCGTTGCGCCCGGTCGAAAACCTCGAGTTGCGCTTGCGGTAACAACGCCGACCGGGAAATGACGCGGTCCTGCTTGGACTGCGCGAGGTCCAGGTTCGCGATCTGGGCTTGCGGATTCTGCTTCAAAGCGAGTTGCACAGATTCGCTTAGAGTGAGCCTTCGAGGAGCATTGGCCTGCACGTGCACAACGCCGCACGCCAAGTGAAGGGGAAGAATCAGGAGGATAGTAACTTTCAAACTCTCATACCTCAGTCTCTTCACGAACAGCAAATATCGCAGCTTTCGTCCACGACTCGCGACGTCCGGTTTGGCAGAGGCACTGGGACTCAAGTCGGCGGGAGTCGGAGCCTTTTGTCCGCATCTTGGCGCTGGCAGGGCAGGATCTGGTCGAAACACTGACGTGTCTTCTCCCATTTGGGAAACTCTCCTTTGCTCGTCTACAGTTTCTCCATCCAAACGCCCCCGTCCGGCGCTCATTGCTCCCCCCCAAGACCCGCGTTCAGTGCGCCAGCGGCGGGGTAGCCTGGCCTTTGGGCGGCCGCTTCGTCAAGGCGATCAGGGGAAGCAGCGCGAGGGTAAGCAGTCCCAAAGACTGAAAGACCCGAACCAGCGCAACCATCGTGGCTTCGCGCTGCACCAGACGGAACAGGGTTGCATATGCTTGCTGGTCGGCCAACACCGGGCCGGAACCGGCAAACAAACCCCTCACCGCCGTGAGCAGTGACTGGACCAAGGGGGAGTAAGGTGTGATATTGCCGACCAGCAAGTTAGTGTGCTCCTGCCCCCTGCGGATCAACATGGTGCCCACTAACGAAATGCCCACCCCCCCGCCGATGTTCCGCATCATGTTGAACAGGCTCGTAGCGTTCCCCATCCTTTCTTTGGGGATGAAAGCCACGGTCACAACCATGAGCGGCACCGCCACCAATCCCATGGAAATGCCTTGAAGGAACTGCGGCCAGAATATGTCCCAAAAACCGATCCTTAAGTTAAGCCCCATCAACTGATACAGCGAGAACGTGAATCCCAGCACTCCGCACGCGAAAACCTTGCGGGGGTCGAACCTACTCACCAGGACAGAAGCCACAGGCAGGGCGAGACTCGCTCCCAGCCCCAAGGCCATCATGGCGAGACCCGCTTGCATCGATGGGTAGCCAAGCAGTGTCTGGAGCCAGATGGAGATGGTGACTTGGCTGCCGTACATCACGAAGGCGATGAGTGCCATCAGTATGGTGCCGGCGGCAAAGGTCACCTGTCCGAACACGTGGAGCTCCGCAACCGGGTTCCGCGTATTCAACTCGCGCACCACCCACGCAACGAGCCCTATCATGAAGGCTACCGCTAGGACCACGATGAATCTCGAATCGAACCAATCCTCTTCCTGCCCTTTGTCCAACATGATCTGGAGCGCAGCCACCCAAATAACCAAGGTTGCCAGCCCCCAGGAATCGATGGGAGCTGAGGAACGCCTGATGTACGGTGGGTCTTTCAGAAATGTTTTGATCAGGAAAAGAGAGACAAGACCCACGGGGAGGTTGATGTAGAAGACCCAACGCCAGGAGAAGTTGTCAGTCAGCCAGCCACCCAGAACCGGTCCGAGCACCGGCGCCACAATGATCGCCATCGCCCAGATCGCCATGGCTTTGCCGTGTTGTTTGGGAGGAAACGCCTCCAGCATCACGGCCTGCGACATCGGTTGCAGTGAACCGCCGCAAGCACCCTGAATGACGCGGAAGATCACTAGCAAACCCAAGCTGGGCGCGATGCCACAGAGCAAAGAGGCAATGGTGAAACCGGCGGTGGAAATCAGGAGCAGGTTCTTCCGTCCAAGCTGATTGGCCAGCCATCCTGAAATCGGAATGACTACACCGTTGGCCACCAAGTATGACGTGAGCGCCCACGTGGCTTCGTTGGGTGTGGCCGAGAGGTTCCCGGCAATGTGCGTCAAGGAAACGCTGACCACGGTGGTGTCCAGCACTTCCATGAAGGCCGCCAGCATGACGGCGGCGCTGACGAGCCGCCGGCCTTCAGCCAGACTTGCCGCCCGCACGGCTGCCGTCGGTTGTGTGCCGTGCGCGACTTCGGCAGGAACGGACATTATCCGCTTCTCTCGGCGGGAATCCCCAGGCGCTCACAGAGTGTTCGCGCGAACGGGGAGCTGCATACGAGGCGCCGATGCGCCTGCCAGAGGGCGAGAAGGGCCTGCTCGCCCGCGCTCGGCTGCGTCGCGCGGATCAGCTCGCTTGCTTTCCTCTTGCTTCTGCGCGTGAGTTGTTGGAGTACGTGTTTCGTGAGCACACCATCGCAGGAGAATCTGGCGCCCTCACTCATCAATTCCGAAAGGACTTCCTCCCCGTCCTCGCCGATAAGGGTCACATTCCTGAGGTCGACAACCAGCTTGCGGTCCTGCAGGTCCGCGTTGGCCGCCTTCCATGCTGACCTCAGCTCCGCTACCCACGGTGCGATTAGCGTGCCTTCGAGGACCAACCGGCGCCGTGTGCGGCTGTCGATGACAGAAACCTTCAACACCGCGTTTCCCCTTTCGGCGATTAGGAAAAGGCAACACGAATGCCAAAGCTGTGACCGCTGTAAGTCACTGAAATTCAAGGCGAGGCTGGAAACCAGGAGACTGCTGTGTCGACACTGTCGAAGTCACTCTCAACAGTCGAGGGCAATTGCATATGGGCGATCGGAGTCAGAAGCTAAAAACTAGATCTGAGGGATTATGTCCCACAGGGCGGACGTGATTGAGAGGTCAAGAGAACTGTTTGGGATCGATGCCGAGCTTCTTCATACGAGAAAGCAACGTGGTGCGATTGACGCCCATGCGGGTGGCGGCCCCATCGGCGCCGCCGACACGACCTTTGGTGTCGCGCAGCACACGCAGGATCTCCTGCCGCTGCTTCTCATCATGTTCTTTGGCAGCGCTTCTAGGAGCCCCTTTATTCAACTCGCCAATCGTTTCTCTCACAATGCGCGCAATCTCTTCCCGCCCACGCGGGCCAGGGTGATCAACAGGTGTGTCCGCGATTGCTTTGCCCAATTCTGGAAGCGGCACATCGAGGGACTTGCCGCGCGTAAGGATCACGGCACGCTCAGTGAGGTTCTCCAGTTCCCGGATATTCCCCGGCCAGTCCAAACGGGCCAACTTCTTTAATGTGGCTGCTGGAATCGTCTCGATGTGCTTTTGCATTTGTCGTGCGAACTTCTGGACGAAGTAACGCACAAGCAAGGGAATATCTTCTCTTCGCTCACGTAATGGAGGAATGCGAATGGGGAAGACATTCAGGCGATAGTACAGATCGCTACGAAATTCGCGGGCTGCAACCATCTGTTCCAGGTTGCGGTTGCTGGCGGCCACCAGCCGTACATTGACTTTCTTCGTGTGGGTGCTGCCTAGGCGTTCGAATTCCTGTTCCTGCAGGACACGCAAGAGCTTTGGCTGGATTTCAATGGGGATGTCTCCAACTTCATCTAGAAATAGCGTGCCCTGGTCTGCAAGTTCCAATCGCCCGGCCTTTGCGCTAAGGGCGCCAGTGAACGCGCCCTTTTCATATCCAAATAATTCGCTTTCGAGCAGACCAGTGGGAATGGCAGCACAGTTGAGTTTTACGAAAGTGTGGTCCTTGCGCCGGCTGTGATCGTGAATAGCGCGCGCGATCAACTCCTTCCCCGTTCCGGTCTCGCCCATCAGCAGCACGGTCGAATCGCCTGGGGCGACCGTCTCTACCAGCCCCAGAACGTGCCCCAGGGCTGGACTCTTCCCAATGATCTGCTCAAAGTTAAGCTCGCTGCGAATTTCTTCTTCCAGGTAGAGTTTCTCTTGAGCGAGTTTGTCTTTGAGCTCAGAGATCTCGCGATAGGCGAGCGCATTTTCAACTGCGATCGCAACTTGTCCCGCCGCCTGGGTGAGAAACTCCGCATCATCTTCCCTGAAAGAGTTTTCCTCCAGTCGGCCAAGGCTCAAGACACCGAGCGCACGCCCCCGACTGAATAGTGGAATGACACACTGGGACTTGAGGCCTTCGCCGATCATCCTTCGGTATGCGTCAGAACTATAAGCGGCCGGGTCGAGCTGGTTCAGGATGAGCGGCTTGAGCGTTTCAAAAAATCTGGCACCAGCTCCGTCAGGGGCGGAAACCAGCAATTCTTCGTGGATGAAGCCCTTACTCTCCGGGAAATCGAGGGCATAAACCTGGAACTTGCCGCTCTCCGAATCCAGTAAGGCAACACCCACTTCATCACAGACCATAACTTGGCGAACGCTCGCTGAGATTGCTCGCAGTACTTCGCGCAAATCCAAGTTGGAAGTGACCCTATTCGTCAGATCGAGGAGCAGTTTGAGCCGGGCATTCTGACGTTCCAGTTCCGACTGTACTCGACACGAAGCCTCGAAGTTGAGCGCATTGTCGATGGCTAGAGCCAAACCATCTGCCAGCATCGACAGAAAGCGGACTTCTTCTTCGGAATAAGTATGGGGCTGCAAGCTGGCAACACCAAGCACGCCCAGACGGTGGTGGGGTGTGGTGAGCGGTAGGCCGCAGACAGAGCGAACCTCAACCCCACGCGCTTTCAGCGCATCCCTGAGCCCGGAAAATCGCTCGTCCTGACTCCAGTCGGCGATGCTTAGTCGCTGTTGGTTCTGGTATACCCACCAAGCTGGCGTCTCTTCCATGGGAATGTCCGGCGCGGGTATCTGGTCCTTTCCAACGACCCTCCACAGTAGTTCGCTAGTGCCCTCTTTGTAGACGAGGACATCGAGGAAGTCGAAATCAAGCACGTGATGAAGTTCACCGGCCAAATTCCGCGCCAAATCTTCCGCAGTGCGAGAGGCCAGAGGTGCAGACAGGCGCAATAGCGCCTCATAGCGCTTCGCCAGAGTCTCCGATGCCGAGATAGGCACAGAACTCATTGCCAGCTTCGTCCGCCCCAATTCTATGACACCGGATTGCGATCAACCAGAATTAAGGTGTTCGACGTTCAGAGGGGATCGAGTCGAGTTGCACCGAAGTGATGCCAGCCACTTGGCCACTAGACATGCCAAATATGGACAGTGGATCTGGCACTACGAGACAGAAAGCGACCGGCGAGAAGTTGGAACCTCTATTGGCATTTGCCGCCGATTGCGGTGGGGGGACGGCGTACTCGGGAGTTGTTCTGCCAGTCGGGCGCGCTCACTCGGCACCTGGACGCAATTCTGCGAAACGGGCCAGAGGCTCTGTTCTGGGAAGTCTGAATCTACAATCTCTTATGCTGAATAGTCGGGGAAGCCGGGGACTTGCCGGATTCTTTGATCCACTCCTCAAGGTACAAGTTAGGTACAAGTAGGAGAGGGGAAATAAGGCTTCCTGTCCCGTAAGCGACGCCAGACGAAGCGTTTATGGATTTGGTATTCATAGTTCGGGACCAGGAGGTCGGTGGTTCAAATCCACTCGCCCCGACCAATTTCTCTTCTGGAATCATTATCTTGCAGGGCAAATTCTGTTTCAGTTGTGCCTTCTTTTGTGTACTAGGCGCTCAGTATTCAAACATTTGCGACAGGGAGCAACACCATTTTCGGCGCGGATAAGATTTTGGCGAGCAACACCGATTCCGTTGATGACTCTCCGCTGCTATTTTGAACAGCTTTAGACGCGAAACTGGTAGAATAGATTTGAATTCAGCAACAAGACGTAGCGTGCCACCCGAGGGGATCGGGATAATCAGAGTCCGAACCACAAGGAGCAGCGTGGAACGCAGTTAGTCACGGCTGCAATCCGGACATCGTCTTTCCCGTCCACGATACAGCGTCTGGGTGTTTTCCCTCCGTGATAGTGCGGTCTTGAGGAAGGCCCGGCCAATTCCGGCAGTGGCTCGTGGGGGAACCCTTGTCGCTAGCGATACAGGAAAAACATGATCAGGTCCGCAACCTCATCAACCTCGGTAAGGAACGCGGCTATCTGCTCTATGACGAGGTGAACAACATCCTCCCGGTCGAGGAGCATACGGCGGAAGAGCTCGATACGCTGTTTACCACATTCGAGCGCGACGGCATCGACATTTACGAAGATGTTGCGGCGGCGAAGGCTGCGCGCCCAGCGCTCGAAGTCGCTGAACGAACCGGAATCGATCAGGACGAGGCTGCCCGCAGCGAAGAAACCGAGCTCGACCAGACAACGCGCCTGTGGGACAAGTCCAACGATCCGGTCCGCATGTATCTGCGGCAGATGGGCGTCGTGCCACTGTTGACGCGCGAGTGCGAGGTGGCCATCGCCAAGCGTATCGAGCGCGGGCAGCTGCTCGTGCTCAAGACAATCTCCCGCTCCCCGATTGTGCTAAAGGAGCTGATGACAATTGGTGCAGAGCTTCGTGAGGGTGCCCGGCCGATCAAGGAAATCGTCCGGTTCGACGAGAAAAAACTGACCGCGGAAAAAATTGAGGACAAGACCCGCCAAACGCTGCGAATCATCGATAAGATCGAGAAGCTCTACGATGTGGGGCTCAAGCAAGCGGCCCGGCTAGAGCACATGGCAAGATCGAATAAGCGCGCGTATCTGCGGGCCCGACACCGGTTGGCGCGGACACGGGTTGCGATGTCGCTGCTTGTCCGCTCGATCGATTTCAAGGAACGCGAGAAGAAGCGCCTGATTGACATGACGCGGCACGCGGTCGAGCGGCTGCACTCCCTGGAGCGCAAGGCCGCCCGGCTGGAACGCCGCGCTAACGCCGCTCGTGGCGATGCCGCCGTCGAAGCGCGCAAGGAATTGCGTTCGTGCCGCTCGCAGCTCAGAGAGATCAGTGATTCGAGCGAGGTCGGGCCGACCAGCCTGAAGCGTACTCTCACTCTGATCCTGCGTGGCGAGGCTGAAGCCGAACAAGCAAAGAGAGAGCTAACCGAGGCAAACCTACGTCTTGTTGTCTCCATCGCCAAGAAGTACACCAACCGCGGGCTGCAATTTCTCGACTTAATCCAAGAGGGCAATATCGGTCTCATGAGAGGGACCGACAAGTTCGAGTGGCGCCGTGGGTACAAGTTCTCCACCTACGCCACGTGGTGGATTCGCCAAGGGATCACCCGGGCCATCGCCGACCAGGCGCGCACGATCCGCGTTCCCGTGCACATGATCGAGACGATCAACAAGCAGGGCCGCACCAGCCAGCAACTGGTGCAGGAGCTTGGCCGCGAGCCCAGTTCAGAGGAGATCGCCACGCGGATGGATATTCCTGTCGACGCGGTGCGCAGGACCAAGAAGATTGCGCAGCAGCCCGTGTCCTTCGAAACGCCCATTGGAGAGGACGAAGAGAGGCATCTAGGCGACTTCGTCGAGGATAAGGGTGTTGTGTCTCCGTCGGAGGCGGCCATCAACCTCAACCTGAAGGAGCAGATGGCGTCAATGCTGAGGACGCTCACCCCGCGCGAGGAAAGGATCATCAAAATGCGCTTTGGCCTGGATGATGGCAGTGAGCACACGCTCGGGGAAGTGGGCCAGGATTTCGCCCTTACTCGCGAGCGCATCCGCCAGATCGAAGCCGAGGCGCTGCGAAAACTGCGCCATCCATCTCGCTCGCGCCGGTTCCGGATCTTTCTCGAAAGCGCTTTCTGAGAAATGCCTGATATCGGGCGGGTGATTCCCTTCAGAAACTGAACCGTCGAATCAGTGGCTTGCGGTAGTGACAGCAGGTGGGTTTTTGGGAAGCGCGCAACAGCACGTTGCGCTGGAAGTGACCAATTGCTGAAGAAGCAGAACAACGGCGGCGGGGAACAAACTAAGAGACTCGTTTGCAGGATGGAGAAGGATAAAGGGGCCGTGAGAATCCTGCTTTACAACCCGGACAACGGCGTGACACGCAATTTCATGCCGCATCTTTGGATGTTTCTGCTCCAGGCGCTGACCCCGCCCAGCCATGAGGTGCTGCTGATTGATGGCAACGCACAACCCATGGATGAAGATGGCATCGCGCGGTTCGTGCGCGAGCAAGACATCGGGCTCGTCGGCATCGGCGCAATGACCAGAATGATCGCGAAGGCGTACCGCATGGCCGATGCGGTGCGCGCCGCAGGAGTGCCGGTCGTGATGGGCGGACCCCACGTGACAGAACTGCCCGACGAAGCGCTCGGTCGAGGCGGCGGGCCGCGCCATGCTGACGCGGTGGCACTCGGTGAAGCCGATGAAACCTGGCCGAAGATCGTTGAGGATGCCGCGCGCGGCGAACTCAAGGATCTCTATGCTCCGGTGGATGACTTTGGCCAGGAGCGCGCAAACCCACTCTCCAGGCGTATCCGTCGATCCCGTGGGACACGATAAACCTCGACCAGTTCAATTTGGTTTCCAAGATCGTGGCCCCGCTGCTCAAGCGCGTAAAGGGTGGGTGGGGGACGTTTAGGATTGTTCCCATCGAATCGGGGCGCGGTTGTCCTTACGGGTGCGAGTTCTGCACCGTGACAGGCTTTTTCGGCGACTCCATTCGGTTTCGCACCAACGAAAGTGTCGTCAATGAGCTGCTGCTATTGAAAGCGCGCGCCCGGAGCGAGCGAGGTCAGATGGCCGTCTTCTTCATCGACGATAACTTCGCCATCAACGTCAAGCGCACGAAGTCGCTGCTGCGCGACATTATCGCCGCCGGCGCACAGGTGCACTGGGTTGCCCAGATCAGCGCCAATCTCTTGCGCGACGAGGAGCTCGTTGACCTCATTGCGGCTTCCGGGGGCAAGTGGATATTCATCGGCATGGAGTCCATTGACCCTGCCAACCTGGCCAGTGTGAACAAGGGGTTTAACAAACCCGGCGAGTATGCAGCCGTGCTCGAGAGGCTCGCCCGGCGCAACGTTTACGCGATCACGTCCTTCATCTTCGGTATGGACAATGACACGCCAGGGGTGGCAGAGCGGACGCTCCAGGAGATTCGCACCTGGCCGCCCGGGCTGCCCATCTTCGGCTTACTCACCCCCCTGCCGGCGACGCCACTCTACAAAAGGCTTGAAGCCGCGGGGCGACTTACGCGGCCGAACCACTGGCAAGAATTCATGCCGTTTGAGATGGCCCACACGCCGCTGAAGATGACCATTGCGGAAGCTCATGCCGAGGTGAAATACGGATGGGATAACTCGTATAGCCCCGAGGCGATCGCTAAGGCCGTTGACTCGCTTGACCACGAGCCGCTGGGGTATCGCATAAACATCCTCATTGCGCATCTCTGTTTTCGGGGAATCTATTTCCCTCAGATGGGTCGGCTGGCATGGGTGAAAGTGATTGCTCAACATCGGCGTACAATCTTCAAGCTGGTGAAGGAAGCGTTCAGCGCTTGGCGTGGCGCGCCGTTGAGGAGTGCCTCCAACTTGTGCTCGTATATCGAGATAGCGGCACCAGCGACGAAGCGATAAACAGGCTGGCCGTTAGTCAGGTCCCACTGTGTGTAGAATCGCCCAGGAAGTTTAACAGGCTCCGTGCGTGAGAAGAAGACCCCGGAACCAGGGTGGCACGCCGATGAGCACTGGCCGCTGCCTGCGTCGGGCGTTCTTGATCTTGCTTGCGGCTGCCAGCAACAGATCCGCCGGACATGGAGAGCATTAAGATTCCCCGCTTTCACGACAGTCCGTTTTTCACGTTCCGCGGCCCATCGCCGTCCCCTTCCCCAAACCCCGTCTCCTGCTAGGAGATACAAGGAAGGCTCAATAAAAACTGCCAGTGTGCCCAAAGAAATTGACTCACTAGAGGGTATAGTTCGCCAAATCGTTGCGCCCTGCATTAAAAGGATTCCTTTCTACTTGGCGGAGGCATTTCGGTTTGGGATTGCAGGCTGATTCGTCGCCCGGCGAAAGATGCTCGTAGAAAACGTAAACCGTGCCTCGGCCGGGTTTCAAGAAAAAGAGTTTGGTCTTCAGAAAAATAGCTCTTGAGTCTACGCTGCCACCGCATAACGATGGTGCAGGCCGCTGAGTCTCGGAGAGGATTGAATCTTGTTTTCAGCCTTAGAGCGAATTGCTGTAGGCCGACCTGCTGGCGTGTCCTTCGCGAGCCCGAGATGAGTCCGGTCCTCGTGGTAGTAGAGCAGGTACGCAGACATCAGCCGTTTGAGATGCCGCTCATTCAGGATGATCACGTGGTCAAGCAAGTCGCGCCGGCAACTTCTAACCCAACGCTCAGCAACACCGTTCTGCCACGGACTGCAAAAGGCCGTGCGAGTTGGCTGGCTTCCGATGTCCCTCACAGCCGAAACCACATCGGCTCCAAACTTTGCGTCTCGGTCGAATAGCAAGAATCTGTGCGGCTGTTTGTAGGCCCATGCTTCTCGCAATTGCTGCACGACCCAAAGAGCATGGGGATTTCGCGTCACATTAAAGTGCAGAATCTTACGCCGGTCGTGGCCGATGACGAAAAAGCAGTACAGAACACCAAACGTGAGCGTTGGGACGGTGAAGAAGTCCATCGCAGCGATTGCCTCGCGATGGTTTCTGAGGAACGTCCGCCATCGCTTCACAGGATCTGGATCTCTCGGAGCTCGCCGGATCCATCGCGAGACACTCCTTTCCGAGACATCAAAACCCAGCTTGAGCAGTTCGCCGTGAATGCGCGGTGCTCCCCAGGTCGGGTTCTCGGCAACCATACGGAAGATCAAGGCGCGAACCTCTTTGCTGACACGCTTCCGTCCTCCTACTTGTCTGACTCTGGAGATCCATGTCCAATACAAACGAAACCCCGCCCGATGCCAGTTCACGACGGTTCTAGGAGTGACCAAGACGAGAGGCTTAGTCCACCCGGACCAGAACGTTCTCAACGCAACCCAGAACAGCTTGTGCAGGGCAGTCAATCGACGGCGAGGTCGTTGCGCGTGCAGAGCCAGCAATTGCCGACGGAGAGCCAGGTTTTCGAGAACGAGGTCCTCCCGGGAACTGAAAACGCTGACCATCCACCCGAGGAGATGCCGGAGCGGCACGATCATGGCAAGAATCTTATCGGAAAAGTCCGAATCGAGCTTTGCACCAAGTCATTCATTTTGCGAGTGTACGACGTTTTGGCGAGACACAGCCATACACCGCATTCGCGCAAACTTTGTATTGCTCGCTTGGTTTCCAAGCATCACACGCAAAAGTTCTCCGCTCATGGTCTATTCGACACCTGCCTGCAAACCCAGGTTGACCCTACGTAAAGCTGGTATAGAGTTAAATCTCCTTTCAGGACCGGCGCGCGGCTACAGTGTGCCCGCTTTCAGCCTTCCGGGTCGTGTCCGGAATAGAACTTGCATTCCCAACCTGGTGCGAAATGAAGACCAAGCCCCTGTTGAATCGGAAGGTGCAACTCGCGTTCGGGTCTGACATTTTGACCTTACTCGTCTTGACCTTACTCGTCGTGGGTGCGATCTCCTATCGCTGCATGGTCGTGTCCAGGGAAAGCGACCGATGGGTGCAGCACACCCACGAGGTTCTTGAGAACCTCCAGGATTTACTCTCAGCAATGCAGAGTGTTGAATCGAGCTATCGCGGGTTTGTAATAACGGGCAACGAACAGTCCCTTAAACCTTATCAAGACAGCATATTGCGCTCCCAGCAGGAAGAAACAATCATTCGCAACTTGACGGTGGATAACCCCATCCAGCAGCGCCAGATTCCGACCCTTGAAAGGCTGGCAGATCAAAAGATCCAATACGCCGAAACAGTCATTGGTCTGCGAAGGACAAAGGGATTGGAAGCGGCAGCGGATTCCATTCGAGATGGAGAGGGCCAGCGGATAATGGATGAGTATCGAGAGGTGATTCGCGAGATGCAGGACGAAGAGCTGCGATTGTTGGTGCTACGCAACGCGGACGCGAAGCGGCGCTTAGGCCAGACCAAAACTGTTCTGATACTTGGCACCGTCCTGGGCTTGTTGATCGCCGCTGCCGCAAGTAGGAGCGTCCACCGCGACAGCTCTAGACGCGGGCTTGCAGAGGATGCGTTGTTTGTGGAAAAGGAACGCGCCCAAGTCACGCTCAACTGCATCGGCGACGCCGTTGCTTGCACGGACATCTCGGGAAATATCACGTTCCTCAATCTCGTCGCGGAAAAAATGACGGGCTGGTCGTGGCAAGAAGCGGCAGGCCGGCCCATGGCCGAAGTTTTCCGAATCCTGGACGCCACGAGTCGCGAAACCACCCCGAATCCGATGGAGATGGCAGTTGGGCAAAACCGAACGGTGCACCTGCCGTCGAACTGTATCCTCATCCGGCGTGACGGATTTGAAATTCCGATCGAAGACTCCGTCTCCCCCATCCATGACCGTGAAGGGCAGGCTGCCGGAGCGGTAATCGTTTTCCGCGACGTAAGCGTGGCCCGGGCGATGGCGCTGCAGCTGACCCATTCGGCCCATCACGACTTTCTGACCGGTTTGCCCAATCGAATGCTGCTGAACGACCGGGTCGGCCAGGCGATCGCCTCAGCGCCGCGTCACATGAAAAAAATCGCGGTGCTGTTTTTGGATTTGGATGGTTTCAAACACATCAACGATTCCCTGGGGCATCCGATCGGCGACAAACTTCTTCAATCCATCGCAAAACGCCTGGTGGATTGCGGACGCTTCTCGGACACGGTAAGCCGGCAGGGAGGCGATGAATTCGTTGTATTGCTTTCAGAAGTGGAACAATCGGAAGATGCTGCCATTATGGCGAGAAGAATGCTGCAGGCGGTGGCGGAGGCTCATTCCATCGACCAGCACGAGCTTCACGTCACCACAAGCATTGGCGTGAGCGTCTATCCCGACGACGGCCTGGATGCGGAGACGCTCATCAAGAACGCGGACACCGCGATGTACCAGGCAAAGGAAAATGGGCGTCATAACTATCAGTTTTTCAAGCCAGCCATGAACGTCCGAGCCGTGGAGCGGCAATTCATCGAGGAGAGTCTGCGGCGCGCCCTGGAACGGCAGGAATTCGCGCTGCACTATCAGCCGAAGATCGATCTGAGGACAGGAGAGATTACCGGCGCGGAAGCATTGATACGTTGGACGCATCCCATTCGAGGGCCGGTCTCTCCAGTAGAATTTATTCCCGTTGCGGAAAACTGCGGCCTTATTTTGCCGATCGGCAACTGGGTCCTTCGTGAAGCGTGCAAGCAAGCCCGGACCTGGGTGGATGCAGGCCTGTCCCTGGCTACTATGGCGGTGAACATCTCCGCGATGGAGTTCCGAGACGACAACTTTCTTGAGAGTGTGTTCGCAATTCTCAGGGAGACTGGTCTGGATCCGAGATCTCTTGAGCTGGAGCTGACGGAAAGCGTTCTTATGGAGCGTGCCGAGTCCGCTGCATCTGTCCTCCAAACACTGAGAGCCAGAGGGGTGCAGGTTGCAGTCGATGATTTCGGCACGGGTTACTCCAGCTTAAGCTATCTGAGGAAGTTTCCGATCGATGCCCTGAAGATCGACCAGTCGTTTGTCCGTCAGATCACCACCGCTCCCGACGATACGACCATTGTGACCGCAGTGATCAGCATGGGCCGAAGCCTTAAGCTGCGGGTCGTTGCTGAGGGTGTGGAAACGCAAGAAGAGCTGGTGTTTCTTCAGGCCCACCAATGTGACGAAGCGCAAGGGTACTATTTCAGCCGGCCGGTGCTTCCCGAGCAGTTCGCCAAGTTGCTCGAAACCGGCATATCAGAAACATCCCTCAACTGAAGGCCACGTCAGTATTCTTCGAGTCGGATCAGCTTAACGTTCAGGAAACTCTTCCAGTATGCCCCGCGTAATGCCGATTGTTCTGGAACGGAAGTCAGGCGAGAGTGGCTAGGTTAGGAAGGAAAGATCCTGACACAGAGAGGGTAAGCTACCCAAGAGGAATTGGGCAAGAAGCAGGCGCGTCCGCTGTGCCAAGACTGTGCCAGAATCCGACCTTTTCGGCAATGCTGGTACGGATCGCAAACCGATCGGGGCGCTCCGGATGAAATCGTCTCAACAACGTCGGAGCTGGCTATTTGGACGTATAATGTCTGCCGTTTTCGAAGTCAAAAAGGAAATTCCGGATGAGTGGTTGGCCGGAAGTAATCCAGGGCGGCATGGGCGCAGGCGTTTCCAATTGGCGGCTTGCGCGAGCGGTATCCCGACTCGGACAACTCGGTGCGGTTTCAGGAACGGCGCTGGATCTGATTCTCGCCCGGCGGCTGCAAGACGGCGATCCGGGCGGACACATGCGCCGCGGCCTCGATCATTTTCCTTTCCCGGTGATGGCGGAGCGCGTCTGGCGGACCCATTACATTCCCGGCGGGAAGCCGGAGGGCGCATCTTACAAAATCCCATACACTCCCACAAAAGACATTCCTCACGAAATGAAGGAGCTGTGCATCGTAGCCAACTTTGTGGAGGTATTTCTCGCCCGTGAAGGCCATGACAATCCGGTGGGCATCAACTATCTGGAAAAGCTTCAGTTTCCGCACCTGGCTTCCCTTTACGGCGCCATGCTCGCTGCAGTCAGCTACGTCCTGATGGGCGCAGGCATCCCGGTGAAGATTCCCGGCGTGCTCGATCGTTTCGTCCATCACGAACCGGCGGGCTATCCGCTGCACGTCACCGGGGCGCAGGAGGGTGACGATACGACGATGACGTTCGTGCCGCGGGAATTCATGGAGCGGGACCTGCCACCGCTGACCCGCCCGAAGTTTCTCGCCATCGTCTCGTCTAATACCCTGGCCGCGACGATGCTGAAGAAATCCAACGGCAGGGTCGACGGATTCGTCATCGAGGGACCCACCGCCGGGGGCCACAACGCGCCCCCTCGCGGGAAGCTCCAGCTTGACGAAGCGGGAGAAGCCATTTACGGCGAGCGCGACCGTGTGGACATCGCGAAGCTGCGCGAGATGGGGATGCCGTTCTGGCTGGCGGGAGGATACGGCACTCCGGAAAAGTTGCGCGAAGCCCTCGCCGCCGGCGCCGCAGGCGTTCAGGTGGGAACCGTATTTGCGTACTGTGCCGAGTCGGGGTTGAGGGACGATTACAAGCGAGCGATTTTGAAGAAGGTCGCGGCCGGCGAGTCGCGAGTCATCACGGACTCACAGGCCTCGCCGACGAGTTTCCCGTTCAAGGTCGCGCAGCTGGAAGGAACGTTATCGGAACAAGAAGTTTATCTGGCCAGGCATCGCATCTGCGATCTTGGCTACCTGCGCGAGCCCTACATGACCGCTGAAGGAACGATCGACTACCGCTGCGCCGCGGAGCCGGTGACGGTCTACGTCTCTAAGGGCGGACACGTGGAAAACACGCTGGGGAAGAAATGCCTGTGCAATGCCCTGATGGCGACGATTGGACACCCCCAGGTGCGGAACTGCGGACATGTCGAAGCGGGTCTGGTGACCTCCGGGAACGCCTTGGCCGGCATCACATTCTTCCTGCCCAAAGAGGGACTGACCTACAGCGCCGCCGATGTGCTGGCGAAGCTGATGAACCATGATCCGGCCGGCGGTGTCCAGATGTGTGACGCTGAACGCCGCGTGGTTTGAATGGCCGCTTGGGCCGTGCGCTTCAGTTGGCGGGGCGCAAAGAAGCCTTCCGGAACCTGAGAGAACTCCAAAGAATGCGGGCCAGCAAGAGCGCGGCCAGAATGGCCGTGACCGTGAGCGGCGTCCGGACGCCCGGCTTGACCAGCCACCAGTAATGAATCACCCGGGCGATCACGGTCTATATTCAATATGTCACCGTACATGGCGGTGCCATCCCAGGCTGATTTCGCTATCGCCACGGCTAGAACCATGAAGCGCGGACCGAAATCGAGCGTTGCCCATTTCTCACCCGACAGTGCCCGAATCACGCCGAACGGCGCTTGCTAGTACCGACGCAAACGATTGAGAACACGTGAGCCGACATTGGAGCACTCAACTGCCGGCGCTGCCGTCGTGGGCGCTCGGGAATTCGCGCCGCACATCGCATTTTGAGGTATGCTTCCGGGTCCCCCACTGTCGGGATTCGCTTGTCTCTCGACCGTTTGTTCAGGTCGTCTCTATTGTCCCAATCGGAGGACCTAGAAAACATGATTATCGGTGACCGCCTTCGCGCCCTGCGCGAAGAGAAGAAACTCTCCCAAGGGGACATCGAGAAACGCACCGGGCTATTGCGCTGCTACGTCTCCCGTGTCGAGAACGGCCACACCGTTCCGGCCATCGAGACCGTGGAGAAGTTCGCCCGTGCCCTCGAAGTCCCGCTCTACCAACTTTTCTACGATGGAGAAGAGCCGCCCAAGCTGCCCAACTTGCCCAACCGGAAGACGGCAGGCGAGGTGGCATGGGGCAGTACAGGAAAGGATGCGCGTTTCCTGGCGAAGCTACGCCGGTTGCTAGGCCGTATGGATGAAGGCAACCGACGCCTGCTGCTCTTCATGGCCCAGAAGATGGCCGGTCGGTAGCACGGCGGAGCCGGGAGGCCGGAGTAAGTAGGCGCGCTCACCCTCATTGACCAAGCGCGGATGCCGCGACCGTGGGAAATACCGGGCAAGTTCGATCTGATTACTTCCGACTTTACCTATGTCCGCTGGCTTGGAGACCGTAAGGGAATCGAGGAAGTGACAAAGACATGGGACACAACCGTCATTGACCGCCGCGAGGACCTCGCAAATTGGGTTGAAGTATTCCGGCAATTCGTGTCGAGAAACCTAAAGGTCTTTGCCTACGCAAACAATCACTACGCGGGCACCGGCCAGGCACAGTGAAACTGTTTTGGGACTTGTTCGAGAAGCGATAAACTGTCGGCACCTTCCTCTAACCCAGTCAGGCTACAAGGATTGGTCTAAGGAGATTACGGTTTTTCCGGGTTCTGAAGTCCGTCTGGCAACTACGCTGGAAAAACAGAATTAGCGTTCATCTCATCCACTTCCCAGGCTGACTCCCGGCCAAAGAATCACGAATCGCTTTAGCCTGCTCCCCCAGCGGCGACTCTCTGCCGCAGGTCCACTCTACAAAGCTCGCAGCGAGCTATCTGGCCTAAGAGGGGCAACGTGAAAATCGGACCGCCACAATGCCAACACTCGAAGACAAGTTTCGAGCCGCAACTCGGACAACATTCAGGAACGTCGATTGCTCTCCCCGAACTTGGTTGATTTGCTGATTTCAAAGCATGGGGACAAGAAAGGTTCGAGCAAATCGCATAGCTGGGCATGGACTCGGAACCTCCGTGGCATGGGGGCGCGGAAACACCTGGTGTATAGCACCGTTTCTGTACCTTGTATATACACAATATACTTGACCGGACGGTATTCCGCAGGCTATATAGATGTCCTCACCGGGCACTCCGGCTATGTCCGCGCGCCTCTGAGAGGGCAGCAAGCATGGATGACCCATCGCGCCGGAGTGCCCACTTCCAAGGCTTACCGATCTCACATTTCTTGACGTTCGTAGACAGCCCGACGTCATGTCGGGCTAACTTATTGGGATTGAGAACCTTGTGGGGCGAGACAAGCGGCGCCGCCAATTCAGATGGTTTTGGTCTGCGTCCTAGCGCGCCAGCCTAAGAGCCAGCGCAGTCATGTCATCGGCCCTGCCTGTGCGACCCGCCGCGTCGAGAATGGCCTGCGGAACTTCCGAAAAGTGCTTCCCGGCTGCGCCCACTACAGTCCTTTGCAACAGGTAGAGATTGAGAGGAGTCCATGCGCCATCCGAGAGCAGCAGTAGGATGTCGCCTGCACCGAGGGTGACGCGGATGATGAATGGCTGAGTCTGTCCGCTCCCAAGCCGCGGTTTGCTCGCACCTTCCGTGACGATCCGACATCGGCCCTCGCGGTTGATGTGATACAGGCGACTGTCTCCCACGCACGCCCCGACTGCCTCACTGCCAACAATGGCGACCGCGAGGAAAGTGCCCTGCGCGCCTCCGAGGAGCGATGAGTCCAGGAGCTTGACCCACTTCGCCCACGTGTCGGCTTCTGTAATCTGCTCCGGTGTTGTCTCACCGAGTAGCTTCTCGAATAGCGCCAGCACGCGCTTGGCTACTCTCTCTGCATTCCCCGCACCGTCGCACAGCACCGCGAAGGGACGCTCGCCGCGACCAATGAGGAAGGCGTCCTCGTTCTGCGTCCTTCCTTGCTGGGGGCGTGTGGCGGCGAAGCATTCGACTCGCATAGTGCTCTGCATAGGTGAAAGCGATTCTAGTGCGGATTCTTACCGAAGAGGTTCGATAAGTTTGACGGATGTCGTTCGCCAAAATGCAAAACCGAATCCACAAACGTCACTTGAAACTATTTTTGTCGAAAATTAGCTGAGAAAACCTGCTGCTTAAAGATATAGGCGAACGCGCATCGCAGGTTCGTGGGAAAGACTTGGGAAAGAACTCCGGTCGTTTAATTCCTCGTTAAGTCGCACAGAATCAACGAGCCGTGTGCTCATTGTACGTTCTCATAACCTGAAGTTCGTTGGTTCAAATCCAACCCTCGCAGCCAATTTCAGATTTGTAGGGCCAGAGGCCAGGACTGACTCTTGAAGTTGAAGCGCTGACAGGGCATCCCATGTCGCGTCCAAATGCGCAACCTGACTCAAGTAGCGCGTCCAACTGCGTCCAAAATCGCTCGATTTAGGGGTCAATTTCGGGAGTGGAAGCCAGTAAAGCCAACTGCATCAACAGGCTTTATGGAGCGGGCGATGGGAATCGAACCCACGTCCGAAGTTTGGGATGGTTCGGCTTGCTAGACCTGAGGGCTTGGGCTCAGGAAGGCCGATGGATGCCGGCGAACAATAAGCCCCTATGCATCCCCAGTCAGAAAATAGCCGCATTTTCCATCATTTTCCAAATGCAGCGAAATCAGGTCGAAGTAAGTGCCGCCAGTTCAGCGTGTTAGGGTTTACTAGAGGGAGCTTGGGAAGCTTCTATACTGCCATTGTACGACGCCCGCTCGTTTCCCTAGCTCATGAATTATACACAACGAAAGGACCACGGGTACAGACCGTCTATTTTCGAAATCTCTAAAGCTTCAATTTGACTGCCACTCTTGGTGGAGAATTCGGCCCATACTGTGCCAGGGAATGTCTCCGGTGTATCCGTAGCGGAGAGCCACGCTTTGGGTGGAAGACAAGCGCGTCCGGATAGGCGCACGCGCACATCCCTGCCGGATGTATTCGATTGCGCAGCAGGAGGCGCGTGATTTCTTGACGGCTGAGCACCTCTCCGTTAGCGTTGCTCAGAGCCTAAACGGCGGCGCGTTCCGTGCACGGCGCTCCCGCTCGACGGCTCAACCGAGATTGAGGGGAGCCCACCTTGTCTAACCCGATCATTACCCTCACGACCGACTACGGCTTGACCGACCACCTGGTCGGGACGCTTAAGGGCGTCATTCTGACGATCAATCCGGACGCGACCATTGTGGACATCACGCACAGCGTCACGCCGTATGATGTTCTCGATGGCGCGCTGGCGATCGCCTCGGCCTACCGTTATTTCCCGTCGAAGACCATCCACGTCGTGATCGTGGACCCCGGCGTGGGAACCGAGCGGAGACCGCTGCTCGTGAGCGGTGAAACCCAGTTTTTCGTGGCCCCGGACAACGGCGTCCTCTCCATGGTCCTCGAGCAGCAGGAGGATTTGACGGTGCGGCACATCAACGCGGAGCATTACTTTCTTCAACCGCTCAGCAGGACGTTCCACGGGCGGGATATTTTTGCGCCCGTGGCCGCGCGGCTTTCCAAATCGTGGCAACCCGCGAGCATGGGCGACGAGATCCAAGACTTCAAGCGCTTCAGCCTGCCCAAGCCGAAACTCGCCGAAGGCCATCTGACGGGCCTCGTGCTGCGCGTCGACACCTTCGGCAACCTCATGACGAATATCACCATGGCGGACCTGCCCGAGGCCGTAACCAAAGAAGGAGCCCTCAAACTGCGGTTTGGCGAACAGGAAGTGAACAAGCTAGTCGGCACCTTCAGCGAAGGCGAGCCGGGAATTCCGGTGGCGATCGTCGGCTCGAGCGGCTTCATCGAGATCATCGTCAACAAGGGGAACGCGTCGCGGATTCTGAACACGGGCCGCGGCGCACCCGTGGTGATCCCTGTTCCGTAGCCGTTCCTCAGCGGGTCGAGTCTGTGGCCACCAGTTGCGAGCGTGTGCGCGGGTCGAGCCAGTCCCGCCAGGCGTCGCCGAGCAAGTTGAAGGCCAGCACCGCCGTCATCACCGCAAGCGCGGGAAAGATTACGAGGTGTGGCGCATCAAAAAGATGGTTGCGCGCATCGTTGAGCATGGCGCCCCAACTGGGGCGCGGCGCGAGAACTCCCAGCCCTAGGAAGCTCAGCGTGGACTCGGCCAGGATCGCTCCGGCCATGCCGATGGTGGCCTGGATGAGCACCGGCTGAAGAATATTCGGCAGGAGATGCCGCAACAGGATGCGCGCGTGCGAAGCTCCCAGCGAGCGCGCGGCGAGAACAAACTCCAGCTCTTTGACCTTCAGCACCTGCGCCCGCGCGAGGCGCGCGTAGCCGGCCCAGCCGGTCACGACCAACGCAAGAATGACCTTGCCAAGCCCCGGCCCGAGAAACGCCGCGAGCGCAATCGCCAAAAGCACCCCGGGAAACGACAGGAACGCGTTGATCAGCACCACGTTCACGATGCGGTCGAACCACCCCGCGGCATAACCCGAGAGCATCCCGAGAAGCAGCCCCGTCAGGCCGCAGCCGAGTACGACGGAGACCGCCACCGTCAGCGACACCCGCGCGCCGAAGAGCACGCGGGAGAACACGTCGCGGCCGAGTTCGTCGGTGCCCATCCAATGCGCCAGACTCGGCGCCGAAAGGCGCTGAGGAAGATTCTGCGCGGCGGGATCGAACGGCGCGACCCAAGGCGCGAGCAGCGCCGCCAGTATGAGGATCACTGCGGCGACAAAGCCCCAGCGGGCCAGGGCGCTGTGGCGTAGAAACCCGCGGAGGGGCGCAAAGGGGTTCATTCCACGCGCACCCTGGGATCCACCGCCGCATAGAGCAGATCGGTGAGGAAATTGACGGCCACATACGACACTGCGATGACCAGGATGCAGCCCTGCAGGAGCGGATAATCGCGCGAGGAGATGGCCTGCACGGCCAGTCGGCCGATGCCCGGCCACGAAAAAATGGTTTCGGTAACGATGGCGCCGGCGAGAAGCGTGCCGAATTGCAGCCCGAGAATCGTGATGATGGGAATCAGGGCGTTGCGCAGCGCGTGACGAATGAGGACCGCCCGCGTGGAAAGCCCCTTGGCGCGGGCAGTGCGGACGTAGTCGCTCGAAAGCTCCTCCAGCATCGCGCCGCGCACCATGCGGGTCAGAATCGCCGCGAGCGCCGCGCCGAGCGTCGCCGCCGGGAGAACGAAATGGAGCGGCCCTCCGCGGCCGGACACCGGCAGCCAACCGAGATATATCGAGAAAACCAGGATCAAGACCGGTCCCAACGCGAAATTCGGCACTGCTAGGCCAAGAAGAGTGAACACGCTCACGGCGCGATCGACAAGGCTCCCGGGGCGATGCGCGGCAACGACACCGGCAGGGATGCCGATCCCGGCGCAAACCACCAAGGCCACAAAAGCGAGTTCGAGCGTGGCGGGATAACGCTCGAAGATGATGCGCCGGACCGGCGCCTGGAACCTGATGGATCGGCCGAGATCCCCGTGCGCGAGACTTCGCAGGTATTGCGCGTATTGCGTGCGGACGGGGAGATCGAGGCCAAGCGTATGGCGGAGCTGGCTCACCTCCGCGGGCGCCGCTCCCTCGCCCAGCATTTGCTGCACCGGATCGCCGGGAACGATGTGAATGAGGAGAAAAACCATCGTGAGCACGAGCCACAGCGCCGGAAGCGTGTAAAGCATACGAAGGAGAAGGTGGCGGCGCATGAAAATAATCAGCCGGTGCGATGGGCTGTCCGAGTCGGGCCGCCGCTGGCCTCATCAGGCCGCTCTGCGGGTTGCACGCTCGCCTGGGTTTCCGATTCGACATCCACCCGGACATCGGACGCCGGCACCGCCCCGGTCTGGCCTTCGGGCAAGCGCAGTTGTTGGATTTTCACGCGAGCCACGCGGCGGGCATCCATCTCGACCACGGTGAAGCAATAGCCGCCATACTCGAAGGTTTCCCCTCCGCGGGGGATGAAGCCGAGTTGCGCGAGAATGAAGCCGCCGACAGTTGAGTATGCGGGATCGTCGGGCAAGGCGATATTGTACTGAGTCTCGAGGTCGCGGATGTTGAGCGATGCGTCGAAGATCATGGCGCCGTCCGCCAGGGTGAGCGGGCGCTCGACCACGTCGAATTCATCGTAAATCTCGCCGACCAGCTGCTCGAGGATGTCTTCGAGCGTGACCATGCCCAGAATGCTGCCGTGCTCGTCCACGACGATCGCCAATCCGATGCGGCGCGTCCGCAGCTCGCGGAGCAAATCGCTGGCCGGCTTGGTTTCCGGCACGATGAGCGCATCCCGCAAGACGTGCCGCAGGTCGAACTCCTGCGGCGCCAGGCCCTCTTCCAGGCGGCGCTCGCGATCGAGCAGGACCCAGATCATGTCCTTGACGTGGATGAAGCCGAGGACGTGGTCGTCGGCGAGGCGGAAGACCGGCAGGCGCGACCGTTGCGTGGTGGCGAAGACGCGCATCACGTCTTCCAGCGATGCCTCGGAAGAGATCGTGTGCATGTCCGGCCGGGGCACCATGATCTCGCGAACCTGCACCTGGCCGAGCTCGAGGGCGCTGAGAATGAACCGTTCCTGTCCGGGAGCCAAGAGGCCGCGCTCGCGCGCCTGCTGGATTTCAACCTGCAGCTCCTCGGCCGAGTGCGCCACCGAATGGTACATCGGCGCGGCGATACCCATGGCGTGGACCACGCGCCGCGACGCGCCATCGAGCAAGTCGATCACCCAGCGAAAGCTGTGCAGGTACCAGTGAAACGGCCGCGCGATCATCAAGGCAATTCGTTCCGCGCGGGAGAGGCTGATGCTCTTCGGAACGAGTTCGCCCAGAACGACGTGAAAAACCGTCAACAGAAGAAACGCCAAGGTCAGCGCAGCGCCATGAACGATGATCGCGCCGCGCGTGCCCGCGGCGGCTTCGGGAAGCAGGTCGCTGAAGATTCGCGCCAGCGTCAGTTCGCCAACGGCGCCGAGCGCCAGGCTGGTCAGGGTGATTCCCACCTGCACGCCGGAAACGACGCGGTGCAGTTCGTTGAGCAGTTCAAGGACGATCCGCGCGCGTGCGTTCCGCCGCGCCACGAGCTGCCGCACGCGCGACAGCCGCACGGCCACAAGAGAAAACTCCGCCGCGGCGAAAAAGCCGTTCAACGCCACAAGCGCCAGCACCGCCAGCAGTCGAACCGCGATCATGTCAAATCAAGAACTCCCCGCGAGATTGTATCAGGAGGCAGCCGCGAGCGCGCCCCAGCGACCCACCGCCTCGTGCGCGGCCGGTTGCGCCCAACGACAATCGTCCTCTAGACTAATTTGACGTTGCTTGAC
>Ga0208036_1000349_pt1 | contig 29761 bp, 21 predicted proteins | sample June2015DPH_11_1_2_FD_184706 | JGI IMG/M metagenome (GOLD analysis project Ga0208036, IMG submission 184706) | Peatland microbial communities from SPRUCE experiment site at the Marcell Experimental Forest, Minnesota, USA - June2015DPH_11_100... | ecosystem: Environmental > Terrestrial > Soil >...
CCAGAACCGGCCCACCAAGAGCAGCGTGCCGGCGATGCCGGCAGCGATGCCCATGGTGTCGGTGTAGAAGCTCAACTGAAAGAGGATCATCGTCATGAAGACGAAGTTCGCAGCGCCGTCACCGAGGCTGTATCCAGCCTTCTCCACCACGGAAAGCTTCTGAGTCCCGCTCGTCATTTCCAGCTCCTTTGATTGAACGCGGCGGTCGCTGCCGGGGTTGACCCTGTGGGCCCAGGAGCGACCGGTTGTTGAGACAATCGAAAGTAGTGCACGCTGGCCATCCCCTGCCAGACGCACATCATCTGCGCCGCCTTTTCTTCCAGTGTCGCGCGAGACAGCAGCTTCTGGGCGCGTCTCGCCGGGAGTAGAGAAGGATTCTGATAAGGGAGCACCCTTGCCTTCGTGTTTCGGGTCTTCTTGATACGCCACTCCTCCCCATCACAGGCTCCATCCCGTGACAAGCACAGCTCTCCTTCACGACCGATAACGAAACGGAATATCAAGATTGCCGCGCGGCGGTATGTTGCCGCGCTTCACGCACAATGGCAACATATTTCCGCGCCGCTTCCACGATTTCGCCCATATTCCCCGACTGGAGCGCTGCCGCGGATACAAGTTCTCCGCCGATGCCCAGAGCTGCAGCGCCCGCACGGATGAATTCCGCCGCCGTATCCAGGTTCACCCCGCCTGTCGGCACCATGGGCACCTCAGGTAAAGGACCTTTCAGGGCCTTGATGTATTTCGCGCCGCCGACGGCACCACAGGGGAATATCTTCACGAAGTCGCTACCCGCTTTCCAGGCAGCGATTACCTCCGTGGGCGTCAACGCACCCGCCATGACCAGGATTCCCCGGGTGTTTGCGAACCTCACGGTCGCAAGATCGAAGCCCGGACTGACCAGAAACTCGGCGCCGGCATCGATGCAGCGCTGAGCGACTTCGGCATCGAGCACCGTCCCCGCTCCAACCAGCACCTCCGGTGCCATGCTCTTCGCGAGTTGCGCGATGACCTCAATTGCGCCGGGGACCGTCATCGTCACTTCGACGATCGGGATACCCCCTGCCAACACGGCCTCAGCAGCCTGCAAAGCTTGCTTCGGCGACGGCGCGCGGACCACCGGAACGATTCCTACCTCCGCGATGCGTTTTACATTCTCTTCTCTTTTCATTGCGACAACGCTACTGATTCACGCCGCTCGCGAGGAATCCGCCATCCACTGCCAACAGATGACCCGTCACAAAGCTCGCAGCGTCAGAGGCCAAGAACACGGCAGCGCCCGCTAACTCCTCGAGCTCGCCGAATCGCCGCATGGGTGTGCGGAGCAGATACTCGTCTCCACGCCCGGTTCCCTCAAGCACCGGCGCGCTCAGATCGGTCCGGAACACCCCCGGGACAATTGCGTTCACACACACACCGTACGGTGCCCATTCAATCGCCAGGGACTGCGTCAGCGATGCCACCGCAGCCTTGCTCGCGGAGTACGCCGCAACCTGGTACAGCGCCACGCGCGCGGAGAGCGAGGCGATATTGATGATCCGGCCGTACTTCCGCTCGATCATCTTACGCCCGAAGATCTGGCACGCCCGGAGCGTCCCGTTCAGATTTGTTTCCAGTATGCTGTGCCACTCGCTGTCGGTGACATCCAGAACCGGCGTGCGTTTGGTTATCCCTGCGGAGTTAACGAGAATGTCCACGCAACCGAATTCCGTGCAGGCCGCTTGAAGCAGCGCCTCCAGACTGCGCCGGTCGGTCACCTCACAGGCGATAGCAAGGGACTTGCGCCCGATTCTCCTGATTTCGTCCGCGGCGGACTGAGTGCGATCCTTACGGCGCCCCGTGGGGACCACGTTTGCGCCAGCCTGCGCGAGCCCCTTCGCCAACGCCAGGCCGATTCCTGAAGTCCCGCCAATCACGACGGCAGTCTTGGATGTCAGATCCAGGGCCGGAAGTCCCATAAAAGGGCACCCTCAAATAAAACTCTATCCAGGGGATGTCGATAGTAGCAGCCAGCGTGCAGGTGACACAACAGAATCAGCGAAACACTTCGCGAAGTCTCAGACCGAAAAAACGCCCTCGCCCGGCAAGTTGTTTCCAACCTGCCGGGCGAAGAGGTTGCCGATACTGCTTGCCGAATCGAGGATGAACTCATCCCCGATTCGGGCCGATTGTTTAGAACGTGAACTTGGCGCCGACCATGATCTGCCGCTCGCCACCCGTTCCGGTGGCGTCAGACCCTCCCAAGTTCACGGTCGAGGTAATGGCCCCAAAATTGGAGCCCGAAATATTCGCGTTCGGGTTACCAAAGTGCGGCGTGTTCGTCAGACCGAACGCCGTGCCCTTGAGCTCGAACTTTATGCGCTCGGTGATGCGGAAGTCGCGGAAGATGCTCATGTCTACGTTGAAGAAGCCCGGCCCGCGCACGAGGTTACGGCCGGTATTGCCGAACTGCACGCCCGTCGTAACCGCGAAGGAAGTCGGGTCGAAATAGTAACAGGCTGGAGTCGTACATTTGAGCGTCCAGGTGGTACCGCTGAGGACCCATCCCGCCTTGCCACCTACGTAGTTGAGCGGCCCGGTCTGAGTCGCGGTTTGGCTATTCCCCGGAGCATTGACGCTGGTTCCGTCGGAGGAAAGGCTGAACGGGCTTCCGCTCAACCGGTTCAGTACCCAGTTGAGGTGCCAGCCACCGGCGATCTTCTCGGCCACGCCGTGCTGCGCCAGGCGATGATCCCGGCCGAAGGGCAGCTCGTAGTTTCCGTAGAACGCGAAGTTGTGCGTGCGGTCAAAACCGGCGACGCTCTTGTTACGCAGCCAGTAGGCCGGATACGGCCACATCAAGGAGTTGAGCTCCTCGTTGTCTTCCCAATCCATCGCCCTGGACCACGTGTACACGAGACCAATGGCCGAGCCATTGTGGAAGTCCTTGTTCACGGTGGCTTGGAGCGAATTGTAGGAAGTCGACTGGAAGGGACACGCGCAGTTGATGGTATTCGAGTTACCGGGACCAGTTACTGGGTTCCCATTTGCGACCGCAGTTGTGCCATAGAGCAGTGTGCCGGCGTTACCACCGCCCGCGGGCGCTGCGTTCAGGTTGTAATTTGTAAGCATCCGTACGCCGCGGTTGCCGACGTAGCCCACGCTGGTCTCAAAGCCGTGGATGTCCCGCTGCACGGTCAAGTTGTAGGAATGGACGAAGCCCCGACGGAAATCGAAGGGCACCGTGTCTCCGCCGAATCCCACGCCCGTAGGAAGCGGGAGTCGTCCCAAGTTCGTGTTTGGTTTCGTAATAATGGGTAAGCCCGCGGCCAACGGCTGACCGGAGCTGGAGAGCGGGTATTTGGCCGCGAGCACGCCCAGGTTCAGGGTCGTCAACGTGGCCCCAGGAGTGAACGCGCTACTGCCCTTTATGTCCGAGAGGGTTGTGTTGGGGTAGTTGTTTCGGAAGAAGCGCCAGTTGTTGGAGTCGGAGCTCATGCCATATCCGGCACGAATCACCGTCTTGCTCGTGAGCCGGTAGGCAATTCCCAGACGCGGCAGGATCTGGCCGTTGCCCACACGCACGTTGTCGGTGATCGGAGTGGACCCTTGCCCGCCGACCAATACGAAGCCCGTCGAAGGATCGAAGACAGACACCCCACCGTGCGCCAAGGCGGCAAAGGGATAGAACTCCCATCGCGCACCGAAGGTCATCGTGAGTTTCGGGGTGATCTGGAAACGATCCCGCGCGTAAGCGGACCACGTCCGCCAGCGTATCCCCAGGGGAATGGTATTCTGAACGGCCTCGCCCACTTCGGTAGGTACGCCCAGGATGAACTGGGCTGCGGAATTGGCGTAATTGGGTCCCGGCTCGCAGACCGTCGTTTTCGCATTGCATGCTCCGGGGTTAATAACCGTCATGTTCCCGGTAAACGAGAAGGTGCCGCGCGCCGTCTGGAAAGAGCCGCCCTGCGGCTGGAAGTGGTTGATCTGGTAACGGCCGTGTTCCATGCCGAAGCGCAGATCGTGCCGCCCCTTAATCATGCTCAGGTTGCCGTTGCCGATGTAGGCGTTATCCCAGAAGTGGAACGGGTTGCCGGTGTTGTCATTCCCCAGGTTGTTCCAGTTGCTGGTTTGGAAGGACGGCGTGCCTTGGCACAGGAAGCCGCACTGGTCGGTATTGGGGATACCTAACGCGGCGCCGACGTTGCCCCGAGCGAGGTCCAGATCGTACTGCGCGGCCAGGTTCTGACGCAGATACCCGAGGTTGACGTCCACCACGGTGTTGGGACTGAACGTGTACGTGCCGCCCAACCCTATGTTCTGCACTCGCGTGGGCGCGGTACCGAGTTGGCCTCCGCCGATAGCTCCTCCCAACGCATCGCCTAGAGCCGCAGGATCAGAATACAAGGTGTCCATGATGCTGTACCGGCCGAATAGCGTCGTCTTGCTGTTCGGCAAGTAGTTGATTTTGGCATCCCCGGTCTTTTGATTCATCGTGACCGGACCCTGCCTCAAGTAGTTGTTGGCAGCCTGAACCCCGCCGCTCGCGAAGTTGCTGTTTTGGAACCCCGTGGGGTCTATTTTGCCGAGCATGGCCTTCGCCGCAGGATCCACGAAAACCGCCGGTACGACGTTATTGACGATCATCGTATTGGCGCCGCCGTTCTGCGTACGGCCGGTGCCATCGGCATTCCCGGTCAGGGGATCGTAGAGGCATCCCGCAGCAGGCGTTGTATCGCAGTTAACGAAAGCCACTTTGGGAGCAGATCCATCCGGGTTGAGGGCCGCGCCGACCTGAGGCACCAGAGCCCCAACGGCTGGCAGGGCGCCCGAAAAATCGGCATCTCCGGCGCCGTTCAAAAAGATGGACTTCGGATTCAGAACGGTTTTAAGCGGCCGAGCGAACGTATTCCGCGTGGTTCCCTGATAGTCGGCGAAGAAGAAGAGTTTGTCGCGTTTGATCGGTCCACCGACGGACCCGCCAAACTGGTTGAAGACGTACAGGTTGTTGGGCAGCGTCTGAAAAGTGGTCGTGCCCTGTACTGGTGAGTCGAAATAGTTCTTCGCCTTGAGCGAACTGTCGGTGTGGTCCAAGAACACGCTGCCGTGGAGGTTGTTCGAGCCTGACTTGGTGATCACGTTCATCATCGCCCCGCCGGCATTGCCCTGCTCGGCGTCCATCGAGTTCGTGACGATGTTCACCTCGGCAATCCCTTCGGCCGGGGAAATGTAGGCGGTGTTCGCCGGCAGCCAGCTATATACGGCCGGCACACCATCAATCCGCGTGATGTTGGTCTGGCTGGAAAAGCCGTTGACGTTGGCGTTAATGCTGCGGGCCGGGTTTCCAGCGTCTGAGTTCGCTTCGTTCAGCTGGCCCGCTCCCGGCACGATCTTGAGTAAGGTCTGGAAGTTCCGGCCCGCCGTGGACATGATCGGAATGTCTTCAATTTGCGAGGCCCGAAGATCCGTGTGCACATCCGCCCGGTCGGTCTGCAGTTCCGGCGGAGCGCCGGAAACCACCACCTTCTCCGTGGCCGTCGCGACCCTTAACTGGACATCAACGCGCCTGACGTTGTTCGCTTCGATGCGAACATCCGTGGTCTCGAACGAGGCAAAACTGGTCGCCGAGACTGTTATCTTGTAGATGCCCGGCAGTAACGCTGGGAAGTTATACCCACCGGCGCTGTCGGTAGTGGTCTGTTGCGCCACGCCCTTCGCGACATCGAGTGCCTGCACCGTCGCTCCAGGCATCGCGGCTCCCGACGGGTCCGTGACATTCCCCGTCAACGAACCGTACAGCACCTGCGCTTGGCTCGGGCCGGAAAATGTCAAAAAGAACAGCACCACAAAGCCTACAACCATTACCCATCTGTGGTTCTTTTGCATTTCACCCACCTCCAAAATTCGAATCTGACTGGACATCGAACTCCTCCTCCAATCCTCCAAACCGAACATGGCCGAATCCGCGTGCCGGCTCATTTCACCCGGCACAAATCCTTGGGCAGCCCGACTACTGCAAGAGGGCTGCAGTCCCTTCCCGCGCCGCGGGCACGCCCGACCCCAACGCCGGGGCAGACGGGCCAAAGTGCCTCTGCAACACCAGCGCTACGGCGCCCCGCAGGCGCGCCATGCTTCCCTCCGCCGGTCTTGCGATCGGCGGCTTCCCAACCAAGACACCGGCCGCGAGTTCCGCCTCGATGACGGGACCGAAACGGTGCCACTGCCGCGTGAGCTCCCCCACGACGACGATTTCTTCCGGGCTGACGCCGGCGGCGATCATTCGCATCCCCTTGCCGATGGCATGCGCCATCTTGTCCAACGACTTGAGCGCCAGTTCATCTCCCGCCTCGGCCAGCGCGAGCAGATCCCGAAAACTCAACCCATCCGGCGCCGCGCTCGATTCGTGGTAATAACGCAGCGCAGCCCGATTCGATGCGTATACTTCCCAGCATCCGCGGCCCCCACAGGTGCACAGCGGGCCATCCGGATCCAGCGACACGTGGCCAAATTCTCCCGCCATGCCATTCGATCCAGTCACCATCTGTCCATTCAGGAAGATCCCGGTGCCGACTCCTTCAGCGATTGATACCACTATGAAATCGCGGAGTCTCTCGGCGCGCTCGAACCAGACCTCGGCGATAACACAAGCGTTCGCCGCATTCTCGAGCTCCACACGCATCCCTGTGGCCCGCTCAATAGCTCCCTTGAAGTCGAAGGCCGGCCATTTCAAGTTGGGCGCAAACACCAAACGCTGCGTGGTTAAGTCAATCCGCCCGGGCAAGCTGATGCCTACCCCTTCGAAAACCAGCTCTGGATGACTGCGCATCAGGTGGCACATTCGTTCCGACAAGCTCGCAGCCATCGTCCATGGCTCTGCCACAGTCGGAACCGCCTCCTGTGCCAGGATCTTTCCATTTACGTCCGCCACTCCCACCGTCGTCTGCGCCGGACGAAGATCCGCCACGAGAACCGCCCGCCTCTCGTTGAGCCTCAAAAACGTCGGCCTACGCCCCCGCGGCAGACGCCCCGTAGGTCCATTGACGACCCACTTCTCCCCAATTAGCTGCTCGGTGATGAGCGAGACCGTACTCCGCTGCAACCCAGACACCCGCGCCAGGTCCGCTCGCGAAATCGGCTGCCGCCGCCGGATCAGGTTCAGCACCACGCTCCGGTTGATGTCACGTGCCGTCTGGCTCGACGCTACCTGCGTATTGGTAAAGTCAATTCTCCGCATTTAATTTGCACGCTGAACTATATACGGAAAACAAACAATGCTTGCGCGCAGAAAGCCATGTTTTCAGCCATCCAACAAGAAGGAAAAAGCTACACGCCCCGCACTAAATTCGTGCCGCGAACTATATGGCCCTAATTGACCGGCTGTCAAGCAGAATTTTTCGGCTGCACGGGCCAAGGCGGCCCTCCGCGCGCTCGGACGGGATGGGGGTAGATCTACAAATCGTCGGGTTTGCTTCTCGCTGTCCCTAGGCGAACACAGCGTCGTAACTCTGGGGGAAATGCGAGAAAGGCAGAACCCCGACACAAGAGGGCCCGCGCGCGCCTCTGAAAAAACTGCGAATTTAGCGATAGCGATATAGGCGAACGCGATAGATCGCGCCACAGCCAAAATCGTCGTCATTCAACTTCAGAACCTGCCCCTGCGAATCCTCATCCCCATTTAGCCGCCGACCGAGAACCCATCGGCTACCTTCTAAGAACTCCTCTTCGATGCTCTCGATTCCAGCGAATGGCAACCCGAGCCCGTTCACAGTGAACGTGACCAGAGCGCTCCCGCTTCCTGCGACGACGTACTCGTCGGGGCCTGTCTGAAGGAACATCACGGAGACTCGCTCCGCACGAGCCAATTCCACGCTTGCTGCATTCGCTGGCCGCGTGATCGTCATCGTGTAGTTGCCCAAAGACAGCCGGGCGGACCGCTGGGCCTCCCCTTCAAGAACCGCGCTAGAAATCTCGCCAGTCGTTTGCTTCTCTAGAATCAGCGGCGTCAAGCGCGACAAGATTGCGTAGGCGGAGGAGAGAACACGGCCGGCGCTATCCTTCGTTCCTTGTCCCGCCGTCGGAGGGGCATCCTCGGAGTCAATCCCGAATGGCGAAAACCCGATCGCTTGAAGTTGCCCAATTGAGTAGAACGCATTGGCCGAGCCCGCGGCACCACCTCGGGCCTCCGGAACGAACAGAGGGTTTCCCGGACGATGATACTTCTGACTCCATTCCGCGAAATTGTCGAAGTAAATGTCGGGAGCCAAGAAGTCAATTGCCGGACCGCCCGCGCGCCAAATATCCATCGAGTGCGGCAGCGGCCCACCACTGTTGTATTGCCCCGGCTGATAGTTGGGCCGAATGAGTGCCGCATTCACGAACATCGGCAGCGGATACTCCGCCTTGCCCGCCTGGACCACATGGTCGATGTAACGGGAATACTGCCAAGACATGAAGAGGTCATCTGTCAGCGCAGCCTTTCCAAATAGTTCCTCCCATGTTCCCGTTGTTCTGCTTCCTGCCGCTTCCCAGACTGCGCGGAACTCGGGAACGAGTGTCTCCCTGTGTTGACGCAAATAGCGCCCCAGTTCCAGCGGGACGGCTCCGGTATATGTAACGTTTGCTGCGGCCGAACGATCCCGCGAATCCGGTATGACTCCCACCTCGTTCTCGACCTGCACCATGATCACCGTACGGGCGTCACTGTCCATCTCCCGCAGGTGACGCATCAATGCCGCAAACGCGCGCGCATCGGCGTCACGATTCACCGCGCTGAATGGCGAAAGCCGTTCCGTATCCCGCCCATCGCTCGTTTGAACGCGCGGGAATCGCTCAACATCTCTCTTGACCCACGCTGGTGCATAGCTTGAATACGTATTCTTCCAGCTTCCGAACCACAACAGTACCAGCCGCAGATTGTTCTGACGGGCCTCCCGGATCAGGCCATCCACAACTGCAAAATCGAACTTCCCTTCCTCAGGTTCAATTAATTCCCACGAAACTGGCGTCAGCACGGTGTTCAAGTGCATCGCCGTAAGCCGCGGCCAGACTGGCTTGATATAGGCCAGACTCGAAGAACTGGAATTGCGCAGTTCGCCGCCCAGGATCAAGAAAGGCTTGCCGTCCACGATGAGTTGCGTCGCGGCCCCTTGCCTTTCAAGGTGCGGAATCGCAGGAGCTGCAGGCGCCGCGGGCGTCTGACCCAGCGCATGCCTGCTGCCGAGTGACAGCAGAAGACCCATCACAAGGCTTATCCACCCAAGTCTCCTGTTCGTGGTCATTGAACCGCCTCCCTGGAACGCATAAGAACGCACGCGCAACTTAGCACCGCACCGAACGAATTTCACGTTATTATTCGTCCGGCCTCCGTGCAATCAGATTCCACAATCATCTTGCCATCGCAATGGTTTGCGCCTAACAATGAAGCGGTTGGGCAAACTCTCCATTCGGATAAGGAATCTGCGCGATGAGAATTGTTGATGCGAAGGTGATTGTTTGTAGCCCCGGGCGGAATTTTGTGACGCTGAAACTCGTCACCGACGACGGGGTCTATGGTCTGGGCGATGCAACCTTGAATGGCCGCGAACTCGCGGTGGCCAGTTATCTAAAGGACCATGTGCTGCCGTTGTTGATCGGCCTTGACGCCCGCCGCATCGAGGATACCTGGCACTACCTCTACAAGGGTGCCTATTGGCGCCGCGGACCCGTCACCATGACGGCCATCGCCGCCGTTGATACCGCGCTGTGGGACATCAAAGCAAAGAGTCTTCATGTGCCGCTCTATCAGTTACTGGGAGGTGCTTCGCGCGACGCGGTGCTGGTTTACGGTCATGCGAGCGGCGCCGACACGGAAGCGACCGTGCAAGCCGTCGCGCACTACCTCGAACTCGGCTACAAGGCGATCCGCGCACAGTCCGGAATTCCGGGGCTGGCCGGCACCTACGGCGTGGGGCGTGGCGGCCACCACTACGAGCCCGCGGAAAAGAATGCTCCGCCCGAGAATCGTTGGTCGTCCGAACGATACCTGAATTTTGTGCCGCACCTTTTCGCCCGGCTGCGCAAGGAGTTCGGGCAGGATGTGCATCTTCTGCACGACGCCCATCATCGGTTAACCCCCATGGAAGCCGCGCGATTGGGCATAGAGCTCGAGCCCTTCCGGCTCTTCTGGCTGGAAGACCCCACCCCCGCCGAACTGCAGGAAGGCTTTCGGCTCATCCGTCAGCACACCACCACGCCTTTGGCGGTCGGTGAGGTTTTCAACAGCGTCTATGATTGCCGGCAGTTGATCCAGGAGCAGCTGATTGATTACATCCGCACGACCGTCGTCCACGCTGGCGGCATCACGCACCTGAGGAAAATCGCCAGCCTGGCGGAGATGTACCAGGTGCGCACCGGGTCGCATGGGGCCACCGACCTTAGTCCCGTCTGCATGGCTGCGGCGCTCCACTTCGATCTGAGCGTTCACAATTTCGGAATTCAAGAGTACATGCCGCATGCTCCGGAGACGGACAAGGTATTCCCCCATTCCTACTCGTTCGAAGGTGGCGCCATGCACCCGGGAGAGGCGCCGGGACTCGGCGTGGACATTGATGAGGCGTTGGCGGCGCAATTTCCCTATCAGCGGGCCTACCTGCCCGTCAACCGCAAGCTCGACGGAACCATGCACAACTGGTGAAAAGAGGTGAGTAGGATCGCGTCTCCCGGCCCGTTTCCGTGCGGGCAGGCGTTCTCCGTTCTCTAGGCGCTCGCTACAGGTTCCGTTCGCTTTTCCGAAGCCGGCGCGGGTCCAAACCCCAGATATTGCTCTGCATTGCCAAAGCAGATATTCCGGACCATGGTGCCCAGGAGCCGTTCATCATTCGGGAGCTCGCCATTTTCCACATCCTGACCGAGCAGATTGCAGAGAACGCGGCGAAAATACTCATGCCGCGGGAACGACATGAACGACCGCGAGTCACTCAGCATGCCGATGAATTGCGAGAGCAGGCCTGTGTTGGAAAGCGCATTCAACTGCCACTCGATGGCTTCCTTCTGGTCGAGAAACCACCACGCGCTGCCGAACTGGATCTTTCCGGCGATGGAACCGTCTTGAAAACTGCCCGCGACAGTGGCAAAGACGTAGTTGTCGGCGGGATTCAAGTTGTAGAGGATGATCTTCGGCAGGGCACGTTCCCGGTCGAGCCGATCGAGGTACGCACAGAGCGCTATTGCCTGGCCCGAGTCATCGATCGCATCGAAACCGGCTTCTGGACCTAGCTCCCGGACATAACGTGTGTGGACATTGCGCAGCGCTCCCAGGTGCAACTGTTTGGTCCAACCCCTTTCCACATCCAGGCGGCCGAAAAACAGCATGAGGAAAGAGGCAAACGCTTCCTTTTCGTCTTTCGTTGCGGCGTTGCCGGCACGCGCCTTGTCGAAAACCGCCGCGGCCTGATGCTCGGTGCAGGGAGCCGCGTAGCACCTTGTCAGGCCATGGTCGGAGAGCCTCGCCCCGTTCGCGTGAAAAAAATCGTGCCGCTGCTTTAGGGCATCAAGAAAACTGCGGAAGGAAGATACCTCGACATTGCTGGCTACTCCCAGCCGAGACACCCAGGCGTTGAACGTATCCGGCATCTCCACCAGCAAGGCCTTGTCCGGGCGGAAGGTCGGATAGACTCGGAATCCCCGTTCGGAAGCATTGACGGCTCGGTGGCCCGAGAGGTCATCGCAGGGATCGTCGCTCGTGCATACCACCCGCACGTGAAATTTCCTGAGGATACCCTGAGCCGTCAGATCGCCCGCGCGCAATCGGGAGTTCGCGCGATCCCAGACAGATTTGGCGTTCCCTTCATCCAGAAGCTCACTGATTCCGAAGTATCGTTTCAGCTCCAGGTGCGTCCAGTGATAGAGCGGATTGCGCAATGTAAACGGAACCGTGCGGGCCCAAGCAAGGAACTTTTCATAGGGCGCTGCTTCGCCGGTGCAATACCGTTCGGGAACCCCGTTGGCGCGCATCGCTCTCCACTTATAGTGGTCCCCTTCCAGCCAGATTTCGAACAGGTCCTGGAAGGGCCGGTCTGAAGCGATCTCGGACGCGGGCAGGTGCGAGTGAAAATCCAGGATGGGCTCGCCTGCCGCGTAGTTGTGATAGAGTCTCCGCGCGGTTTTTGTGTGCAACAGGAAATCATCGTGGATGAATTCCATCAAGCGCTCCATAAATCAGGCCAACTCCCGGCAAGGCAGGCACCCGCCGCCGGTCAGCAATGCGCGAAACGCCGCGTCGATCTCCCGAAACGAGTTTATTGCTCTTGCGACCCAGTCTTCAACCTCGTCCCTCCCGGGCAAGGCGTCAGTCCGCTCACGCCAGCACGCAGGGATCCCGCCCTCTTCCTCGCCAAGTACCTCCCTCCAGCGTAATGCCTGTTCCACAGGTCGTCGCGCCCCGTCATCGAACTCGCAGACCCGTAAACAACCGTCCAGACCGCTGTTTTGTTCACGGTCCAAACTAATTGACTGCCGCCTCACCCGCATCGAGGAGACGGCTTTGTGGACGGTTGCTGTAAATACCACCGACACGGTTGCAAGTCAACACTCCCGGCACCCGTCAGGTCACACGGGTGCCGGGCTGCTGCCACAATTCCTTCGGACCGCACACCTTAAGATATATAGGCCCAAGTCAAGTTAGAGGCAGCTCGACCTTCACCGCACGCCGGTGATCACTTCCACCGTGAGCTGGTCCAAGCGTTCGTAGGGTAGGCGCTTCGTCATCATCGCGTCCTTGTCGAAGATGTGGGCGAGCAGCGCTGCAGCGCCCTTCTCGTTGTGGCGTCCCACCTGTGGAATGCCGCCGCGGCCGGTCGAGATCTCCTTCAAAATCCCCTGGATCTCCTTGTCCGCGTTCCAGCGTGCGGCCTTCTCTTTGTAGATCAGGTAGGTGCGCATACAGCCGCGGGCAAAATCCTTGACGCCTTCGTAGTCTTCCGTACGGTAGGCGTGCGCATCAAAATGACGAGATCCCTGATATCCCACGTCTTCCAGGAATTTCACCAGCCAGAATGCCGCTTTAATGTTGCACGAGCCAAAGCGCAAATCCTGGTCGTAGCGTCCCGGCGCTTGATCGTTCAAGTCGATGTGGAAGAGTTTCCCGGCCTCCCATGCTTGCGCCACTCCGTGCATGAAGTTCAGCCCGGACATGTGTTCGTGAGCAACCTCAGGGTTGACGCCAACCATCTCCGGATGGTCGAGCGTAGGGATGAAGCCCAGGTAATGGCCGGTGGTCGCCATGTAGATGTCCGCGCGCGGTTCGTTGGGCTTGGCCTCCAAGGCGAACTTATATCCGTACTTGCGCTCGATGTTGTATTCGCAAAGGTAGTTGATCGCTTCGCGCAGCCTCTTCACCGCCTCGTCGGTGCGGCGGCACGCATCTGTCTCCACGCCTTCGCGCCCACCCCACAGCACGAAAATCTTCGCGCCGAGTTCCACACCCAGGTCCATCGCCCGCATGGTCTTCTGAAGGGCGTAAGCACGAACCTCGGGATCGTTCGCGGTGAACGCCCCGTCGCGAAACACCGGATGATAGAAGAGGGACACGGTGGCCATGGGCACCACGATGCCATTGTCCTTGCAGGCCTTCTTGAACTCGCGCACGATGTTGTCGCGCTCCGTCGGAGTCGCGTCAATCGGCACCAGATCGTTGTCGTGCAGATTCACGCCCCAGGCGCCCACTTCGGCGAGCATCTTCACGATCTCCACGGGTGAGATCGGCGGGCGCACGGCCTCCCCGAAGGGATCGCGGCCCCGGTTTCCTACCGTCCACAACCCGAAAGAGAACTTATGTTCCGCTTTCGGCTGATACTGATCGTTGCCCATCGTAATCACCATCCCTCTCTTGATTGATATGACTGCAATCCCTTCACCCGGCCGAGAGCTGTTTCTCTCCTCAACTGCTGCCGGTCATTCTCCCAATACGGCGCTTGTCCTGTGGTAACTCTCCGGCGGACCCAGGTAGCTCGGTTTCACTCCGCCAAGATTCACAACCAGCTTCTCGAGCACGACGCCAGGGTCAACCACCCAGAACTTCAACGTGTGGTAGCCGGAGCCAGCCAGCGTGTGCCTCGTGTGGGCGGAACGCGTATTGTCCATGACGGACTTCTCCCAGTCAAGGTTTCCGTTTTGGGCGCTATAGTCCTGGACAACCAGCGTGACGATCTGCGGGGCCTCATCGTCAAATGACACCGCGTAACGAAGTCCCCGGCCGGGAACGAAATTCAACGTGGGGCCGACAATTGCTTCCACGTCGACCGTCCCGGTGCTGAACAGATACATCCGGTAATCCAGGCGAGGACAGGCCTTCCCCGGCATGGTGCTGGGCGAATCCACAGGTGCCATGGCCCTCATGCCGGACAAGGTCTGGCCGTAATCTTCAATCTTGATCCAGCGACTGGCCCCGCCATCCGTTTTCTTCGTGTAGTGCTCGGCTTCGATGGAAACGAAGCCCTCGCCTTCCACGAAACCTTGCAGGGAATTGCGCGTTACCTCCGCGGGCTTGAAGGCGGACACCTTGACGGTGACGCTGCCCTTGGCGCCGGAGATCTTCACCGCGCCGCTCGCCCTGCCTTCAGGAGCCTTGTTCCAATCCACGCTGACCCACAGCCGCTTGTCCTTTTCGACCGTGCCCCTGGCTTCGCTCAGCACAATCCAGGGCGCACTGGCAGTTGCGGTGAATTCAAATGGCGCCTTCCCCTTGTTGAACACGTCAATGTAATGGCGCTGTCGGTTGATCCCGTCGAACTCCGGCAAGGCCGCCTCGCTCGGCGCGCCGGGCCAGGCGGCGTCTGAACCATCCACCGCGACACCCATCGCCGCCGCGTCGGGCACTTCAATCTCCACCAGCTTGATCGCGTCCATGTTGTTCTGCGGCGGGTCCCGCCACGTCGTGTAGCCGATGTGCGACTGGTCCATGAAGTGGTCCCACTTGCCTTTGGCAAACGTGTGGTTGAAGTAGTTCATCAAATCCGTGTCCGCTTGGAATAAAGTTCGCGTCTGCTTAGCCATGTCGTTGGCGCTGGCCCGTGCTTGGCGCGCGTACAGGGCGTTCTTTTCAGCGGCGAGGTACATCTCATTCACTTGAGCACTCGCCTTGGTGGGAAACAGCACTAACTCGTAGAACGCATCCCGCTTCTCCGCCGGTAACTTGCCGTAGATCTCCTCCGCCTTGGCAGTGATAGCTTTAAAATCCGCCACGACGTTTTCCGCTTCCTGGTAGTTCACCAGACTGTACGTGCCGGGCTCGAGCAGCTCAGGTTTGCGCCGGCCGTTGTATTTGGTGTACTTGGAGATGATGCCCGCTATGTCTTCGGCATACTTCGGCCCAAATTCCCGCTCCGCCCAAAGCCGAGTATATTCATTGATGTTTTCGTTCGTCCACCTGTTCGTGTCCCACGCCAGATGCATGAAATACTCGAGGGGGAACTCGTACCCCTTGAAGTGGCCCACGTTCACGATCCAGATCCGGTCTGCGCCGTATTGCTTGGCGAGGGACATCTGGTCCCAAATCTTGGCCGCCGGGTTGGTGTTGATCCACTGATAGCTCCGCGGCCCGCCGTGGTAGTCAAAATGGTAGTAGATTCCCGCGCCGCCGCTGCGTTTGCGCTCTTCCGCGGTCGGCAGCCGGCGAACGTTGCCCCAATTGTCCTCGGCCCACAGGAGCGTCACATCGTCCGGAACCCGCATCCCGGCGTTGTAGAAATCCTGCACCTCCTTGTACAAGCACCACAGCTGCGGCACCTTGCTGACCTCCGAACTCATCTCCTCGGCAATGATCCCGCGCTGCACGGCGATGATCTTCTCCAGCAGCGCCCTGTTCGCTTCGGGGCCTCCGGGAGCCATCGGGGTATCATTCGCCCCTCGCAAGCCGATGGTGATGATGCTTTCGTAGTTCTTGTTGCGCCGGATGCCTTCCCGCCAGAAATCTTCCAGAACGTCGGGTTTCTTGGCGTAGTTCCAGGTTCCGAATGTTCTGAGGTACCGCCGGTCCCACTCCTTCTGCGCCCGCAGCATCGGCTCTTGATGCGATGTTCCCATGACCACGCTGTATTCGTCCGCCAGCCGGGGATTGTCCGGGTCGTCTTCGTTGAACGCGTTATTCCACATCGCCGGCCAGAGGTAGTTGCCCTTCAGCCTCAGGATCAGCTCGAACAACCTCGTGTAAAACGCGCTGTTGTAATTGGCCACGCCCGCGGGGATCGGAGGATCCTTGCGAGGCGGAACCGTGCCGAATGTCTCCGTAATCCAATTGGTCAGGTCCGGCGCCTCGTCGTTCAGAAAGATTCCACGATACCGAACCGAGGGGGGACCTTGCACGTATTTGCCGGCCTTCACAAAAAGGGCGTCCTTGTGCTCGACGGGGACATCGGCCCACCAATACCACGGCGACACTCCCATCTGCTCGGAGAGGTCGTAGATGCCGTAAATGGTCCCTCGCTTATCGCTTCCCGCGATGATCAATCCGCTCGTGACCCCGGGCAAAGGTTCCGGCACCACCTGAATCAGGAACGACTCCCACTTGCCGGCGATGGAACTCACGTCCACTTTTCCTTCGCGAACCAATCGGTCAAGGATCTCGCTCTTGCCTAGTGTCCCCACGATGATCGCGTTCGCCCCAAGCCCCTCGAACCCGTGCGTGATTGCGGGTTTGAAATTGGACACGCGTTCGATGTCCCCTTGCAGATCACTAGCAGCGCGCACTACGCCCGCGTAATCGTTCTCGTCCACATAGATCGTGGCGACCGCTCCTTTTTGCACGACGGCGAAGCTCCCCGGCTCACGGACGCTCGTCACGTATCGGGCCTGGCCGATGGCAAAACCGCCGGAAGGAAGCACAAGCAAGCAAAGGACAACAAACAGGAGGGCCTGACCCAACTCCCGGACCTGCAGAAAAGACCCGTGTCTGCGCGCGTGACGGGCCATAGACAGGAGATTTCGCGAATCTATTCTAAGATTCATAGTCACCTTCATTCTTCAACGTCAGTTCTTCCGCGTCTTCGCCCCACTCTAGTCCTTGCCCGCGACGTACTCGAACCAGTCAAAATCCGCCGGACTCGTGTTCTGCTCGCCGTTTCCGACCGCGTACATCCCCATATATACACCCGTGAATCCGCCCACTTTTTCCGACGAGAGATCGCTCGTCAGTGCCGTGCCCAGACTCTTTCGGGAGCCCCGAACGGGCAAATAGAAAAACTCGTAGCCCGTAGGAGCCGCCTCCACCTCCAGCACGATATCCCCTGAAGAAATGGCCTCAAATCGCACCGGAGCGACAACTTGACCGCCCAAAACTTTCCTCAAGAAGACCTGCCGTTTCCCTTGCCGCAAGGTGATCCCGATTTCGAAATGATTCTTCTCGTTCCCGCGCAAGACGAGCCCCGCCTCTTCATTCTCATGCTGGGGATTGAAAGAGAGCCGAGTGGAAGCCCGGCAACTCAAATCCGTTTGCCGCCGCCCAACGAACGCGGGAGAATCCTGGTCGTTCAAGGTCACCGTCGAGCCTTTCAGCCGCAAATATCCTGGACGCTCCGTCAGGGAATAATCTTTCTCGTATGGGTTTCTTAGAAAGTTCCATTGCAGCCCCAATTGCGCATTGTCGAAATCATCCTTCGACGGCTCCGCCGGCCAGGGATGTTGCGGCAGGCGCGGCGCGGGCATCGTCAATTCGATCGTGCCTTTTCCATTCACCACCGGCCAGCCATCTTCCGACCATGCGACCGGCGCTAGGAACGTCTCGCGCCCCAGATGGTGAAACCTGCCTCCTTGCGGCCGAATGCCCAGACAAACCATCCACCAGCCATCGGGAGTCTCCACCAAGTCGGCGTGACCCAGCGCTTGTATCGGATCATCCGGCCGGTCACGATGCGTGAGTATCGGATTGTGTGGATCGGCAACGAACGGTCCCCAGGGCGAATCGCTCCGCGCAATCGTCACCATGTGGCCGTAGCTCGTTCCCCCTTCCGCAATCATCAGGTAATATTTTCCGCGAATTTTGTAGAGATGCGGGCCCTCCGGCCAGACACCTCCCGTTCCCTTCCAGATCTCCTTTAGCTCGCCCTCGAGCTTCCCGGTTTCCACGTCGAGTTTCGCCTGCGCGATGTAGCCGTCGCCCATCCCTTCGTGCCGCGTGTAGTAAACACTTCCATCGTCGTCAAACAGGAGCGAGGGATCCATGCCGCTGTGGTCCAGCCAAATCGGCTCGGACCAGGGCCCGGCCGGGTCTTTGGCCGTAACGTAGAAGTTCCCTCCCCCATTCACCAGCGTCGTCACCATGTAGAACGTCCCGTCGTGATAACGAAGCGTGGGCGCGTAGATTCCGCCGGAAGCCCTCGCATGGTCGAGCGTCAACTGGCTCTTGCGCGTCAGGACGTATCCGATCTGCCGCCAGTGCACCAGGTCCTTGCTGTGAAAGACGGGCACGCCCGGAAAAAACTCAAATGAACTGTGCACCATGTAGTAGTCATCGCCAACCCGGCAAATGCTCGGATCGGGATGGAATCCCGGGACGATGGGGTTTCGAAACATCTTGGGAGGCCCTTGCGAATAGCCTCCTTGCAAATAGAAAACACCCAGCAGTCCCGCCAGTACAACCGCCACCGCGATCATCTTCCCGGGTCTGCTCATGCTCACCCTCCGCATTCCCTTCCCCATAGTTTGGCCGTCGAATTATATGCCTACTTTACCTTCGCAAGCGGAGGGTCTACGCCTCCTGCTTTCCACGCCCCTTCCACGCGATATACTCAATCCTGTCATGCCCGCGATCGTTTCCATGCTCCGTGCCGTCAACGTCGGCGGTCACAACAAGGTCAAGATGGACGCGCTCCGGGCGCTCTATCGATCCCTGAAGCTGCGCGAGCCGCAGACCTACGTGCAGAGCGGCAACGTCATCTTCAAGACGGACGAACGCGACCTTCCGCTCCTCGCCAAACGCATCCAGAACGGGATTGAACGAAAATTCGGCTTTCGCACCGATGTCGTTCTCCGCACCGCTTCCGAGCTGCGCGGCGTCATCGCGCGAAACCCGTTCGCGAAGCGCCGCGGCATCGAGCCGGGCAAACTCCTCGTCGCCTTCCTCGCCGCCGATCCGGCCCCCGAAGCCCGCGAAAAGCTCCTCGGCATCAAGACCGATCCCGAAGAACTGCGCCTCGACGGCCGCGAAATCTATATCTATTATCCGAATGGCCAGGGACGCTCGAAATTATCCTGGCCGGTCATCGAGAGAACGCTCAAAACCCCCGGCACAGGGCGAAACTGGAACAGCGTCACCAAAATGCTCGAGATCGCGGAAACGCTGCAAGCATCCCAATAGCCGCGCGCCCGCCGGCACTTGACACCGTGCGACGTCTGCCTAATAACTGAGACTCTCGCAACTGGAGGTCCTCATGTCCATTCGACCGATCAAGCGGCTCATTCAGTCCACGCCGACCATCGAGGGTGCGGGAGTTCACCTGCGGCGCGCCTTCGGCTTCCACAACACGTCCGATTTCGACCCCTTCCTCCTCCTCGACGATTTCCGCAATGAGGTTCCGGAGGATTACCTCGCGGGCTTCCCCTGGCATCCCCACCGCGGCATCGAAACCATCACCTACGTCCTCGCCGGAACCGTCGAGCACGGCGACAGCATCGGCAATCGTGGCGCCATCGCTGCCGGCGACATTCAATGGATGACCGCAGGTAGCGGCATCATCCACCAGGAAATGCCCAAGGGCGATCCGGATGGCCGGATGCACGGCTTCCAGTTGTGGGCCAACCTCCCCGCATCGCTCAAAATGACGGCCCCGCGTTACCAGGAGGTGAAGTCCGTGGAAATTCCGGAAGTCTTGGACGACGACGGCACCCGCGCCCGCATCGTCTGCGGCTCTTTCTGGGGAAAGAAGGGTCCCATCGACGGCATCGCCGCCGACCCGCTCTATATCGACGTGTCGGTCCCGCCGGGCAAGCGCAAGACGCTCCCGATCGAGACGACCCGGCACGCCTTCGCCTACGTGTTTGCCGGCGCGGGGAAATTCTGCAACGCATCCGGTCCGCTCGCGGTGCCCACCGAGTCCGTCGGCTGGCTGGACACAAAGCCTCCGAGAGACGCGGAGAACCGCTCGCTCGTGCTCTTCGACCGCGGCGACGAAGTCGTGGTGCAAGCTGGGGACAACGGCATCCGCTTCCTCCTCGTTTCGGGCAAACCTCTTAAGGAGCCCGTCGCATGGTACGGCCCGATCGTCATGAACACCCAGGAGCAGCTCCGCCAGGCGTTCAACGAGCTTGAGAAAGGAACCTTCCTCAAGCCCGAGAAGCGCCGATAAGCGAAGCCTCTCTCCGTCATTCCGCAGTATGTAGCTCAGGTCTTTAGACCTGAGGCTGTTCTCTGTAACGCCGCCTTCCCCGCCGCGCATTCACCCGAGGCTTTCATCATCGATACGGCTGTAGCTCAGGTCTTTCGCGGTTTCTGCGTCCCGACGCTCGTTGTCGGTAAGCCCGAGGCCGTTGACTCACCCCCGACGCCTTTTCTTCATCCCCACGAAAACCCTCGCCTCTGAAGAGGCGAGCTACATTAGCGGCTACCGCCAAGGAACCGGCCACAATGGTTCATCCCGGTCGGCGGGACCTTCGAAAATATCTGGCCGAACGGCTGCCCGCTCTTTCCTCAGATAAAATGCCGCGCTTGACCACGCCCAATCCTCGGGCCGAGCCACGAGCCCCGCCGCCACGGGGTTATCGTGGATGTACTCCATCTTCTTTCCAAAATCGGCTACCCGGCGAAGAATGAAATCGAAATAGCGCCGCTGCCAAATTCCGCCTCGCGTGTGCCGCGCCTGCGCGATCGCAAAACCCGACTCGCTCTTCCAGTCCCGCATCAGTTTAGGAAGAGTAGATTGAAAGGCAGCGAGCAACAGATGCGCGTGGTCCGGCATGATAACGTACCCGAACAGCGCAAATCCGTGCTTACTCCGAGCTTTGCCGAGGAACTCCAGGCAAACACCGCGCTCTCTCGCTGAGAGCGCCGGAATGCCGCGAACCAAACTGGTCGTCACAAAGAAGTAGCGGTCGGCCCGCTCGATTCGCCGCAGGCGCGTCATCCCCGCATCTTAATCCGCCTCTTCCCGAATGTCTCATGTAGTTGAATCATGCAGCTCGGCTCGTATGTAGCTCAGGCCTTCAGACCTGAGGCCTTTTCCGGATCGTCTTCGCAGCCCCGCGGAGGCTCGGCCCGCCGCCAGTAGCCTCTCTCCGTCATCCCTCATCTATGTAGCTCAGGTCTTCAGACCTGAGGCCTTTTCCGGATCGTCTTCGCAGGCCCGCGGTGGCTCGGCCCGGCGCCAGTAGCCTCTCTCCGTCATCCCTCATCTATGTAGCTCAGGTCTTCAGACCTGAGGCTGTTCTCATCTTCGCCTTGCTGCCTGTCTTGCGGGGACATCCTCGTTTCTGTATGTTGCGGTGTATTGCAGCGGTGGTACCCTCTCACCGATGCACGCAGTCAAGAGAAGAGAACAAAAGCGGCCTCGGCCACCCGGCCTTCGTACGGCGTCGTTATGCCCGTCTGCCTGCAACAGCTCAGGGAGATGACATGGAAGTTGTATTCATCTCTGTGCCGATCGCTCTGGGCGTTGCGGCGTTTGCGACGATGGCCAGTATTGTTCGGGACATTTTTCCGTCCTTAAGCGAGCAAGAGCGGGAGTCTCTGCGTGATTGGCTTCGCAAGGGCGGCTACTTCAGGATTAAGCCATCTCTCAGGTTTAGCCGAGCTCTAAAAAAGGCTTGGAATGAACATATTCGTTTGTATCCGAGTAGCCGCAAACGTCTGCTCTTCGCATGCCTTTTCGTAGCCGTCTTTCTGTCAATCATGGCCGAACCGGTTTGGCTGGCCTTAGCAAAGTAGCGCCGTGGGGTGTACGTCCCGACGCTCGTTTTCGGGAAGGCCTGTTTCTCAAGGTCTGCGGTGTTTCTCTCCACCTTAGTTCTCCGCATCCGGTCGGCAGCCCTTTGCGGCCGCGTGCGGAGATTCCGTGCCGTGTCGCCCCTCTCTCCCCGCGCAGCGAAATCCCCGACGATTCCTACCTCGCCGCGACCATAGGAGGTCATAGCCGCCGAAGCCCCGGCAGTTCAGCAGGTTCCACCCTCTCCGCCAGATGCCGTACACGCGTGCGCGCGCCGTGCGAACACCCGATCAGCCGAACCAGTCGACGTGGCGTGCTGAATGTAGCGAGCCGTACCGTCTGGCAGGCGCTTAACCCCGCGCCACTTTATCCAGTAGATCCCATTGAGCAGCCACAGGCACCCAGCACCGTAGCGGGCGCGTTTCGATTTTTCCTTCTCTTTCACGTGGTCGAAAATATAGCCAATCACATGCTATGTAAACAGAACACTTGTTCAAAACACAGTGAAGGTACAACTTAAATATGGTAGCCTCTCGGAAAGCTCGTTGCCGCTTTTAGAAAGGTGTACCCCAGCCCATGAACGCAGAACGATTTCATGCTATTGCCCGCACACTCAAGGGAGAATTGAGCGAGCGGAACGTCGTCGAAAGGCTTCAGCACCTGTTTAACGCTCTTCAAGGAATCTCCCAAACGAGCAACGCAAGTACGCAGGGCAACCTCGCTGGGAGTCTTGAGGCGTTCTACAAAGAAGTGACCGACACAACGAGCGATTCCTTCACACCTACATGGCGTCAAGTCCTGGTCGAGATAGGCGGCGAAGAGTTATTCGGAAAGAACTTGAAACAGCAAGTGCAGGAAATTCTCGCTAATAACCAAATGACTCCCGTCGTTGCCTATCAGCAAATACAGCCCATCCTAACAAGACTGCGAGCATTCGAGGATTCTTTGAATAAGGTGGTGCTGGCATTCGAGAATTTCAAGATTGGTTTTGAGGAATTAAGGCCGGGCGAAGCAGAAATTGCTTTGCTGATTCCTCGCGCTGCCGTGGAAAACAAGCTCGGTGGCTTCGCCAATGAACTGAAGGAAATGGAGTTCATCCTAAACACGTTCTCAGAGGTGGCTACCGGGCACCAGGATGACTTGAAGATCAGAACCATGTCATCCAGCGGCCTACTAGTGTTCTTGGCTGCTCCTCCCGTATTTGCTGCCGCCATTGCCAAGGCCGTTGATCTCGTGGTGGGGGCCTACAAGAAGATTTTGGACATTAAGAAGCTAGAATTGGAAATAAAGCGGCTTGAAATGCCGGAAGAGATCTCCGAGAAGACCAAAGAATACGCGAACACTCGGATGGCGGCTGCCATCGAAACGTTCACCGTAGAGATCATTAAGCAATACCCGGTCACCGACAAGGAACGGAAACACGAACTGACAAATGCCGTAACGATTTCTCTCAACAGAATCGCCAACAGAATAGACCACGGATTCAACTTCGAAGTGCGTATCGAGCCGCTCACTGCTCCCCCTACCGACGGGGATGAAGGAGTCACACAGGCAGTTCAGGTTATCCGAGCGGCATCAGATAACATGCAATACATGAAGCTCGAAGGCCCTCCGATCCTTGCCCTGCCGGAAGAGACAGGCTCTGCCACAGAGGGCGACGGAAAGACTAAGAAGAGGGGCGGTCCCAAATAGGACGCCTGCTTGCATATACCCCGAAGAGCAATGAAACATAAACACGACAAGGACACGGGACTCATTCCGACCGACTTGAAGGACCATGTCGTAAAGACAGTAATCACTCTGGCGTTGGGCGGTCTCGGCGCGCTCATGGTCGCTAGCGGCAGTTTTCTTCTCAACGAGCAGTCAAGACTACAAAAGTTTTCGGCATATAAGACTACTGCAAACGAAATCGTCGCCAAGTACGCCCGACGTCACGAGTTCGCTGACGCTGTCCGGGCGGGAGTCAAACGAACACAAAAGAGATTCATTGAACTCAATAAGTACTTGGACTCCAGTAAAGGCCATCTTAGCCCTGAGAAACTAAGAGAGAGGGCAGCAGCGAGTTCACAGGAAGTGGCAGATGACTTGGGACTCCTAGCTGGCTTTACACCTGATACGACAGGGTTGCCTACCTCCTTCCACGAGAACGTGCGCGGATTTTTTAGCATGGAGTTGGATTTCTGGCGCGTGTTGGACGATGCCAGCGCCGAACTTCAGAGGAATCCCAAGACTATTCCGGCAAAACTGTATGAAATCCACGATCGTCTGACCAGTTTATTGTACGCATCGTCGCTACTTGTATCTTCATTGGAGGACACGGCCGAGGCGGTGCATTCTCAGGCAGAAAGGAATAAGGCATTGGCTGATGCCATTCAGACGGAAGCACAGCATGAGGCTATGTTGATATGGATAGCGTGGAATGTCTTCATTTATTCCGCGCTGCTGTTTATTCTCATCGCCATACTTATGCTACTCGACAGGCTCCAAATGACAGTAAGAAAGTTATTCACGAAGGACGGCACAGCCTAAAAGGAAACCGGGCACCAACGGCGGGAACCGTCAGCGCCCGGCGTCGAGTAATGGCGACAAGGTCCGAAAAGCAAACGCCCCGGACCTCGACGATTTCAAACAGGTGCCCAAAGGCGCAGGGCTCGAAGTGTGAATCTGTTGCCCTGACGGTACGGGTCGGATTATCCTCATTTGCAAATGTCCGCGTTTAATACTGGCGGGTGGCACACCCTTCGAAGCGCTCGGAGGTTTGCCGCTGCGGGTGCCCCTCCTTGCGGTTTACCCCGCTCGCCCTGAGTGATTTTGCGAAGGGACCTGCAAGCGAAGGGAGCGAGGGTGGGGAAGTTTCGATTCGAATCGCTCGCCCATCTCGGAAAACCTGTTGATAACTACAAAACAACTATTGATTTCCACTAACAGACGTGCTACAATGCCTCGTGAAAAGTTGGCTTCTATCACGCCTTGCGCATCCGACCAGGATGCGCATCCTGAGAGAGCCCCGCGGGTCGAAGGGCAGCCGCGCTAACCCTCCTAGAATCAACACATACGAGAAATTGGCTTCTAACCCTTTTCAATACAACACTTACAAAATCATTGAACTTAAAACCCCCTGGAATCAACACTTACAAAGAAAGGCCGGTGTCCCCCCTCTTTCCCACCGCCCCGTTCGCCTCACCATCAACCGCCCCGTCGCGCTTACTTGCCCTCCACAGCTTCGGCTTAAGAGGGCCTGCCCACCGCAGCTTCGGCTTAAGAGGGCCTGCCCGCCGAAGCCTTGGCGAAGGCGGGTCCCGCACACCTGCAATGGCTCACGCCGCCTACTTCGCCGGAGCCTATTTGGTATGCCCCGTCCAGTCGGTGTGGAACGCGCCTTCCTTATCGACGCGGCGGTAGGTGTGCGCGCCGAAGTAATCCCGCTGCGCCTGAGTCAAGTTTGCCGGCAAAGTCTCCGTCCGGTACGCGTCGAAGTACGCGAGCGACGCGCTCATCGCCAAGACCGGGATGCCCATTCCCACGGCCGTCTGCACCACGAACCGCCACGCTTCTTGACGGCTTTCCACGGCTTCGCGGAACGCCGGATCGAGCAGCAGATTGACGAGCGCCGGATTGCGGTTATATGCGGCCATGATGTCGCTCAGCAGGCTCGCTCGGATGATGCATCCGGCGCGCCAGATTTTCGCGATGTCGGCCAGTTTCAGGTCGTACTTGTATTCATCGGAGGCGATGCGCATCAGCGAGAGGCCTTGGGCGTACGAAGTGATCTTGCTGGCGTAGAGCGCCGCTCCAACGGCCTTGATGAGCTTTTGCCTGTCTCCGCCGTAGGCCGGCACCGGCCCACGAATCACTTTGCTCGCGGCCACGCGCTGCGGCTTCAGCGCCGAAAGGATGCGGCTCTCGACGGCCGCGTTGATCGTCGGGATGGGTGCGCCTACGTCGAAGGCGTTTTGACTGGCCCACTTGCCGGTGCCCTTCTGCTGCGCTTCGTCCAGAATCAGGTCCACCAGGGGTTTGCCCGTTTCGCCGTCTTTCTTCGCCAGAATCGCGGCGGTGATCTCGATCAGGTAGGACTTCAGCTCGCCCTTGTTCCACTCGTCGAAGATGCCGTGCAGTTCTTCGGGCACGAGGCGCAAGCCGCGGTGCAGCAGGTCGTAACTTTCGGCGATCAACTGCATGTCGCCGTACTCGATTCCATTGTGCACCATCTTGACGTAGTGTCCCGCGCCGCGCGGCCCCATGTATTCCACGCAGGGCTGGCCGTCTTCCGCGCGCGCGGCCATCGCCCGCAGGATCGGAGCGACCGCTTCCCAACCTTCGCGCTGTCCGCCCGGCATGATCGCCGGCCCCCACAGCGCTCCCTCCTCGCCGCCGGAAACGCCCGCGCCGATGAACCGGAAACCCTGCGCATCGAGTTCCTTGTTGCGCCGCTCCGTATCGAGGAAAAACGAGTTGCCGCCATCCATCAAGATGTCGCCGGCTTCGAGATGCGGCTTCAGGTGGGCGATGGCGCTATCCACCGGCGCGCCCGCCGGCACCATGATCAGAATCCGCCGCGGCTTCTCCAGCGCCTTCATCAGCGCGGCAGGAGAATCGACCGCAATGATCTTCTTCCCTTTCGCGGGACCTTCCAGGAACGCGGCCGTCTTTTTTGCGTCCAGGTCGTAACCAACCACCGGAAAGCCGTTCCGCTCCATGTTCAGGGCGAGATTCGATCCCATCACGCCCAGGCCGACAACTCCCATCTTGTATTCCATTGTTTCTCCTACGCTTCGATGGCCACCGGCTGTTTGAGCCGGTACAAGATTTCTCCCGCGCGCGGCACCACCAGCACGCCCTCGCTCTCCCGCTTGCGCCATTCTTCGATTTTGATGCTGGCCGGGTCGAGATATCCGAGATTGATCCGCCGGCAACGCTCCTCCGAGATGCCCGTCGCCAGCGTCACGCGGATGCGCGGAGTCTCCACGCCAGTGGCCGCATCGTATTCGCCCAAGCCCTTCACGTGCGTCGAATGCGCCAGCACGCCTCCGGGATAATGCTCGAAGCGCTCCCACTGTTTGATGAAGTAGTCGCGGCAATGGTACCCGATCTCGTCGATCAGCTTGCCGTGCGTGTAGCTCACTTCCGTGAGATGCGGCCCGTAGATGACCACCTCGCCGCCGTCGGCCACCGCGGGCTCCATCTTGTACATGCCCTTGGCCGCGGTCCACAAGTCGTCATACATCTCCGGCATCACCGAGAGCACGCGGCGAAATGGCCGGTCCACATAGAAGATGTGCTTGCGCGCCGAGAGTTCCGACGCCGCCTTCCACGCCTCCTGCGGCGAGCCGAAGTACAGCCCTGCCAAACCATCGTGCGTGACCACCAAGGCAAAGCACGACGCCGGCCGCGGAATCATCGCCGCCGCCCTATCGATCACCGCGCGCACCGGGGTATACCCCGCCCCGATCACCCTGTAGTTCGTGATCACCGCCCCGAGCCAGTGCGTGAAGTTGATAATCTCGGGGCCCGCGATGCCCGGGAAGAAGTACTTGTTGCCGCCCGAGAATCCGACCACTTCGTGCGGGAAAACCGGACCGCAGATGATGAGGTGATCGTAATCGAGGATCAGCTTGTTGAGCGTGACCGGCACGTCCCGTGACATCAGGCCGTCGGTGATCTGTTCGATCTCGCTGGCCGGAATCGTTCCCAATTGAACGAAACTCGCCCGATCTTCCCAATGATGATTGAAGACGCGCGTCTCGCCCACTGCGCCGTTGACGACCGGGTGTCCCACCAGCTTCGTGAGCTGCGCGTCGGTCATCACCTGGTGCGTGCCCAGTGCCACCAGATAATCCAGAGCCTTGACGCGCGGCTTCAGGATTTTCTGGAACAAGGCGAACATCATGGGCATCGGCATGGTGCGCGTCCCGTCGGAGATGATGATCAGGACACGCTTGCCTTCGAGGGAGACCGATGCGGCCGCTTCGGCCACAATCTCGCTCACTTGCCCGGGATCGAGGTATTTGCTGGAAAACCCTTTTCCGATCACCATTCTCTTTCTCCCCCCAACCGAACAAAAAAACCGGCGCGCCGCCTGCTTCTCAATGCGCCGCGTGCTGCCACGGTGGAGTCGACGGCAGCAGTTTGGTGAATTCCGCCATCAGTTCCGCTTCGTACGCGCCGGCGAATTCGCCTTTCAGGAACTTTTGCACGCCCTCTTGGTAAAAACGCCGCCACGACTCCTCTTCGCGCCCGGGGTTGATGGGAAAGAAAAGCGCGTTGTTCGCTCTCGCCGCATCGAGATCGCCGAATGCATCCCCGATCATGAGCACGTGGTTCGCCGCGTACTTTCCGCCGGCGGCCATCTTCAGATGCTGCTTCTTCGTCCCCAACTCTTGCCCAGCAATGGCGCGCACGTATTTGTCGATCCCGTGCTCCTCCCACTCGCGCACCAGCGCTTCGGTGGGCGTCTGCGATACGACCACGCTGTCCGCTTGGGCCGCCAGCAACTGCAAGCTCTCTCTGACGAACGGAAAGGGCGGCAGGCCAAAGACAATGTCGGTGATGCTCCGATTGACCGCTACGCTCCACTCCATGGCGCGGCTCAATTCGGAATCGGGATGCTCCGTTCGGTATGCTTCCAGGCCATCATTGCTGAGCGGCTTGCCCGAGGCGATGAACTCGCGCACCTTGGGCGCCTGCGGAATTTCCGCGTGGCGCTCCACGACTTCGGGGCGTTCGCGAAGCAAGTCGAACACCATCACCAGCGCCGGCCAGCGGTTCGTGCCGCGCCACTTCGAGTAGAGGTTGACGAACTCGACGGCTTCGCGAGCGTACTTCGAGACGGCCTGCAGTCCCCAGTGCTTGATGATGTTGGGACAGAAACACTCCTTATGTTTGATCTCCATGCTGTCGAACGCGCAGCCGTCGGAATCGATGCCCACAAAGAAATCGTGTTGCGGTTTCAGATCCGTCAGGGACTGCGCCGTACTCGCGCTCATGCGCTTCTCTCTCCTTGTCGTGGTCGGTGCGTCGAGCATCCACTTCCGCGCAAACGTCACCAGTGCAAAAATATTTCAGACACCGCTGTAGGCGGAAAAACCGCCGTCAATCGGCAAAACGGTGCCGGTCACAAAAGCCGACGCCGGTGACAGCAGCCAAATCACAGCGCCGAGCAGGTCTTCCGGAACCCCGAAGCGTGCCATGGGCGTGTGCGCAAGAATCTGCTTGCCTCGCGCGGTCAACTCGCCGGTCTCGCGCTCTTGGAGCAAAAAACGGTTCTGGTCCGTCAGGAAAAAACCCGGAGCGATGGCATTCACGCGAATGCGCGGCGAATACTCCTGCGCCATGTGCACCGCGAGCCACTGCGTGAAGTTGCTCACGCCGGCCTTCGCCGCCGAATACGCGGGAATGCGCGTGAGCGGCCGAACGGCGTTCATCGAAGAAATATTCAGGATGACGCCGCTGCCCTTCTCCGCCATGATTTTGCCGAAGACCTGGCAAGGCAAAATCGTTCCGAGAACATTCAGGTCGAACACCCATCGCAGCGCATCGGCGGGAAGGTCGAAGAACTTCAGATCGGGACCGGTGGTCGCTTGCGGCTTGTTGCCTCCCGCGGCGTTGATCAGACAATCCACCGCGCCGAACCGGGCAAGAACTTCGCCGGCCGCGTGACGAATGCTCTCGATCTTCAGGACATCGACGGAAAAAAGCGCGGCGTTGGCGGCCTGCTCGCCCATCCGCGCCAACAGGGCCTGGCCCGGCTCGAGCTTCAAGTCCAGGATGGCCAATCGCGCGCCGCAGCCGGCCAGCGCGCAGGCGATTTCACCACCTAGAACGCCGCAGCCGCCCGTGATGACGACCGTCCGCCCTGCAAAATCGACCATCCGTGTGAGCTTGTCGAGGCTTGC
>Ga0208036_1000379_pt1 | contig 27975 bp, 28 predicted proteins | sample June2015DPH_11_1_2_FD_184706 | JGI IMG/M metagenome (GOLD analysis project Ga0208036, IMG submission 184706) | Peatland microbial communities from SPRUCE experiment site at the Marcell Experimental Forest, Minnesota, USA - June2015DPH_11_100... | ecosystem: Environmental > Terrestrial > Soil >...
AGGCGGCATAGTGCTCAGAGTCGTTAAAGCCGGGCGCGACCCACAGCCCGAAAAGGTTGGGGGTGTGAAAGTTGGTGTTATTTAGCGCGTCGACGTCAGATCGGAGGCTCTCACCCAAAGCTCGGGCCAGCTCGCCCTTGTTCTGGAGGGCGGCAATTGATTCGAGGTGCGGGCGAAGCGGGGCGAGGCCTTTAGCTTCGATGGCGGCTTCGTCCATGTACGAGTTGTAGAGTGCGGCAATTTTGCGGATGCTGGAACCGGCCGGCGCATTGGCCTTGGCTGCTTCCTCAATCAGGCCGACGGTTCGCTTGTTGCTCAAGTCGGTGAGGCTGGTGAAGACGCCAACTCTTCCGCGGTCGGGCGGAATTTCGGTGCGCTTAATCCACCCGCCGTTGGCGTATTGGTTAAAATCGTCGCCTGGCTTGACTGAGGCGTCCATGTTGGCCACGACGATGCCGTGGGTATCTTGTTTGGGCGCGTCTATCGACGCGTTCTGCGGCTGAGCAGCAAGCAGAGGGAGAGCGATAAGAGCGCAAATTGCGGCGTGCGCGAGGGAAATATCCGAGGACCTAGGTTTGAATCTCATACATAGCATGCATAGCACTCCAAAGGCTGCGGCTTAGAAGTAGCGGCGAGTTTACCTCGCCAGTTGGCGGCATAAAGCCGCCTCTACATCAAACTGTACCACTACCTAGACGGCAGCCAACCGAAGAGTGTAGCACGGCCGCCATGAAGGATGAGGAAACAAGTGGCCCCGGCACGCGGGATTTTGGACTTGCAGGGCAGGTCAAGGGGGTGTCTAATCAAATCACCCATTGGCCACCCGAGGATTCCTGGGAGGCTAGACGTCATGAATAACCCCCCGGCCGGATTCGCACGAGGAAACAAACTGGTGGGCGGCTGCGAATTATGGGCTGAACGAGTTCCGAACGCGTTGGGAGGGTTGCGATGCTACGACACTGCACGACTTTGGTTTCTGTCCCACTGGTCTGCCTGATCGTCCTGAGCGGGGCCCACGCGCAGACCACCAACAAACCCGATCTGAGCACGCAGCCAAACCTGTACGTGGTCGGTTATGCCCACTTGGACACGGAATGGCGATGGGAGTACCCCCAGGTCATCAACGAATATATTCGCAAGACCATGGAGGATAATTTCAAGCTGTTCGACAAGTACCCGCACTACATTTTCAATTTCAGCGGCGCCAACCGCTACCGTTTCATGAAGGAATATTTCCCCGATGACTTCGCTAAGCTGAAGGGATACGTGGATGCAGGGAGATGGTTCCCGGCGGGATCCTCCGTGGAGGAAGGCGACGTGAACGCGCCCAGCGCCGAGGCCATCATCCGACAAGTTCTATATGGGAATGACTGGTTCCGGAAGGAGTTTGGCAAGGCCAGTGCGGAATACATGCTGCCCGACTGCTTCGGATTTCCGTCTTCCCTGCCGACCATCCTGGCGCACTCCGGGGTGAAGGGCTTCTCGACCCAGAAGCTGGTGTGGGGCTCCTCCGCCGACGCCGGAGGTCCGGAATCGCGCGAGAAGACGCCGGAAGGCACGCCGTTCAACGTGGGTGTCTGGGTGGGACCGGATGGCGAGAGCGTGCTGGCAGGTCTGAACCCAGGCGATTATGGTGGCGGGATCGAAACCGATCTCAGCAAACCGCTGCCTCCCGAACCGCCGAACGCCGAGCTCCAGGACGTTCAGAAGAAGTTCCACGCTCTGCGACAGAAGCTCGAGCAGGTCCAGCGGAGCGGTCAGCCGTTCGATCAGAAGGACATCCAGGAGTACAGGGCCCTGCAGAGCCGGCAGGAGGGGCTCGCCAAGGTTCAGCAAGTTCGGGAACAGGACCGATATCAGAACAACTGGGCCGCTCGTGTCGAGCAGAACGGTAAAGTCAGTGGCGTATTCACGGACTATCACTATTACGGTACGGGCGACATCGGCGGGGCACCGGATGAGGAATCTGTAAAGCGCCTGGAAGCCATCGTCACCAACGGGACGACCAGTTTGCCGCCGCAGGGCGTATTCGTCATGCCGGGGCAGCCGCATCCGGAATGGCCCGCGGTGCAGGTTGGCGATGGCCCCCTCCACGTGATCTCGGCGACCGCGGACCAGATGTTCCTTGATATCACGCCCTCTGAGGCCGCCGGACTTCCACGCTACACGGGTGAGATGGAGCTAACCAACCATTCGGCCGGCTCGCTGACGTCGCAGGCCTACGTGAAGCGCTGGCTCCGGCAGGAAGAGTTACTGGCCGAGGCGGCGGAGGAGGCCTCTATTGCCGCGCAATGGCTGGGTGCGCGGCCGTATCCGCTCCAGCGCCTGAACGACGCCTGGACGCTGGTGATGGGCGGCCATTTCCACGACATGGCCGCCGGAACGGCTACTCCCAAGTCGTACGAGTTCGCCTGGAACGACGACGTGATCGCGCTGAACCAGTTCGCCGGCGTGCTGAACAACGCCACCCAGGCTGTTGCCGCCGCGCTCGATACTGGCACCCAAGGCCTCCCGGTGGTGGTCTTCAACCCGCTGAACATCGCGCGGGAAGACGTGGTGGAAGCGAGCGTCACCTTCCCGGGCGGCATGCCGAAGGCGGTCCACGTGACGGGTCCGGACGGCAGGGTGGTTCCTTCCCAGATTTCAGGCGGCAAGGTGTTGTTCCTGGCCAGAGCGCCTTCGGTCGGGTACGCAGTTTACGACGTCGAGGCGGGCGCGGCCGGCGCCGCCTCGACACTCGAGGTATCGGAGAATTCTCTCGAGAACCAGTACTACCGCGTCAAGCTGAATGCCGATGGCGACGTCGCCAGCATTTTCGACAAGTCGATCGGCAGGGAACTGCTGGCCGCTCCGGCGCGTCTGGCGATCTCCTATGACAACCCCGAGCAGTGGCCGGCGTGGAACATGGACTGGGACCAGGAGCAGGCGGCGCCCAAAGCGTACGTGGGCGGTCCGGCGCGGATTCGAGTGGTGGAAAACGGCCCGGCGCGCGTGGCGGTCGAAGTTTGGCGTCAAGCCGCAGGCTCTGGCTTTGTCCAGACCGTCCGGCTTGCGGCGGGCGACGCCGGAAAGCGGCTGGAGTTCGCAAACGCAATCGACTGGAACACCCGCGAGTCGAACCTGAAGGCCACTTTCCCGCTGGCGGCTTCGAACCGCATGGCCACCTATAACTGGGACATCGGCACCATCGAGCGTCCCAGCGCGCAGCCGAAGAAGTTCGAAGTGCCCTCGCACCAATGGATCGACCTGACTGACATGAGCGGCGAGTTCGGCGCCACCATCCTGACCGATTGTAAGAACGGATCGGACAAGCCCAACGACCACACCCTCCGGCTAACGCTCATCCGGACCCCCGGCACGCGCGGCGGCTATCCCGACCAGGGCACGCAGGACCTCGGGCACCACGAGTTCGTCTACGGCATCGCCGGGCACGCCGCCGGCTGGCGCCACGGCGGGACCGACTGGCAAGGGCAGCGCCTGAACGATCCACTCATCGCCTTCGAAACCTCGAAGCATCCGGGCGCGCTGGGCCGGGAGTTTTCTCTGCTCAAGGTCAGCAACCCGCGGATTCGAGTTTTGGCGCTGAAGAAAGCGGAGCAGAGCGACGAGGTGATCGTGCGGCTGGTTGAACTCGATGGCCAACCGCAGGCGAACGTCCGGGTGTCGTTCGCTCGACCCATCACCGCCGCGCGCGAAGTGAATGGGCAGGAGCAGCCGGTCGGACCGGCTAAGGTCACCGGCGGCGCGCTGGTAACCTCATTCAGCGCGTATGAGCCGCGCACCTTCGCGGTCAAGCTGGCCACGCCGCCAGCCAAGGTTGCGGGCGTGCGTTCCGCGCCAGTGGCGCTGCGCTATGACCTCGCCACAGCCAGCAATGACGGCACGCCGTCCACGGAGGGGTTTGACGGCAAGGGCAATGCGCTGCCGGCGGAGATGCTGCCCGCCGAGATCACGCTCAACGGGGTGCAGTTCCGGCTCGCCTCGGCGAAGACCGGCACGCCCAACGCCGTTGTCGCGAAGGGGCAGACGATCGATCTGCCGCCGGGACGGTTCAACCGCGTCTACGTGCTGGCAGCCTCATCGGACGGCGACCAGAAGGCGAGGTTCGATGTGGGGTCCACGGGCGTCGATCTGAACGTCCAGGACTGGGGCGGATTCATCGGGCAGTGGGACGACCGGCAGTGGGTGGCGAAGGACACTCCTAGCCCGGGGACTCCGGCTCGGACGGAGCATGACGATTACGCCCAGATGACCGGCATCAAGCCGGGCTACATCAAGCGCGCGGACTTGGCGTGGTACTGCTCGCATCATCACAACGCCAAGGGTGAGAACGTGCCCTACGGCTACTCCTACCTGTTCGCGTACCCTATCGACCTGCCGTCCGGCGCGAAAACCATCCGGCTGCCCGATAACGATAAGATCCGGGTTCTGGCCATTTCGGTGGCCGATGAAAATCCTGAGGTGAAGCCGGCACAGCCACTGTACGATGTGCTCCCCCCGGTGGCCATTAAGTGACTTCGCCCTTTGGTACTGGTGTCATTTGCGAGACCTGGTCATTCCCGCGAAAGCGCGAATGCACTCCGCAAACCTTTGGAAATGTGCTGTCGTCGGACTGGATTCCCGCTTTCGCGGGAATGACCGGCGGCTCGAGTGGATCCCCATTCCAAATGACACCAATACCCGCCCTTTCGGCCTCGGCCGACAGCCTCTCCTTGCCGCAGGGCAGGAGCGTCGCCACCGGGGTCTCCGTGCTTCCGCGGAGCGGTTTCAAAGGCAGCGTCAGCCTGACGGTGAGTGATGCTCTGGGTCTCGTATCTCGCACCGAAGCCGTGCACCTGAGCCCGTAGCGTCCAAAAACTCGAACGAAGAAGATACCTCGGTCCAGGAATGCCGGTACAGATCTCCTCTGGGATCTGCGCTTGGTTGTCGTCTCTCGTAGACAGGAGCCTTTCCCCACCCACCACCTACCGCCTACTACCTGCCACCTATCGCTTCCCGACTACTGCCTATCAGCCCCTAACCCCTGTTCTTCATCCCCCACCTACCGCCTGCCACCTACCACCTACCAGCTACCACCTACCACATACTAACTACCTGTATTTTCAGCAACATTCCCGCTTTCACATCGTATCTCCTTTGTTTTCATTAACATTCCCGCTTCGCCGCAGAGTTTTGCACAACCATCCTTTGTTTTCAATAACATTCCCACTTCGTGCCGTCAAAAAACGAATTCCTTTTCAAGGTTGGTGGGCTTTCTTAAGCTCCAGGACAAATTGAGCGAGTGATGCTGGGACGCGCTGGCGGCGGACAGGCCTTCGTCCCCCAGTCCCCAGCCCCTGTTTTTTATTCCCCACCTACCACATACTAACTACCTGTCTTTTCAACAACATTGCCGCTTTCAACACGTAACTACCTATGTTTTCAACAACATTCCCGCTTCGCCGCAGAGTTTTGCACAGCCATCCTTTGTTTTCAATAACATTCCCACTTCGTTCGCTCAAAAATAGAATTCCTTTTCAACGTTGGTAGGCTTTCTTAAGCTCCAGGACAAATTGAGCGAGTGATGCTGGGGCGCACCGGCGGCGGGCAGGCCTTCGTCCCCCAGTCCCCAGCCCCCAGCCCTTGTTTTTCTTCCCCACCTGCCACCTACGACCTACCACCTACCGTATTCACCATTCACCATTCACAATTCAGAATTGCCGAAGCCCCGCCGCCTGTCACCTGAAACCTGACACCTGGAACCTGCACTTCGGAATCCCGAATCCTGTCTCTTCCACAACCCCGCTTACTACCCTAGCCTATCTTCTGCCGCCTGTCAAGAGACGGAATGTCCGCGCGGCGCCGGTACTGCTACGGCGTGCCCGGCGCTGCCGCGCTCATGCAGCAAGGCAACGGAGCGCTGGGTGACGTGCAGATTCTTACCGCCAAACCCTGTGTTACCAATAAGATCTCCGTGCCCTCCGTGACCACGAAAAATTTAACACAGAGGTCACTGAGATCCTCCGTGGTCTCTGTGTTGAGGCTTTGAAGGGTCGGAGAACACGGAGAAGTCCGTTTTGGCTGCGGCCACCGGGCCGCGCTATGCAGGTTGTCGCACACATTTTTGCGGTACCGTCCTTTTCGACTTTCGACTCTCGACTGCGATGGCCCCGGTGCGCGGGATTTTGGACTTGCATCGCAAGTTAACGGGGTGTCTAATTAAGTCACCCTTTCGCCAGCCCTGGGGGGCTAGGCGTCATGAACAATTTCCCCTCCTGTTTTAGGAGGGGGCCAGGGGGTGGTAAACCCGCGAATCGTCGCTCACCGTTGGGGCTGTTCCCCGGCGAGCCGACTCCGAGGCTCTACGACCGCGTGGCAGAAGTCCTGCGCACTCGGCATTGGCGCTTTCTCTCTGTGCCGACCGGGAAGGGTTTTATCCAGCTCAGCCTAACAAGAGTTAGGCTTCGCGGCGACAAGTCAGTATGACCATCGAGAACGCTTTAAAGCTCCTGGACGCGGTCACGAAGTTGTTCGGGGTACTCGTGTGGCCAGCGGTGCTGGTTTTCATCTTGATCCGTTTTGGCTCGGCCCTCCGCGAGTTCATCGCCAGCATGGGCGAATTTTCGCTAAAAGGTGCGGGTTTTGAGGCATCTGCGAAACGGAAGGCTGAGGCAGCTGCGGCTCTGGCAGCCGCTGCTGTCTCTCACCCCGAGGCTGGGGCAGCCCCTGAGGCTATGGCTAGAGACGCGCGGGCGGCAGCTCAGGTCGTCACAGAAATGGTCACGCCTCGCATGATTCGCCGCGCCGGAAGAGCAACGGTCCTGTGGGTTGATGACCGGCCGAGCAACAACGTGCATGAGCGCCAGGCTTTGGAAGCATTGGGCGTCAGCTTTGTGCTGGCTACATCGACAAACGAGGCGCTTGAGGAACTCGAGCGCCAGTCGTTCGATGCCATTATCTCTGACATGGGACGACCCCCTGATCCCCAAGCGGGTTACACACTCCTGGACAAGCTTCGGGCGAGTGGAGATGAAACGCCGTTCATTATCTATGCAGGCTCACGTGCGCCCGAACATCGCGCGGAGTCCCGACGAAGAGGCGCTCTAGGGTGTACCAATAGAGCTGATGAATTATTCGAAATGGTTCTCTCAGTGCTGGGGCAGGGGCGCGAAGCCTAGCACCGACTGCACCCGACGGCCGCGTCGGCCGTGTGGGGGGCCGCGAGTGAGCCGTTGCCGTTAGGCGGCGAACTCGACAAGCTGCGAATGATTGTTACTGAACATGGAACCTGAAGAGCTGAGGAGAGCGATCAGCGAAAGGCGCGCGGAGCAGGCCAAGCGTTCGAGGGTGGGTGTGCCATCCGGAGTTCGAATTGGATCGTTGACGGCCACAATCATGGATGGCGCAAGGTGGAGGGATGAGGATGAGTTCCCCTCCAGTCAGTTGTGGGCGGACGAATTCGAGAAGATTGTCAGCTTCGTTCAGGTGAAGGGGCAATTCGAGCATTTCCTGGGTGCGCTTCGTGGAAGTCCAAGTCAGCGAGACTCAGCAATTGCTGAGTTGAGAGCTGCCTTTTTCTTTAGCCGCAACGGATTTTCAGTCGTTGCTTGGAGGCCGCTCGGAGCCGCTGGACACGAGGGCGAGTTCCTGATTCGTGACCCTTCAGGTCGGGCGGTGTTCGTAGAGGTTAAATCTCCGGGCTGGGAAGGTGAATTATCGGACGAGGAGCGTGCGGCAGGCAGGATTGGGCAGGGCAAATACCTATTTTGCGAGGGCAGATTTATCGCTCCATGGGAAAGGATTCAATTTGCGGTCGCTAAGTCGTATAAGAAATTCAGCCCAAATTGGCCCAATCTGCTTCTGATTGTTGACGATTTTTTCGTGAGCCTACGACACGGAACTGAGATGCAAGCGGGCAGGGCGCTGTACTCGGCGCACGCCAAAGGGTACTTCACGGATTCGTCTTTCCAGAATCTAGGAGGGGTAGGTGTCTTTTGGGTCAACAACAATGGGCGCGAAATCTGGTATGAGATGAAGTTGTTTCTGAACCCTAACGCGCTGCCAGCCACAGCGCTGCCTGACCCGTTATCGCTTGCTTTTAAAGCAGTAAGCAAATGCTAGTACGATCCAATATTTCTCAGAATGCCAAGCTGGGATGGAGATCTGAGCGAAAGCCCCAGCCTAACGAAGCGCTGCAGCCGGCGCCCGCGAGACCCGCGCGCGGCTGAGCGCCAGGGCGTAGGCTCGCTGGAGGTCACAGATGCCTGAGACACCCACAAGTCCGTGGCCTGAGGACTTTTTCGACTTCGCGTTCGTCCCCGCAACCGACGACCAGTTGGCACGTTTGGCGGCCCTCGCGGAATCGGAGGACTGGACATACCAACACGCCGCGAGCGAGCACCCGTACCCCATTCTCTTCAACTACGTGCGCTACACGTACCGCCGTGTGGCGGAAGAAAACAAGATCGCGCTATCCGAGGACGCGCAGTTCTTGTGCTTCAACATCGGCCTGGTGACACCGAACCAAGAGCCGCTTTACGCATCGTTCGATACCAACCGCAAGGAGGGCGCTCAGCCCTGGTACTTCAAGGACTGGTTTCGGCGCGGCGAGTGGGAACTCAACAAGTTTCCGGAGCTGCCCGACATTGCTCATTATTTTGAAGATCCAACCTGTCTTGTTTTCGACACGCGGAGAGACTTTCGCGTAAATATCGAGCACATCATCGCGGAGACACCCAGAGAGCGGTTTCCTGAGCCGTACCGCTCGATGGAGAACTATGCTTTGCAAATTGTTCTCAAGGGTGCAATGGACAACGCCAAGGAGCGAATCAAGCGGAGCTACAAGACGGCAATCCCGCAGTACTACCGGGGCCAAGTTCAGCTTCTACTACCTCTGTGTTTGAGCGATCCGCAGCGAGCGGATTTGGCCCTCGTTGTGGAGAGACATTCAACTTTCTACCGAGCGGCAACATGCCTTACGTTGGACATGGCCTATAATAACGCCCGCCAAATCGCTAGGCCCGATCGTGACTGGCTCCAGCCATGAGCTAAGTCGGCGATGGCCACGAGTGCAAAATGTGCGCCGCGTGATGGCAATCGTTAGGAGGTGCGTTGTCGTCCCATCCTCACGTTTTACCGCGCCGCGACATCGGTGCGCCGCAGACAACAAACCACGATGTCTGCGCCACCCGGCGGAACCGTGGCCGAGGCACGCATTGCACGCCGGCGCAATAGGGTGTATGTTACCAGTCAGCAGGGGCTGTGGGACCGAAACCTTCGCCCCAATTTCCTCTTGACGGAGACATACATGGACATGAGAAAGCGAGTGATCCTTTTCGCCTTTCTGACTGCGATTTATTTGCCTTCATACGCAGGTGTGAATGGCGGAAAGGCTGTGTACATGGGGGGCACAGTTTCCGCGGACCAGGCGCCCGCCCCCACGGGAAGCGAAACCCCGGGTGCGAAGCTCGCCGACTTTCGACTTGAGGACGGGACCCCCATCAAACTGCGCCTGTCGCGGACAATCTCGTCGTCAGACGCACAGGTCAACGATAAGGTGGATTTCGAGGTCCTTGAAGAGGTCAAAGTCGATGGCACTGCCGTCATTCCGAAGGGCAGCGTCGCTTGGGGGACAGTAACTGAGGCCCAGTCCAAGCGAAGAATGGCTCGAGGCGGAAAACTCGATATGAACATTGACGACGTACGCCTCGTGGACGGTGAGAAGGCCGCTTTGCGTGCGGTCAAAGGGGTTAAGGGTGGGGGTCACACGGGGGGGATGACTGCCGGTATTGTCGCCACAAGTTTGATCGTTTGGCCTGCAGCACCGTTCTTTCTCTTCATGCATGGCAAAGACGTAACCATTCCGAAAGGTACGGAAATCACTGCCTACATCAACGGCGACTTTAACCTGGACCGTGCGAAGTTTGGGAGCAACTTAGCCAACCGGACGCCGCTGGTAGCAGGTGGACCCTCAAACGATGCGCTATCTACGGTCGAGATGAAGTCTGCGCCTGATGGTGCCGACATTAGCGTGGATGGGAAGTTCGTCGGCAACACTCCCTCTACCGTTCGATTGCAGCCTGGGGATCACAAAATCACTATCGAAAAGTCGGGTTTCAAGCCTTGGGAACGAACCATGTCTGTAGGCCCTGGTGCAACCCTAACGATAAACCCCACGCTTGAACAATTACCGAAACCGGCTCCCGTGCAGTAACACAAAAAGTGTGGATGGTGACGTGATCTGGTCCACTACGCAAGAGAGTCAAGGGGCGAAGTTCAAGAGTTCGAGCGCCGACGTCGCCGATAAGGTTGTGAAACAGCTCCTGCACGAGCTCGATAAAGCCAAGCCGAACACGATGTAATTAGCCCGGATTTCTCACCGCCACCGACAAGGAGCGCCACGTCATCTGGAAAGCCCCGTGATCCTTGCCTCGTTGTGCTTTGCCGGAAGGTGAGCGGCTCCATGCTCCCGCGGGGTGGCGCAGACATCGTTTTGGGATGTCCGCGTTATGAGATTCAGGGCATGCGATCCATTGCGAGGAGGGAGGGATCTTGCCGGTAGACGAACCGGAAGCTCGACCACGGCCACGGGTGAGGAGGGGAAACGAGACGGCGGTGCGTTAAGAGCAGTGACGAGTGACGAGTGAAGAGTGACGAGCAAGGCGCCGCTAAGAGCAGTGACAAGTGGCGAGTGACCCTTCGACAGGCTCAGGGCAGGCTAAGTGACGAGCAACGCGCCGCGACATCGGTCCGGCGCAGACATCAAACCACGATGTCTGCGCCACCCGCGAACGAAATCAAGTACGCAGTTTGGCTTGGCCCCCCCAGTCATGCCCCTAGCGGTGCACCTGCTGGCCCCACTCGATCCCATTTCCTTGCCGCTGGCAGGGGTTGGTCACTACGACTGGAGGAGTGTGAAGCCAATTGCCTCCGGACGTTCTGCACCCAGCGGGGCCGCCTCCGCGCTCTACGGTCGGTTGGTCAACAACCCGCCGATGAAGAACCCGAACCCGAGAATCGAATCGCAGTGCGGGCAGGAGTACATGATCTCCTTCTTGATCACGCCGGAGACTTCACGTTGAACTCCTTCGGGGACGGAGACGTCGGCGGATTGCCTCCGGGTCTTGTCCAGGGTGACAACCTGTTTGCAGTACGGGCACTTGGGCATGCCTGAATTATACTTAGCAGAAGTTTCCATTATCGACCTCCGATCCAACCGATAACATACATCTGACCGCCGCTGAACGCAATTGTCAATCCGCGGGGTGGCGCAGACCTCGTTTTGGGATGTCTGCGTTATGAGATTCAGGGCATGGGATCCATTGCGAGAAGGAAGGGATCTTGCCGGTAGCCGAACCGGAAGCTCGACCAGGGCCATGGGTCAGGAGAGGAAACGAGGCGGCGGTGCGTTAAGAGCAGTGACGAGTGACGAGTGAAGAGTGACGAGCAAGGCGCCGCTAAGAGCAGTGACAAGTGGCGAGTGCTGAAAGACAGTGACAAGTGGCCAGTGACGAGTGACGAGCAAGCCGCCAAAGCAAATCTTTGAGCCTGAATTCCGAAGTCGCACCTTGGATGTCGCCCGCGAAGGCTGGCTGAGAGAGACTGCTCGGGGGGATGAGCCCGTAGAAATGCCGTTGCCGCCCCATCCTCACGCTGTGCCGCACCGCGACCTCGGTGCGCCGCAACCTGGTCCTTCAACATTACGGCGCGCCTACCCCATACATTGACGTGACCCACGACATTCGAGTTGCGGCATGGTTCGCTCTGAACAAGCTGACAACGCTGCCGGATGGTCGTTTAAGGAGTGAAATCGCGGGGTGGCGCCGACATCCCGCCTTGCGGGACCCTTAACAGGCCTGGACAGGCCACGGATAGGACGCGGTGACACGGATGTTGCGCGTGTTCGTGGGGCGCATACATGAAGGACAATGTATGCGCCACCCGCGAGTCCGCGATATTCGTATTTCTGGTTTTTGGCGATCTCTTACCTATTATCGGCACAGTGGAATTGGTTCGGCCAAACGAATCGTTGCGGCCTCATAGGCAAAGCTGCGCTCTCGTGGGGGCGCCGGCAATCTTTATCGCAATGCCGCAAGTAGGTTTGTTGCGGTGAAAATCAAATTCGCGCGGAGGGCCTTAACGCACGTTAAAGTCCGTTTGGTGAGGCGAGCTCAATAAGTCCCCATTCTCCGCGCGATATGTGATATTATATTTATTGTCTTGGTCGATATAATTTCGCCTATAGACTTGAAATGCGCAAAAATATGTCTTATTATATAGAGCATGGGACAAAATATAAAGAAGCCTATCAAACCTGTGCGGCTGGATGGCCTTCCCGCAGACATGCGCCACGAGCTGAAAGAGACGCGGCGCAAACGCGGCTGGAGCCAAGCCGAGCTGGGTCGGCGCGCCGGCCTGCCGCAGATGCATATCTCCGGCATCGAGTCCGGCAAAATCGTGCCACGCTTCGACACTCTCCTGGATCTGGTGCGTGTGCTCGACCATGACCTCCTGATGGTCCCGCGCTCGCTCGTACCCGCCCTGCAGGCTCTCATCCGCGATCATCGAAATCAAGACCAGCATCGCGATGAGGGAGAACAATCCCTCTACGCGACCGAAGACGACCAACCCAGGACAAAGGGGCAGGCCCACGATGAAATCTGATCCGAAAAAACTGGACACACTCGCCGTCGAGATGCATGGCCGCCAGATCGGCGTCATCAACCGCCTGGCTGGAGACCGCCATCTCTTTGCCTTCGAGCAGGATTATATCGACGATCCCGACCGTCCGACACTCAGCCTGTCTTTCAAGGGCGAGACTGGCGGGCTGGTCACTGCCACGCGCCCGACCGGCCGCCGCCTTCCGCCCTTTTTCTCGAACCTCCTACCCGAAGGCCATCTGCGGGACTATCTGGCAAAGCGCGCGGGCGTCAAATCCGAACGCGAGTTCTTTCTTCTCGCTGTCCTTGGCGCTGATCTTCCCGGCGCCCTTGTCGTGACGCCTCGTAACGATGAGGACGGTGATGCTCATCATCATGCCGATGACCATCATGATGATCGGGGTCATGGTGCCCCGCTGCGCTTTTCACTGGCCGGTGTGCAGCTAAAGTTTTCCGCCGTCATGGAGGCCTCCGGCGGACTGACCATCCCCGCCGACGGCATGGGCGGGTCCTGGATCGTCAAGCTGCCCTCGGCCCGCTTTCCCGCCGTCCCTGAGAACGAATACGTGATGCTGGAGCTGGCGCACGCCATCGGCATCGCCGTCCCGCACAACCGGCTGATAGACATAAAAGCAATTCAGGGACTGCCTGAGGAGGCTGGGCGCATCGAAGGCAAAGTGCTCGCCCTGCAGCGGTTCGACCGCGGACCCGGCGGGGAGCGCATTCACATGGAGGATTTCGCGCAGGTGTTCGGGCTATTTCCCAGCGACAAGTATGACCGCCGAAGCTACGCCAATATCGCCTCCGTGCTGTGGGCGGAGACCGGACAAGAAGCAACCTACGACTTTGTCCGGCGGCTGGTCTTTTCCGTGCTCATCGGCAATGCCGACATGCACCTCAAGAACTGGTCGCTGCTTTACCCTGATCACCGCACGCCGGTATTGTCGCCGGCCTACGATTTCGTGGCAACGCTGCCATACCTTCCCAATGACAGGCTCGCCTTGAACTTCGGTGACAGCCGCAGTCTCAACGAGATCACTGTCGATCAGGTGCGGCGTTTCGCCGATACCGCACGCATGCCAGCGAGTCCTCTCTGGCAGATTGTTACCGAAACGGCGGAACGAAAAGTCGCGGCATGGCAAACACTCGAACTCAGGCCTTTGCTGCCGCATGATATGCGGACCGCCATCGGCAACCAGATTCTTGCGGTAGCCACAAATATCCGTCGGAACCGGACGTCCGCACCGGCCTGACCATTTTTGCCCCCCCGGCGGACACCGTTGTTCCCGCCGAACAGGCCGTGATTCGGCAAAATCGGGAAAGGCGGACAAGGTGGATACTTCCACCAATCTCCGCATTACCAAATAAAAAGTCGATGCGGGCTACCGTCTGTGCCGGAACTGCTACGCGGGGTGGCGCAGACCTCGTTTTGGGATGTCTGCGTTATGAGATTCAGGGCATCGGATCCATTGCGAGGAGGAAGGGATCTTGCCAGTAGCCGAACCGGAAGCTCGACCACGGCCACGGGTCAGGAGAGAAAACGAGGCGGCGGTGCGTTAAGAGCAGTGACGAGTGACGAGTGAAGAGTGACGAGCAAGGCGCCGCTAAGAGCAGTGACAAGTGGCGAGTGACCCTTCGACAGGCTCAGGGCAGGCTAAGTGACGAGCGAGGTGGCAAAGCAAATCTTTGAGCCTGAATTCCGAAGTCGCACCTTGGATGTCGCCCGCGAAGGCTGGCTGAGAGAGACTGCTCGGGGGGATGAGCCCGTAGAAATGCCGTTGCCGCCCCATCCTCACGCTGTGCCGCACCGCGACATCGGTGCGCCGCAGACATCAAACCACGATGTCTGCGCCACCCGCGACCTGAACGTCTGGAGCGAGAAGAAACGCCTGGAAAAACTGAACTACATGCACAATAATCCCGTGAACTGTTGCCTGGTGAAAGAGCCTGGAGACTGGGCCTGGTCGAGTTGGAGGTTCTATTACCTGGGGGACGCATCTGTTCTGGCGATGGCTAGGATGCCGCGAGCCGAGAGAGAGCGTACAGGCGGGCGGTGAACTTGTATGGGTTCAGGTGGCGCATACATGAAAGACAATGTATGCGCCACCCGCGAAATCATGAAGCGGATCAAGGAGAGGTTCGCGGCATCTGGTTTGTCTCCATCCCGACGGATTGAGATTCTCAATCTGCTCCTGGATCTCGGACAATGGCTGAAGGCTCTTAAAAATCAGGGGTAACTGGCTGCAGGCGATCAAGCGTGGTTGGCGAAGAAAAAGCCGAGCAGCGGCTGGCGGAAATTAGCAGCCGTGTGCTACCGTATATTTGAAGGGACACCCCTTGCGTAAGGTACGAACTTCCGATTTTATCCGACGCTGAAACAGCGTGGTATTGTGCATAAGTTTACCAGCCACCGTCGCGGAGCGGACGCGTTGCCTTTTGTCGGCTTCTGCGGGACCTCGCGGCGGTCAGATAGGCGTGACATGAGTCGCATATTTAGAGTCGACGAACCCAAAGTCATTAGCGAGACTTTTGAAAACGAAATCGTGGCTATCAACTTCGATAGCGGCAGCTACTATGGGATGACGAAGGCCGCGATGGAGATCTGGCACCTGCTCAAACAGGGTGCTTCCGCAGAAACTATGGTCCGACACCTCGCATCGCGATATGATGCCGAGCCAACGGTGATCGCCGAAGCGATGGACAGGTTCCTTACGCGCCTGCGTGAGCAAGAGCTGATTGTTGAAACGGAGGCGGTAGACGCCGCCGGCGGGACGGAATACCCCCAGAATGCTCGGAGGCCGTGGGAGCCGCCGGAGCTTTCGGTCTACGAGGACATGCAGGACCTGCTGTTACTCGATCCGATTCATGAGGTGGACGAGACGGGCTGGCCGGCCCGCAAGCCGGGGTCAAATGAATGAGACCGGTATTCACGGAGGAGAGCAGGCAACTGCCGGATGCGACCGCTGAGGGAGCTCCAGCGAGATTTGTCGAAACGGCCCACGCGTGCTTCGAGATGGCGGGTCACGCGGCGGGCGGAGTGGAGGAGCGGATGTTCAGGCTCGGTGAACACCGTGTGCTTCTTCGCTTTGCCGGTGGGCAACTGCTGCCACTCGTAGTTCGAGCCCTGGCGCACCGGGAGATTCCCTTGGAGGGGAAAGCGGACCTGACAGTATGCTTCTTCGACAGCGAATCGACCCACACACCCATGCCGCCTCCGCCCTGGAGCCTCGAGCAGTACACCGGCCTAGGAGAAATTGACGGCTACAACGACGAGCGCGTGCAGGTGACGTATGGCCCGGGCGTAGACATTCTCCAATGCCTGGATCGGGACCGTAGCCTCGCCCTTTACTGGACCCCCAGCTATCGGCTGATCCCCTGGTGGGAGCAAAGCTTTCCGCTGCGATCCATCCTGAACTGGTGGCTGAAGGATGGAGCCTTCCAGCCCTTGCATGCGGCGGCGGTGGGGGCCGTGACCGGGGGAGTTCTGATTACGGGTCCCAGTGGCTCGGGAAAATCGACGGCCACCCTCGCCTGCCTGGGTTCCGGGCTGCTATACGCAGGCGATGACTATGTCCTGGTCCGGACCACCTCGTCGCCTCACGTTTATAGTTTGTATAGCACGGCCAAAATTGAAGCCGACAACCTTCACCGGTTCCCCCACTTGGCGCCGATCGTAAGCAACGCGGAGCGCCTGGCATCCGAAAAGGCCCTCTTCTTTCTCAACGAACACTGCGCCGCACAGTTGATCGAAGGATTTCCTCTCCGCGCGATTTTGATCACGAGAGTGTGTGGGCTGAGGGATACGACGGTCGAGCCGACCACCGCGATGGCGGCGTTGAAGGCTCTCGCGCCAACGATGCAGCACCTGCGAGGGACGCGGCGGCAGACGCTGGAGAAGATCCTACGGCTAGTCAAGTCGGTGCCGGTTTACACGCTGCTTCCGGGCACGGACCTGGCGCAGATTCCGGTGACGATTTCCGGTCTGCTTCAGAAGCTGGAGACTTCGGATTGATGGCGAATCCGCTACTCACCGTCGTGATCCCCATCTACAACGCAGCGCACTTCCTGTCGGAAGCGGTGGGGAGTATACGCCGGCAGGACTACGAGCCGGTGGAAATCATCGTGGTGGATGACGGCTCCACCGATAACTGCGCGGAGGTGGCGGCAGAGCTGGGAAGTAATGTTTGCTATGCCCGGCAGGAAAATGCGGGTCCCGCCGCCGCCAAGAACCACGGTCTTTCCCTCGCCAGCGGCGAGTTCATTTCCTTCCTGGATGCCGACGATCTGTGGCCGCCGCACAAGCTGTCCATTCAAATGGCGCGGCTGCTGGCCGAGCCGGAGCTGGATTTTGTACTGGGCCGGACCCAATACCATGTTCTCCCGGGAGGGAAGATCCCGGACTCGAGTTTTGAAGGGCCGGAGAACGTCCTCGCCCATGCGGTGATGGCGAGTGGTGTTTACCGGCGGCGGGTGTTTGATCGCATAGGAGTATTCGAGGAGTCGTTTCGCTTCGGTGAGGATACTGATTGGTTCATGCGGGCGCTGGAAGATAACGTCGAGATGCGGATCTTGCGGCCGACCACACTCCTCTACCGGCTGCACGGAAAGAACATGACGCAGGACCGAAAGGCGATGAGCCACCAGCTCATAGTCGTATTGCAGCGGTCGATGGAACGCCGGCGCCAAAGAGGCAGAGCCGCGACGCCGCTGCGCCCGTGGCTCTCCTACGATGAGTGGGCGCCGGGTACACCGGCGCTGGTGAGCGTGATCATTCCCACCTACAACGCGGAGCATTTTGTGGATGAAGCCATCCGGAGTGCGCTGGGGCAAACTTATCGCCCGGGGGAAATCCTGGTGGTGGACGACGGATCGACGGACAGAACAGTGGAGAAAGTACGAGAGTTCGGGCCGCGACTGAGGCTGCTGCGGCAAGACCACGCGGGAGCGGGAGCCGCGCGCAATTTGGGCGTGATGTACGCTACAGGGCGATATATTGCCTTCCTCGACGCAGACGACATCTGGACCCCGACGAAGCTTTCTCGCCAGATGGAGATTCTCCAACAGGACCCAACGTGTGATCTTCTGTTCGGACACGTACAACATTTCGGAAAAACGAGCCGGGATTACGGGGGCCCAGTTCCTGGTTACTTGCCGGGCACGATGCTGGCGAAGCGGGAGGTGTTTGACAAGACGGGTCCGCTGGTGACGGACCTGAAGGTGGGTGAGTTCATCGATTGGTATGCGCGGGCGATGGAAGCAGGGCTTCGGAGCCGGCTGGAAACGGAGGTCTGGCTGCATCGACGGATCCACGGGGCTAACCTGACCGCCCGCGAGCGCAATGCGTCGGGGGATTATCTCCGGGTGGTGAAGGCGGCGATGGACCGCAGGCGACACGCGGAAAGCGAAGGTGGGTAACGGAGGAGAAGCGCGGCGTGGCGCTACTAACTGACCTTTACTTGAGGAAGCGGGTGGAAGCTTGCGGCAATGTTTGCGTCGCAGGCGGTGTCACGGATGTCGCAGCCGCTGATCCTGGCGGTCCGGTGAGCCACGACGAGCACGTCTCGCAGCACGTCGCCGTGGTCTGCTGGCTGGAGGAGGTGCGGACAGAGCAGTGCAGGATCAAATGGAAAGAAAAGGAGCGAGCCAGGTAAGAATCAGCAGTCTGGAAGGCGCGTGCCGGCCGACCGAGCTCCAGGAGTTGCTGCTGAAGGCAGCGCTGCTCGAGGGCCAGGGGGCGTTTGCGGCTTGGTGCGAGTGGAACCGGCGGGAGGGGCTGGCCCAGCTCGACTCAGGGTCCTTCCGCACGCTCCCACTTGTATATTGGAACCTTGAGAAGCACGGGTTCCAGCATCCTTTGATGGGTATGCTCAGAGGGATCCGCCGACGGGCATGGTATGAGAACCGTCTCCTGTTTCGACGGCTGGCGCCGGTGATCGAAATGCTTCACCGGGCGGGCATCCCTACTCTGCTTCTCAAGGGAGCAGCGCTGGCGTTACTCTATTACCCTGATCCGGGCCTTCGGCCGATGGGGGATCTTGACGTTCTGGTTCCAGAGGCGCAAGCATTGCAGGCCCTGCGGTTGCTCGAATCGCAGGGGTGGAAAGAGAAGGGGAAGAACGCAGGAAGGTTCCGATTCCGCGAGAGCGATCTGGGATTCCTGCATTCGCTTTCGCTCTTCCACCGCGATGGACGCGAGATCGATGTGCATTGGCACGTGCTTTATCTAGCGTCCTTTCGTGGCGCCGATCAACCCTTTTGGGAGGCCGGGGTGCCCCTGGTGTTTGAAGGCATCCCGGCACGGGCGCTCTGCGCATCGGACCAGTTGTTGCACGCGTGCGCCCATGGGCCTATGTGGAATCCGATCCCGCCGATGCGGTGGGTGGCAGACGCGGTTACAGTGATGATGTCCTTGAAAATTGACTGGCAACGCTTGGTCATGCTGGCAGAACGGTTCCGCATCGTCGCGCCGGTGCGCGAAGGATTGGAGTACTTGGCGACGGTGCTGGCCGCGCCGGTCCCTACAGAGGTTCTGGCCTCCCTGAGGCGGAGCAAGGTGAGCCGGCCCGAGGAACTGGAGTATCAACACATGTGCAAACCGTGGCGCCTCCAGGGACCGCTTGAGATCATGCTGGCGACGTACGGGATCTACACACGGTGCATGCGCGGGGAGACGCGGTTCTCGAAACTCGCGCGCTTTCCGCGATACATGCAGTGCTCTTGGCGGTTGGAGCGGCCCCGGCAACTCTGGCCCGAGGCGATGCGGAGGATTTTCCAGCGAATCAGGTTGATGTCGCCAAGGGACGCAGGTCCCTAGTCTCCCCCTGGCCGACTGGGTCCGTGGGGACTCCTTTTCAACCAAAAGAAACAATCCCCCACGACTCCCGCCGAACCAAACGAGAGGGGTTTTGCACGACGTAAGTTATTGAATAATTGACAGCGACATATTACCACTTTCGATTATTTTAGAGCTTGAGAGCTTTCTACAGTACCCATCCCGCGCCGCGGGACCGGGGCGGGCGCCGGGACAGGTTCCACATGGCAAGCAACGCTTCCGCTCTGGCGCGGGTGGGAGACCGGACATGACTCAATTGCGGATTGTATTGTCTGGAAGACACCTGGATCTTCGCCAAGGATTGGATGAGGAGATTCGCTACTGGTAGATTCTACTTCGGACCGTTACAGCATATTACCCAGATACGGCGAGGGCTGATGTGAAGTAGCAGTGGGCCGGCGGAGCGGGCTCTACAACCGATTCCTGGCCTCCCACTCCTAACGGCGTTTCGAGAAATCGCCGCCTCACGAGTAGGAGGAGAACAGGATGGAACCTCAACACCTCAAAGAAGGGGCTGTGAGAGAGATAACACTTACCTTCGCCGATGGCCCGCATCCAGTTCAAACACCCAAGCTCTTGGATACCTTAGCCAAGTTCAAGATCAAGGCAGTCTTCTTCGTTTTAGGGGAGAAACTCAAAACAGAGCAAGGGAGAGCAATCATCAAACGAGCTGTGGCCGAGGGTCACTATATCGGAAATCACTCCTACTCGCACGCAAACCTTACAAAGCTCACGGGGCCGCAGATTCGGGGCGAAATAGAAAAGACCCAGGCACTCATCGGAGAATGCAGCCGAGGACTCAAACTCTTGCGGCCTCCCCTTGGTGCGCACAATCAGCTCGTCGATCGTATCGCCCGTGATCTTGGGTTCCGTCTCGTGCTCTGGAGTGTGGATCCGGTGGATTGGCACCCAAAGTACAAGGCGGGCGGATGGGTCGACTTTGGACTGGAACAAATAGAGGCACAGGAGCATTCGCTTGTTTTGGCGCATGACATTCACCGGACGACAGTAGAAAAGGTTGAAGAACTCGTATCGCGCATCAAGAGCCTACCCAGCACGTCCTTTGTTGAGTTCGCTTAAGACCGGTAAGTCCATTCTGGGAGCATCACCATGGCACGGACCGGAACTTGGCGATCAATCGTCAATTCTCTGGCGGCAGGGGTTCCGGGAGCGTGACCTGGAAGGGAGATTCTGCACCCAGGAGCGGGTGGGAGGGCGAGGTCTTGAGAGGTCTTTCCAAATTGTGAATACAGGATTGAGCCTCGACAAACCCGAGGCCGCGGGGTGGCGCAGACATGCCGTAGTTTGCATCTCTGTGATGAACCGGAGAGACTGAGGGTCCAGAATTGATGGCAATATGGCCATGCTCGGGACTCGGCGGGGTGGCGCAGACCCGCCGCGGCGGGTCTGCGTTATGAGATTCAGGGCAGCGGATCCATTGCGAGGAGGAAGGGATCTTGCCGGTAGTCGAACCGGAAGCTGGACCACGGCCACGGGGCGGGAGAGGAAACGAGGCGGCGGTCGAAAGGGCGGGCGCAGCGCTTAATAGCAGTGACGAGTGGCGAGTGACGAGTGACGAGCAACCCGCCAAAGCAAATCTTTGGGATTTGCAGGATTGGCCTCGGACTACGCAGATCTTTCCTGCCTTGCCGGCATGTGATTACGGATGATCGCGCCTGTAACACCTATTGCGGTTACACAAGACTAGTCGTGCAGGACCACGCTGAGGAGGCCACTATGAACCATCAACGCGCCGGTGGAGCCGTCGTAATCGACAAAGCCCAGCTTCTTGAACTTGTTCATGAAATGACTGACCCGCGACCGGGTGGTGCCCACCATTTGCGCCAGGTTTTCGTGATTGATTCTGGGAACGACAGCTTCGGATCGACCTTCCTTGCCAAAATGAGCCAGCAGCAATAGAATCCGGGCCAGGCGCTTCTCGCTGGAGCTGAAAAGCTGATCGACGAGATCCCCTTCGAATCGGATGTTGCGTGAAAGCAGGTGCGTGAGGAACAATTCCGAGATCTCGCGCTGCTCGTGCAACATGCGTGCCATCAGCGGCTTCGCAATCCTGACCAGATTGCAATCGCCCATCGCGGTAGCCGTTGCGATGCGCAACGGCTGACCGGCGAGGCATCCCTCGCCGAAGAAGTCACCGACGCTCAGAATGGCGATGATCGCTTCCTTGCCTTGGTCGGATGTCACCGCGAGCTTCACCTTGCCTTGTCGGATGTAGAACACGGAATCCGCAGGTTGTCCTTGGCAGAAGATGTTGCGGTTCGCGCTGTATTCAAAGTCGGTTTTCCCGCCGGCGAATCCAGCGAGGAAGGCTTCCCAATCAACAGGCTGGGTTTTATTATTTGCCACACCGACCTCAGGATGGCTTTTCATATTTGCCCTAACAACCTCCCTCTGCTTGCTGAAGATATTGACGCAGAACGGAGCTAGCCAGAATTTCCGTTTTGGCATCCTGGCCGGCATCCAGTATATACCCCACCACCTCCGCTGGGGCTGTTTTGTTCATGCCTTCCATCCCGAGCGACTTCTGCGACCACGAAGGGACCAGTTCTGCCTCTTCCGGGTACAGGCGGGGTGGCGCAGACATCGTTTTGGGATGGCAGCGCTAAGAGATTCAGGGCATCGGATCCATTGCGAGGATGAAGGGATCTTGCCGGTAGTCGAACTGGAAGCTCGACCACGGCCACGGGTCAGGAGAGGAAACGAGGCGGCGGTCGAAAGGGCGGGTGCAGCGGTTAAGAGCAGTGACAAGTGGCGAGTGGCGAGTGACGAGTGACGAGCAAGGCGCCGCAGACATCAAACCACGATGTCTGCGCCTTGACCGCGGGTGGCGCCGACATCCCGCCTTGCGGGACCGTTAACAAGCCTGGACAGGCCACGGACAGGACGCGGTGACACGGATGTTGCGCGTGGTCGTGGGGCGCATACATGAAAGATCCGCCGCGGCGGATATGCGCCACCCGCGACCCAGTGTTGTTGCCGAGCAAGACGTAAAGATAATTATTCTGAGCACGAGAAACTGGGAATTGGAAAGTGGAAACTGGAAAGTGGAAATTAGGGCTGCCAGTTTCCAGTTTCTAATTTCCAGTTTCTGGTTCTCTTACCTCCGCCAAATCTGCCCGTGAGTGCTACAATGACCTGGAAAAGGCTCCGTTTGGCCTTCCGGCGCCAGCGAGCCACCTCTCCTCTGGCCGGACGGGCGAGCCACCCCGGCGCCTTTCGGTGGGTTTCACAGATGCTCGGGAAGTCCAATATCTACTCCCGCTGGTTGAAGGAAATAAAGAGGCAGGGACTTTTCCATCCCGGCCAGCGAGTCGGCGTGGCAGTTTCAGGCGGGCCGGATTCAGTATTATTGCTTCACTTCATGAAAGACCTGGCTTTGGAGTGGGGAATCACTCTGGCTGCGGTCCACTTCAATCATCATTTGCGGGGGGCCGAGTCAGACGCGGATGAGAGCTTTGTTCGGAACCTGGCTGATTCAATCGGAATCGCTTTCATCGGTGGCGAAGCTGAGGTAGCGCGGGTGGCTCGTGAGAAAAAGCGAAACCTCGAGGCGACCGCCCGCGAGCTGCGCTACAGGTTTTTCTTCTCACTTGTGGAGCAAGGCCGGCTTGACAAAGTGGTGACGGCTCACACCGCCAACGACCAGGCTGAGACCGTGCTGCTGCGCTTATTGCGCGGCGCCGGAACGCGCGGCTTGAGCGGAATTTATCCTGTGCTGGAGGGCAAGGTCGCCCGCCCGTTTCTTGATCTCACGCGCGCCGAAATCACGCGCGAGATCGAAGCGCGCAAGCTCGAATGCCGACTTGATTCAACCAACCTCGATTCCCGGCTGCGGCGCAACAAGATACGCCTGGAAGTGCTCCCCTTGCTGGAAAGGGAATTTAACCCAGCCATCATCCCGCTTCTCAAGAATCATGCTGACCGGGCACGGGATGAAGAAGCGTTCCTGGAGCAACAGGCCCGTGAGCGCAGCCGCCCCTGGCGCATTCGAGAAGGCGCCGAAGAAAAGATTCCGGTGCGCGCCCTTCGAGGGTTTGCACCGGCAATTCAACGGCTGGTCTTGCGGCAAATGCTTCACTCCGTGGGCAAGGGTTTGCCAGGCGTGACTTACGCCCACATTGAAGGACTCCTTCGGTTCGCCGCCAGCGCCCAAAGCGGCCGCAGCCTCACTTTGCCTGGCGGGGCAGTAGCGAGAAAGGAATTCGACTGGCTCATCCTTGGTTCGCAATCGATTTCCGCAGGGGACGACGGCTACGCTTACCCTGTCGCGGTCCCTGGAGAGATAACCGTCCCCCACTTAGGCGTTACCTTTCGGTTCAAGATTATTGAACCCCAAGGGGTTGCTAAGGAGTATAATCAAATGGGGAGTAGCGCCATGGACCCGCAGAAACTGCCGCACAGATTGTTTCTGCGAAATTGGCGAGCCGGCGACCAGTTCTGGCCTTTGGGAAGCCGGAAGCTCCGCAAATTGAAGGAGCTGTTTCGCCAGCGGAAGATTCCTCGCAGGCAGCGCAAGCTCTGGCCAGTGTTGGAATGTGGGGAACAGATTGTGTGGGTCAGGGGATTCCCACCCGCAGCTCCCGTGGCAGCTTCTCCGGAGTCCCGAGCGATCTTGCTTATTGAGGAAGCTCGCGGCCCTCAGGGTTAGCGGGGACTCGGAGCGGATGAGATGAAAAGCAAGACCTCTAAACCTCCTGCAACGAAGCGCAGCTCTCACCCGCGCGCGCGGGCTCTCCCGAACAACGATCTGCGCTGTGTATACTCGGAGAAGCAGATTCAAAAGCGCGTGCGCGAATTGGCAAAGCAGATAGACCGCGACTACAAGGGCAAGACGCTGCACGTGGTGGGGATTCGGGAAGACTGCTTTATTTTTATGGCCGACCTCGTGCGCAGCCTCACGATTCCGGTGGTTTGCCATTTCATGAAAGCCGAGATACATGACACTTCAGCGGGCGCGACCGCGGTGCGGGAAATTATGTACGCTCCCAAGTTCGAGGCCGGCGGGCGGGACGTCCTTCTCGTCGATGGTATTCTGCAATCCGGACTCACCTTGGACTACCTCCACCGCTATATTCTGGGACAAGAGCCCAGTTCCGTCCGCACCGCCTCGCTCATTGAAAAGACCGACGAGCGCACGGTGGATGTCTCAACCGACTACGTGGGTTTTAGGAGCAAAGAAAAATTTCTGGTCGGCTACGGCCTCGGCTATCAGGAGAAGTATAGGAACTTGCCTTTCATGGCCCGGCTCGTGAGAGCTGTGTGAAGCATCTAATAGTGCAGCGGGGGTAAGAGACCCGCGCAAGGTCTAAGGGGGCAGAAGGAGGAAGCCCAGTGAACTCGGCGGTCAAGAACATAGTTTTCTGGGTGGTGATGGCGGTCACCGCCCTGCTCATCTGGGCGGTGGTCAAGTCCAGCACTGCGGGAAGCATCCAGGAGCTTACTTTTACGAGCTTCGTCAACGAGATTAATAGGGATAACGTCCGTGATGTCCAAATCACGGGTAGCGACGTTTCCGGTACGCTGAAAAAGGATAGCGCCAAGTTCAAAACCACCATTCCCACAAATTATCCCGACTTGTACAAGACTCTGACGGAAAAGAACGTCAGCGTCGTCATCAAGGATAGCTCCGGGGGTTCCTGGATGACCTGGCTGGCTAACGGCCTGCCCATGATCCTGTTGTTGGGTCTCTGGATCTTCTTTATGCGCCAGATGCAGAGTGGCGGTAACAAGGCGCTTTCATTTGGGAAGAGCCGCGCCCGCCTTCTCTCCAGCCAGCAAAAGAAGGTGACGTTCAAGGACGTGGCCGGGGTTGAAGAAGCCAAAGAAGAATTGCAGGAGATCATTGAGTTCCTGAGGGAGCCGCAAAAGTTTCAGAAGCTCGGCGGCCGCATCCCCAAGGGTGTTTTGCTGGTTGGGGCGCCTGGGACCGGGAAGACCCTGTTGGCGCGGGCGATTGCCGGTGAAGCGAACGTTCCTTTCTTTTCCATCTCCGGCTCGGATTTCGTTGAGATGTTTGTCGGCGTGGGCGCTTCGCGTGTTCGCGACCTCTTCGAGCAGGGGAAGAAAAATGCGCCCTGCATCATTTTCATAGACGAAATTGATGCCGTGGGCCGCCACCGGGGCGCCGGCCTGGGCGGTGGTCATGACGAGCGCGAACAGACGCTGAACCAATTGCTGGTGGAGATGGATGGCTTTGAGTCGAATGAAGGCGTCATCCTCATTGCCGCAACGAACCGTCCGGATGTTTTGGATCCCGCCCTTTTGCGCCCCGGCCGATTTGACCGGCGCGTGGTCGTTCCACGCCCTGACGTGGGAGGACGCGAAGCTATTTTGAAAGTACACACGAAAAAAATTCCCCTGGCTGAGGACGTGGAAATCTCAGTGCTTGCGCGCGGTTCGCCCGGTTTTTCGGGCGCTGACTTGGCCAACTTGGTGAACGAAGCGGCCCTGCTCGCCGCCCGGCAGAACCGCAAGACGGTGATGATGAACGATTTCGAGACCTCCAAAGACAAGGTCCTGATGGGCGCGGAGCGAAAGTCCATGATCCTTTCCGAAGAGGAGAAGAAAAACACCGCCTTTCACGAAGCCGGGCATGCGCTGGTGGCTTCCACGGTTCCGTACGCCGACCCGCTCCACAAGGTCACCATCATCCCTCGCGGCATGGCGCTGGGCGTCACCATGCAGCTCCCGCTGGATGACAAGCACACTTACACGCGCGATTACCTCGAATCGCAACTGGCCATCATGATGGGCGGGCGCGCGGCGGAGGAAATCTTCCTGAACCACATTACCACCGGGGCCGGCAACGACATCGAACAGGCCACTGAAATCGCGCGACGCATGGTGTGCGAATGGGGTATGTCAGACCTGGGTCCCCTGGCCTACGGGAAGCATCAGCAGGAAATCTTCCTGGGGCGTGACCTTTCGACCTCTCGTGATTTCAGCGAGGACACCGCCATCAAGATCGACCAGGAAGTGAAGAACTTTGTGGACACAGCGTACCTGAAGGCCAAGGACGTCGTGACCACTCACCGTGACGCCCTGGCGCGCATCGCGGAAGCTCTGCTGGTCCGGGAGGTGCTCGATGCCAGCGAGGTCAATCTGCTTATTGAAGGAAAACCTTTGCCGGAAGTGGTTCGGCATGTGCCTCCAAAACCTTCCCTACCGGAGACTACGCAGGTCTTGAAGCCTCATCCCGCGCCGGGCTTGTCCTCGCGCGAACGTCCGCAGCCGGCGTGAAAGGCAGGGACTTGGGGCTGGGGTCTGGTCGCCAGGGATTACATCGGTTGGCCTCAATTGGGCGTCACGCTTGAAAGGTTGAGACCATGAGTATAGTTAGCGAGTGGTTGGCTTTCATGGGCTTCGGCATCGGGATATTTTTGGTCGGCGTGCTTTGGGCGCGCAAGGAACGACGAGACCGTCCACACTCTTCGTCTCGACTCGGCAAGAACGAATCATCGGGGCATCTGGGAACAGATCTTCTTGACACTAATAGACAACTGTAGTTCGGCTTAGTGAGCTTTCGCAGACACATTCTTCCAGCGCCCCGAAACTGAGTTGCAGTGCGTCATAGGCTCTTCCCCAACCACCAGAGACTGCCCCTCCAAAACGCGAGGAACGATTGGTCGCGGGTTAGTACACCACTTCCACCTGCTCAAGGAACTTGCAGAGCCCACCGGTTCCCACCGCAGCAGTGCCGCTGAGTGTTCCGCAGGCCGTGTCACACAGGTTCGGAAAGTGCTCTCACCTCGCCAATTGCAACTGACATGACGCCTCGTCCCACGTTCGAATTGGAAATCGGCCATCGCAAGGTCCGTCTCGGCGAACGCACGCTCATTATGGGCGCCCTCAACGTGACACCGGATTCTTTTTCGGACGGTGGGCTCCACCTTGATCCCGAAAGGGCCCTCGCGCATGGCCTCGAATTGGTCCGGCAGGGAGCAGACTGGATCGACGTTGGGGGTGAATCCACACGGCCGGGTTCACGCCCGGTTTCAGCCGAAGAAGAGTTGCGGCGGGTTCTGCCGGTGATCCGGAGCCTGCGGCGTGAATTACGCTCGACCCCCATCTCCATCGACACCACGAAAGCCGAGGTGGCCGAGAAGGCGGCGCAGGCCGGAGCCAGCATCCTGAACGACGTCAGCGGATTGCGATTCGATCCGCGCTTGGCCGACGTGGCGCGCCGCTACAAGACTCCCCTCATCCTAATGCACCTGCGCGGCCGGCCGGAGACGATGCAGACGATGCCCTTCGTGAGGGATATTTGGCGGTCGCTCAATCGAGGACTCGCGTGTTCGCTCCAGCGAGCTTTGGCGGCGGGCTTGCGCAGATCCCAGTTGATCCTTGACCCTGGCCTGGGTTTCGGCAAGTCCAGGTTTCAAAACTTTGAAATCCTCGCGCACCTCAGGAAATTGCGACGGTTCGGCCTTCCCATCCTGGTGGGCACCTCGCGAAAGTCGTTTGTCCAGGCCATCGCCGCCGGCG
>Ga0208036_1000395_pt1 | contig 27268 bp, 26 predicted proteins | sample June2015DPH_11_1_2_FD_184706 | JGI IMG/M metagenome (GOLD analysis project Ga0208036, IMG submission 184706) | Peatland microbial communities from SPRUCE experiment site at the Marcell Experimental Forest, Minnesota, USA - June2015DPH_11_100... | ecosystem: Environmental > Terrestrial > Soil >...
GAATATCAGACTTGTCGTAATCGAAATAAACATCTTTCACGGTTTGGCCGAAGAGATCTTCCTCCGTGGGCGAGGGGGTGGCTGCCACCGGCGCTGGTGCCAGGGTGACCGTGAGGCGCGTGGTGGCATCTTGAGTTCCGCCGGCACCTTTGGCTGTGAGGTGGTAAGTGGTGGAAGCAGTCGGGCTAACCTGCTGCGATCCGCTGGCTTGAACCGCGCCGATACCGTCGATCGAAACGTCGGTGGCGTTGGAGGTTTGCCAGCTCAAAGTTGCGGATTGGCCCGTCTGGATAGTATCGGGACTGACAGAAATGGAGGCCGTGGGTGAAGGCGGCGGCGGTGGTGGTGGTGGCGGCGGTGGAGCTGCTTTTTTCTTGCAGGCTCCGAGCATGAGAACCGCGCTCAGTGCGATGACGGTTGCGACAGATTTGAAAAGTTGACGTTTCATATTAATCCCCTTCACGTTGAATCCTCCTGCGAGCCCGAAATCGGGTTTCGAGTTCAGACGAAGTGTTTATTTCCAACTCCAGTTCGGTTGCGAGTTACGTCCTGTAAAAGTCAGTTGATGGAGCTTGGTGCCATCGGCCAGCATTTCCCAGATTTCTTCCTTACCCGAGCGGCTGGACTGGAACACAATGTGGCGGCCGTCCGGCGCCCAGAATGGAAAATCGTTGCGGCCACCATCGTGAGTCAGCTGAACCCATTGCTTGCTGGCGATATCCATCAGATAAATGTCAGAAGAGCCGGGCTCTCCAGGACCATATTTCCGGATCCAGGCGAGAGTGAGAAATTGGCCGTTGGGTGACCAGTTCGGCGAAACGGCATAGCCCTGGTCGGTCATGCGCTGCTGGTTGGCGCCGTCGGCTTCCATGGTGTAGACCTGAGGCAACCCGGTGCTGCCGCCGACAAAGGCGATTTGCGCGCCCGTCTTCCGGTTCCACGCCGGCGAAACGTCTGGCCCTCTGCCGGTCGTCATGCCATGAAGGTTACCGCCGGAAGCATCGCAAACATAAATTTCCGAATGGCCTCCGCGCGAGGAGGAGAACGCCAGATGAGCTCCATCGGGCGACCATGACGGCGACAGATTGGTGCCACCGAAATGCGGAAAATTGACCAAGCGGTTGAGATCGGTAGAGTATATAAGGATATCCCAGCCGGATTTGGTCAAGGAACTAAAGGCGAGCCGCGAATTATCGGGCGAGATTCGAGGCGAGAGCGAGATCGAAGCCTGGTGAGTAAGTTGACGCTGGTTGGAGCCGTCGTAGTCCATCACCCAGATCTCTTTATGACCGGAGCGGTCGCTGACGAAATAGATTTTGCTTTCCGCGATGCCGGGAATACCGCCGCCGAGACGGAAGATGATCTCATCCGCGAATTTATGGGCGATGATGCGAGCCGCATCGTCGGTGGGAACGTCGGCGTATTGCTTGCCGATCACCAGCGGCGATGCCGTGTTCTTTACGTCGTAGAGCCAGCCCTGGACAGTGAGCTTGCTAGCGGCGACGCCTAGGTTGCCGAAGGCCAGCATGGCGGCGTTGGGAGGCGGAGAGTTCCACACTCCGAAGGTGACCTCGGGCGGTTGGCCGGGCACCTCCAAGGGATAAAAACTCTTAGAGATAAGTTCGACGACACCGGAATTGTCGAGATCGTTCCAGAAAGTATCGTTGAAAGTCTTGAGAAGCGCGGTGTTCTGCGCGTCGCTGTTGGAAGGCTTGAAGTCGGGGACGGCGAGGCGAACCTTTTCAACGCCGAGTCCGGAGCCGGTGCGGACCCAATCCTGGGCAAACGAGGTGCAAGCGAGCAACAGGACGAGCAGGAGAGCTAAACTCAATCCACGAAAAAACGCGGCAGGACGCTTATCGGCCACGGGGAACTGCTGCGAGGTGGTGTAGTTGCTGTGCTCCATCCTGTTGAAGTTGCTGCGCGAAGAAACGCTTACGGGAAACGCGTTACACAATATCGTAGGCCGATACGTTCGATCTAGCAAGGTGCAATTCATCATACTCAAGAATGTGGAACCTCAAGAATAATCAAGGAACTAAGTAATTTATCGTTTGTAGTCAAACCAGTACTCCACGGAGATCTTACTGCCGCTGTAATCCGGCGGCAGGCTGCCGAAGGTGTCAATACGCTGCAGCGCGCGCACGGCAGATATATCAAGCGAGGGCACGCCGCTGGATTGCTCGACCTGCACGTTGGAAGGATGACCGTCGCGGGCGACGTCGAAGGTGATATAGACGCGCTGCGCGCTGGTGATCCGGGGATCGACCTCGTACTTCAGCCAATTTTCGGAAACTTTCCGTTGAATGACTTGCACGTACCAGCCATACTTAGTGCCGAAGTCGCCACCACTGCCGGTAACGCCGAAACCGCCCTTGGCGCCACCGGCTGCGAAGCTGCCGTACGGTCCGCTGACCGGTCCGCCTTCACCGAAGGCAACCTGGTTGGTTTCTTCCTCGGGAGCGGGCTGAGGCTTCGCTTTGGTCGGGCTGGGAGGCTTTTTTGGTTTGACCTTGGAATTCTTGCCCTGGATCTCGATGGCGTCAGGTTCTTTTTCTTCCACTTTAGGCTGAGATTTGGTGACCCCTTTGGATTCGTTGGCGAGAACGTTTTGGGTCTGCGCGGGCGTGGCGGGTAAGGGAACTGAGCTGACCAGCGTTACTCCCATGGCGTCGCCGCCGCCTCCGGTCCCCCAGCCTTGGCCGCGGGATCCTGTGAAGACAAAGGAGTAAAACACGATGAGAGCGGTGACCACAGCATGGAAGCCAGCCGACCAGGCGAGTGCGCGTCCCCAACTATCGTGTTCAAAAAATATCTCAGCGTTTTGCGCCATTTTGTTCCAAAGGCTGAGTAACGATGCTTACGTTGGTGATGCCCGATTGCTTTACCGCGTCCATTACAGTGGCGAAGGCACCGAAGGGGACGTTCTCATCGGCACGGATAAAAATAAACTGGTTGCGGGGATCGCGAATCTTCTGGCGAAGCTTGGCGGCGATCTGATTGATGTTGATCGCGTCGTTGCCCAGAAAGACGCGCTGATCCTTGTTGATCGTGATGACGGTGCGTTCTTCCGTGATCTCTTTGACGGTGCGGGTTTTCGGAACGTTGACTTCGATGCCGGACTGCAGAATGGGGGCAGTCACCATAAAAATGATGAGGAGGACGAGCACAACGTCGACCAGGGGAGTGATGTTGATATCGGCGAGGGCGGTCTGGGTACGGCCATTGGACGAAGTAAAAGCCATCAACGCCTCACTTCGGCCGCAGCTTGGGGCTGAATGCTCTCGATGGCATTCAGCACTTCAAGAGAAAAATCATCGCCGCGGGCTGCAAACACGCGAATGGAATTGCCAATCAAGTTATAAGCGATGACGGCTGGAATAGCGGCTGCGAGGCCGGCAGCCGTAGTAATGAGAGCTTCGGAGATGCCTGGGGCGACGGCACGAAGGGTTGCGCCTCCGGCAGTGCCGAGGCCGTGGAAAGCGTCGATGATGCCCCAGACAGTGCCGAATAGTCCGATGAACGGTGTGACGGCTGCAGTGATGGCGAGCCAGGGAACGTTGCGCTCGAGGCGCGTGATCTCTTCCGAGGCTCCGATCTGCATGCCGCGCTGCACTGCGGTCAGGCTGCGCAGGGTCGCACTGGGAGTGGAGAGTTGGCGCTTGTATTCCTGGTAGCCGCCTTCGAAAACGCCGACTAAAGGGCTGGGACGGAACTGATCGGCAACAGTGGCGAGATCCTGCATGCGCTGGGCTTTGCGAAAGGCGCGCAGGAAGCGTCCGCTCTGTACCCGGGCGCGGCGCAGCAGGCTCCATTTGGTCAGAATGATGGCCCAAGAGATGAGGCTGAAGGCCAGCAAGATGATAAGGACGAATTTGGCGACGGGACCCGTACTGGAAACGAGGTCGAGGATTTCGCCGCCGACGAAAAGGGCAAAGTATGAGAGCAGTTGCATTGTGGTTTGGAGAATACCTTGAGGCGATTATAGATGATTCGAGTGGCTGGCTACGCGGGACGTATCCTAAACATAACCTTCGAGTTGATAGCTACTGGCAGCTTCGACGGCTGCCGGAAGCATGGGAAACGCGAAGATACGGAAATTGACGACACTGAGCGCGGCGAGGACAACTATAGGAAAGCCAGTTAACTGTACTGACTTGCTGCACAGCCACGGCTTCGGACGTGGCTTCTTATTGGCGCGGCCTCGGAGTAGTACATATCTCGAGAATTAATTCGGCAGGGTTTTCGAGGGATCGGTTAGGGCAATCAATTTGCCCACGGGATAGTCTTCCTGGGAAATGGGGATCTCAGGATGTGGATTGATTATGGTGAGGACGTCGCCACTGTGAACTCCTCGTAACCGGAGTCGATCATTCTCGACGCCGACTACACGATATTTCTCGTCGAAAATTGACATAGTGGTGTTTAAGCTGCTGGTTTGGATGCTCAACGACCCTCGCGCGATGCTGACGAAATTGCCGGTGATTCGTCGAAAGTTCCAAACCGGGAAACAACAATTCAAGCAGTGTTAATAAAAAAGATTTTCGACGCGAACAGATTCCTTACGCAGCACGCCCTGCCAGTTCGTTCTCTGCTCCCCGGAATAAGGCCCGTAAAGCTCTGATGACCACACGGGCCAGCAGGATGATGATAGCGACTAATACCAGGACTATGGTGGCGGCGGCATAGGGATGCCGTGTAGCGAGCCAAGTTAGGCTGACCGCCAGAACGTCTTCTCCCAAACTCAACGAGATGTTTGAGACAGGTTCTGGAGATGGCGTCACAGCTGCTCGCAGTGCAGTTTTGCCTCCGTGGGCAGCGAGCGCGACGGCAGCTCCCAGCAAAGCTGCTAGAAGTTGCTGCGCGGGGCTGAGCTGCCGAGTGGCTCCATAGGCGAGCAAGGCCGCGACCGGCACGCGAACAAATGTGTGAAGAGCGCTCCATACAAGATCGAAGGCCGGGATCTTGTCGGCAAAAAACTCGATCGCGAACAGAATGCCACTGGCGGCGATGACTGGCCAGCTTTCGAGTAATTGCAACGCCGGAGGGAGCGGCAAGTGTCCGAAGCGGGCCAGCAAGCCCAAGGCAGCCACGGTGGCATAGACATTCAAACCGGCGGCAAACGCGACGGCCGCCAGCACGGCGAACAATTCAGGGAGCGGGATGTGCAACCAGTCGAGCACGCAAAAAAAGGAAAGGGCCGCTGTCAGCGACCCTCGGAAAGTTTCTGGAATCTGTGTTTACAGCGTGGACTCGATCTCGAAGCCCCAGGCTTCCAGAAGCGGCTCCGGGATGTACTTCGAATTCTTGTTGCGGCGTGCCCACTCCCGCAAACGAGTCGATCGCAAATATTGGTCAGGGGTGAGCTTGTATTCGCGCACCACTTGTTCGAACTCCGTAATGGTGGGGACGACCGGCCCAATTGGCTCGGGCTTGCCCCAGTTTGGATTTCCGCGTCGCTTCGCCATGAACAAATGCCTTTCGTACAAATGGGGGATCAACTCAAAATACTAAGGAAACGCTAACTATATGATTCTCCGGGCGCTCCTGGGATTCAAGGAAACGAAACCCTACCCTCGGAGCACTAGACAAAGCTAGCGTCCGGCGGTCCAAAAGCTAATCGGAGACTCAATATATTAGGGTAAGACTGGGCGGAAGTCAATCAAGATGCCTTTGATTGACTTTATATATTCAATCTAAGCTGTTGGTTGTATTGGTGTTGCTGTAATCTCGCCAACAGCGGGGTCGGCCCATGGCCCTAACCATTCAGAAACCTTTCAATCCGCGAGAATAGGCAGGGTGAATGGGCCATGCGAGAGGTGTTACAAGCGTAACCTTCAGCGCGAAGAGCATCATTGCCCGACCTTTGCAGCCAGCTTACAGTTGAAGATACTTCTCAAAGATTTCAGGCTGAATACCCCGAGGCGGAGGAATTCTAGAGCGGGCTATGAATTTGAAGGCACTGCTGCTGTGTTCGGACGATAAAATCGTGCGGGTGCTGCGCCGCACGCTGGGCGACCTCGACATTGAGGTCGAACATTGCACGAACTCGGAAGCTGCTTTGCGCCGTCTGACGCGGAACCGGTTTGAGGCAATCATTGTGGATTGCGCAGGACCGGGCGCGGCCGATGTGCTCCGAGGAGCCAGGACAGCTCCCTGCAACAAGCGCGCGGTAGCGGTCGCAATTCTGGACCCGGATACTGGACTGCGGTCGGCATTTGACATTGGAGCTCATTTCATCCTTTACAAGCCAGTCTCGGCGGAGCGCTCCAAATCAAGTTTTCGCGCGGCGCGAGCCTTGATGAAGAGAGAACGCCGGCGCAATTCCCGAGTGCCGGTACGCCTGCCTTTAGAGATGGCGAGCGCCGAATCTGGAGCACGGTTCAAGGTGAATACTACCGATGTCGGCGAAGGTGGATTGGCGATCTCGCTTCCACGACGCAGCAAGCCGCACGGCCGATGGAATTTGTCATTCACCCTTCCGGGCTCGGCCACTCGGCTAGAGGTGGCTGCGGAGTTTGCGTGGGAAGGAAGCGGGACACAGGTGGGATTGCGTTTCCTGGATCAATCTCCGGAGGTTGCGCGTCAGTTGCGCGAATGGATCGGGCGCAGCGCCCCGGAAGCAGAAAAGGACGATCCTCCGGTCAGTTGCCAGCTTACGGACTTGAGTTTGGGTGGTTGTTATCTCGAGATCACTTCGCCATTCCCGGTTTCGACGCGGGTGACACTCTCAATGCGTGCCGCGGGAGTGGAACTGCGATCCGAAGGCGTGGTTCGGGTGATGCATCCAGATAAGGGTATGGGAGTGGAATTCGCCCAAACGACCGCGGAGCATCGGTCTTTACTGGAAAGATTTCTGCGCCGGCTGGGGGAAAGTCCCGATACCTTGCCGGAACTGATGGTTGAACCCGAAGGCTTAGAAAGCGAGACCGCCCAGAACTCGAGAACTGCTTCTGAATCTGGCCATACAGAAGATCCCTTACTTGATCTTTTCCGCAACCATGCCGGGATCGCGGCCGATTCGTTCGTGGAGATGCTGCGCAAGCAGCGCGGGCTCAGCACCGCTGCCTCCTGATCAGGCAGCCGTTGACGATTGTCCCCGATTATTGCGGCAGAGGAACCCCTTCCGCCGCCCCACCCTTTACCAGATCAGTCTTCACCGTGGATTTCTGATTAGGCACTAATTCGATATCGTTTTCGAAGGTCTGATATCCCGGCAGGCTGATGGTGATCTTGCGCTTGCCCGGCGCCACGAGCAGGGCTCTGCCGATGCCTCCGAACTCGGCGACATGACCGACGAAGACGCCGTCGACGAATACGGCGGCGCGATTAGGATTCACAACCAGCTTGATCTCAGCTGTGATTCGCGGCAGTTGAACCCTTGTGTCCTTTTCCATCTTTACGTCGATGGTTTGTGTTTCTCCCGCCCGTACCGTTACCTTCTGCACGAAGTCCACATATCCGCCCTGGCGAACGATAATTTCGTGTTCGCCAGGGAGAAGCAAGATTTTTTTCGACCCCTTAAGTTCCCGCAGATAACCTACGTATTGGCCGTCGATCCAGACGCCGGAAGTTTCCTCCACTTTAGTAGCGCCCACAAGGTCGACTTGACCAAGCACACCGTTTCCGGCGTGCAGGGTCGGGACGAACGTCAGAGAGCTAAAGACGGCAAGCAGACACACGACACCCCACACTTTCGAAGGAAAATTCATGAGAGCCTCCACGGTGATGTTGAGATGCTGAAGCATGAAGAAGGGTAGCCGGTGAGAACGGCGGTGCAAGGAGCCATTATGACAGGAGTGGGCGGAGAAACGTTGGACAAATGTGCAAGGCTGCTACGCTAGAATGATCGCGAGCCGGGATGGCGAAATTGGCAGACGCAGCGGACTTAAAATCCGCAGGTCCGAAAGGACTGTGGGGGTTCGATTCCCCCTCCCGGCACCAACCAACCCACTGACAGAGCGTCAGTTAGGAAGAACAGCAGCAGCGGAATTACACGGCTCTGGTGCACCATGTTTGGGCAGTTTTACCGCAATCGTGCCCGAATCGTGCCCGAACTGCTTTTGCGACGCCGCAGCGGACTTTTGCTGGGCTGCAGCTTCCGCGTGGTCTCGCTGTTGCTTCGCTTCTAGAGCTGTCATCGCATCGTTGATGTCACGATCCGAAACGATGGCGTACCTCTCGAACCCACTGCGAGTTTTCCAGCCGCCGATTTTTGGAATGATGCCCTCGGCAACTCCCGCTCGACGGAGATTGCGTGCAGCCGTTCTCCGCAGATCGTGGAAGAGCAAGCCTGGCACCTTCGCAGCTTCGCAGGCGGTCGCCCACGCTCCGCGGAAGTCCCGCACCGGAGTGCCGTCCTCGCGAGTGAACACAAACGCCGATGCTGTCTTGCAATGGATGCACTGAGAGAGCAACGTGCGGACCGGCTGTGTCATGGTCACTTGCCGCCCCTCTTTGTTCTTCGTGGTGCCGGGTTCAAGGCGGATCGTGCCGGCCAGCAGGTTGACTTGGGAGACGCGCAAGCCCAAGAGTTCCCCGTGACGCCAGCCGTACGTGACTCCGACTTCGAAGATCGCACGCATCCAGAGGCCGACTTTCGCGCATTCAGCGGCCAGATTGTCGTGCTGCTTGCTTTCGAGAAAGCCCGTCCGTGTGCGCGATGGCCGCGGCTTGACGCCGACTGACGGCCGATTAGTTGGCCGAAGGCTGAGATTTCGTTTCAAATCATATGACATCAACCACTTGCCGAGAAAACAAAGCCCGCACGGAGGTGCCTGAGAATGCTGCGAGAATTGCGGCCTCGGCGCATTCGATGACGACCGCAGGGACACGTTTATGACACGGTCCCCAGTGCTTGTTCGGTTCTACCGTTCCACCACTGAAACTGGCATGAAAACAAAACCCAGCTCACAAATCGAAACCCGTTATCAATGCATTATGAGAGAGCGCCCCACTTCAAAAGGTTGAAGCTGGATGTGGCGCCGCCTCCGCTCCGCCACGCTGTGCAGGGGCTTCGCTCCGCTGCGGCGGCGCTAGGGGAGCGGTGCGTGCGGCGAAAAAACTGCAGCAGGGTCTAGGCAGAATGGCTGGAGAATGGCACTTTACCTTGAGGGAAAGACAAGCGTGGACACGAATGAGCTTTCCCCCAAGGAGGCAACTCAAATGAGTCACGACGTCAAATATATCGGAATGGACGTGCACAAGGAAGCGATTGTGATCGCCGTGCTGAATGGCAGCGGGAAGCTGATCATGGAAACCATCGTCGAAACCAAAGCCAGCAGCATTCTGCAGTTTCTTCACGGTCTACGGGGCGAGTTGCATGTGACTTTGGAAGAAGGGACATGGGCAGCCTGGCTTTACGATTTGCTGCAGCCGCAGGTGCAGGAAGTTGTGGTCTGCAATCCGCGCCGCAATGCCTTATTAAAGGAGGGCAGCAAGAGCGACAAGGTGGATGCACGCAAGCTGGCGGATTTACTGCGCACGGGAATGTTGCGGCCGGTCTACCACGGAGAAAATGGACTGCGGACGCTGCGCGAGTTGGGGCGCAGTTATCAGACCATCAGCAAAGATTTAACGAGGGTGATGAATCGACTGAAGGCGCTGTATCGAGGTTGGGGTATTCCCTGTGCCGGCACCCAGGTCTATGCCCCGCGCTATCGGGAGGAATGGTTAAACAAGCTCCCACAAGCCGGGGTGCGTCGCCGCGCGGAGCTGCTCTATCAACAGCTGGATGGATTGCAGGCCTTGCGGCGAAACCTGCGACCCGAGTTTTTAGCGGAGAGCCGGAAACATAAAGCCGCGAAACTGCTGCGCCAGATTCCCTGCATCGGTCCGATTCGGGCGGCGAGATTGATCGCGCTGATGCAAACCCCGCACCGGTTCCGCAGCAAGCGGCAACTGTGGACCTATAGTGGCCTAGGCATTGAGACGCACGACAGCGCGCAATACCGATATGTTGGCGGACAAGTGCAACGCTCCAAGAAACCCCAGCAGATCCGTGGTCTCAATCAGAACCACAACCACGAGATGAAAGAGATCTTCAAGAGTACGGCCACCCGGGCCAGCTGTGCTACGGGGCCGTTCCACGATTTCTACGCGGCTTTGCTGACTAACGGGATGAAGCCGGAGATGGCTCGTCTGACGCTGGCGCGCAAGATCACGGCCATCACTTTGACACTTTGGAAGAAGGAGGAACGTTTCGACGCTGAACAACTGAAAACGCAAGCAGCTTGAGTATCGAACAGAACCCAGGTGCTCTCCCAGGTTTTCATGCCTCGGTGGTGGCCAAGTCGGTTCGTGCGATGCTCGGGTTCGAGGGAGAGTATCCAAGCGCTCATTAGGCGCTCTGTGTGCTGAAGTTTGGCACCGCGTCTCCGAGTCAATCCTATGCCCCCTCGGATAACCCAAAAAAGCTATAGGCCTCGAGCCTCACATAGGATCTTGGTTGGCACTTTTAGCCAACGGTTAGCTTGCGTAGCTTCGTAACCGAATGGCGTCGAGCACCACTGCATTATGAAACCATGGAGTTGGGACAAGCAACTGGGGCTGGCATCGCCGCTGGAATGCGCGGCGATCCAAAGCGGACAAACCAAGAACCCCTCTAAGAATGAGGTGGGGCTGGATGTAAGTCACCAGACCCGTACCTCCCCGGAGGGGAGGGGGAAGTATTTTTTTCTTGACATCCTCTCTCATAGGATAAGTGCTATGGCGATTTTTCGCCAACTACAGACACGATGCGCTCAAATATACGGTAGTTGCAAACGTAAGCTGCTATAGCGCACCTTAGTTTTTTTCTTCATAATCCGGGGTATGGCCCTTGTTGTCTTCCTCCGGGGTGTCAATGTTGGCGGACACAGAACGTTTCGCCCAAGCATCCTCGCACGAGAACTGAGCGGCTATGATGTCCTGAACGTGGGTGCTGCGGGTACCTTTGTCGTTCGTAAACCTGGATCCCGAGCAAAATTCCGTACTGCATTGCTTCGCAAGCTGCCGTTCGAAGCGGAAATTGTGCTGTGCGAAGGCCGCGATCTTATGCGACTGGAGATGGAGAATCCGTTTGGAACTCAGCCATCACCTCCGGATGTTGTCCGGTTCGTGAGTATCCTGTCGAAAGCCGGGGGTGTCCGGGCGTCGCTTCCAGTCACGTTTCCCTCAGACGGGAAGTGGTTGGTGCGGGTGATTGCGTCCGAAGGGCAATTCGTGTTCGGAGTGTACCGTCGTCACATGAAGACAATCGGCTATCTTGGCCAGATCGACAAACTGTACGGCGTGCCAGCTACGACTCGGAATTGGAACACAATAATTGCGATCATGCGAATTTTGAAGAGTCTCACGGGCGGACGCGGGGATTCTAATTGTTGAAATCAGGTCATTACACTCCGTCAAAAATCCACTCCTACATTTGCAGTCCGTTTGTGTGGTTTGGAAGATCCTGCACGAGGGGGTGCGATTTATCGAGCAAGGCGAAGTCGCAATCACACCCATAAACCCGGTTACCGCCACAGCTGCTCAGATCGCGCTCGCCTGGCTCCTTGCACAGAAACCCTGGATCGTTCCAATCCCCGGCACAACTACGCTGGAGCGCGTCGACGAGAACATCGGAACAACTGCGATAGAACCTTCCCCGGAGGATTTGCGAGAGATCGATAGCGCCACCTCAAGGATCTCAGTGCAAGGCGATCGGTATCCGGAAGAACTGGAGCGAATGACGTATCGCTAGGAGCGAACGATGCCGCATGTTGTGGTGAAGGTAGTACCGTGACCACGCAATGTTGTTCCTTTTACAGAACCAGGAAGCGCTTTCGCACATTCTTGAAGCTCTCTACGAAGCACCCCTTGACCCCTCGCGCTGGGAAGAATTCGTGTGTCTGACCGCCGAGACGGCGGGGGGCATTCCGGTACCTTTTTCAGGACCTCAAAATTCCCTGGTCAATCTGCTTTGCGCCAACTTGCGTCCCGATTATATCGCGTCAGTTTCTTTGCGATCTGGATGGTCCTGGGGCCAAGATCCTTTTCATACACGATTCCGTCTTCATCCACCATGAAGGTCATCACTCCCGATGATCGATACTCCGCCGGATACGCCACGAAAGCGAACCCGTGAGTCATCTTTTCGTTTGACTTCGCTCCTTCACCTTTCAGAATCTTGAAATAATAGCCTTGGAACGGCTGGAGCTTTTGATCTGCAGATCCCCCACTCGCCTCATCCGCAGCGGAAGCGACAAGGAGGCCGATCGGACTAGCGACCACTCCGGAAGAAGTCTCCCAGTAAAGCCCGTTGTGCTTGCCAGGGTCGCTGAAGAGTTTCTGCGCGTAGTGAGAATTCTGGTCGCCATCGTGAGGTTGAGCGTAATACTCCTTCTCCGCATCAACCAGTTCATGGCACACCTGGATCGCGGCCAGTTCGTTTTTCCCAACTCTCCGGTACAAAATCTCTTGCTTCCCGGCCGCAGTATCGAAATACCATGAGTTGCCTTCGTCCACAAGCGGGATTGGCGTTGGCCAGTTTTCCGCGCCGATGTAGAGGGTAGTTGTGCCGTCAGGTTCCTTCACCAGGCGATGCATCTGCTGATATTTCTCCACGAATTGACGCCTGTTGTCCCTATCTTCGGCATCGTCACCGGAGGAGACAATGTCTTTTGCGTGCGGTCCAAGAACCTTCAGCAATGACGGCTCGTCATCCTTCTGCATTGCAGTGACTAGCGCCTCAGTCGCCTTCGCCGCCGAAGGAAACGCTTCCTGCCCGGCTTGCGGCCCATGGGATCTCCGGACTGTCGAGGCTTGTCCGCCAGATGCGGCTGCTTGTGTGCCCGTTTGCGCGGCTGCTAAGTTTGGAAAGAGTCCCAAAGCGAGAGCGGTAACCACAACCGGATAGCTTCTAGAATCGCGTCTTTTCGATGTCATGTGTCATTCCTTTCCTCGCGGGCCAGCCCAGGTGAGCCCTAATGTTAGCGCCTGTTTCTCAGTGTCTACCTCCGCCACCGCCATGCATGCCTCCACCGAAGCTGGACTGTCCTCGCGAGGAAAAACCCCGCGCGTCTCCGCCGTGGCTGAATCCGCTAAAGGCACCGGAGCGCGTGCCCGCACTGCCTCTTCCTGGAGTGCCAAAACCACGAGCGCCGGGACCGCCGCGCGCGAAAGGCGCCCCCCCTCTGTAGTTCCCATGAAAGTAGGCATTGCGGTCATAGAACGCATGGCTGTGGAACGCATAAGGGCCGCCACCATACAGCAAGCCCCGGTGGTACCAATCAAGACCCCATCCGTGCCAACCCCACCCGAATCCGAAGAAGGGGCCAATGCCAAAACCGACGCCGAAAGAAAGATACGGGCCTCCGACGCCCCACCAAGGATAGAATCCCGGCCAGAGTCCAACTGGATAGCCATAGATCAATTCGGGATCATAATCGGGGACGTAAACGACGTTCGGATCCGCCGGCTGGATGATAACGTCGGACCCCTGGTCAGCCACCGTCTGCTGTGGCGTGGTCTTTAGATTCCCCGCTTCCTGCGCTTTCTTGCGCATGAATTGGATGGCCTGCATCACATCGGCTTGCTGGTTTAAATTGGCATCGCCAAGCTCGGAAGTCCAAGAGAGATCCTTGTCTAAATTCGCAAGAACGGAAGGAAACTGAGTGAGAGCCTTCACGCTAGGATCCCAATCTTGCTGGTCCACGGCGTCGCCTAAGTCCTTGCCCTTCAAATTCGGATTTTGTTGCAGGAACCGTTCTGCTTCCACGATCTGCGTAGGATACGCGGAAGCGGCAAGAATCTGCGCCACTAGAGCATCGGGATACAGAGCGATAGGAGCGACCAACTGTTGCAACTGTGCGGGCGTCAAGGGGGCGGTTTGCGGCTGACCTTGAGCGGCCAGCAACGAGCCTGCGGTTATCGCGAAAGCGAGCGCGCAAGTGGCAGCTCTGAGAAAAGACTCCCTAGATAATTTGAATTCCATTAGACTCTCCTACTTGGCGCATACCCAACCGGTTACTTAGATAACCTTGGAAGAACGGTGGTTGCGTGAATCTGGAGATATTTCCGCTGTGGCGCGGCCGCGTCATGGAAAATTCCAATGGCTGGCGTTTGATTTGGAATCGTCGGTTCAGAGGGTGGCTCGTGTCTGGCTGTTACGATTGCGCATCAAAGACATCCGACTGACGTACTCAAGTTTCAACTGCGGGCGAAAAACGGAGCTATAACGGCGGCCTGTCACCCCGTGGGCGGGCAGCAAATGCTGGGAGGAACGTGAGAAGTTCACTGACAGAAACGATAGTGAGATTGTCACATCCCTCAGGCAAATGAAAGAAGGTTCATGACTGTCCTTGAGTTCAGCTTGATTGTAGGGGCCGGTTCCCTTGTTGCCGGTTTTCTGGGAGCGCTGACTGGGTTGGGTGGCGGCGTAGTTCTTGTCCCGATGCTCACTTTGCTGCTTGGAGTGGACGTGCGATATGCCATTGGGGCGTCGTTGGTGTCGGTGATCGCCACTTCGTCGGGAGCGGCGGCAGCCTATGTGAGAGAGGGCATTTCGAACATCAGGATCGGAATGTTCCTGGAGATCGCTACCACTCTTGGTGCGCTTGCTGGCGCAACTTTGGCGACGCGCATCTCCACCAGTGCAATCTCCATCGTTTTTGGATTGATGCTGATCGGATCCGCGTTCTTGTCCTGGAAACGGCCATCAAGAAATCAACGCGAAGGGGGACTCGACCCGCTTGCCACCAAATTGCGATTGAACGGGAGCTTTCCCGAAGGGAACGGCATTCGAAACTACAACGTGCAGAGGGTACCTCTGGGTTGGGGGCTGATGTTTGGCGCCGGAACCTTGTCTGGACTGCTTGGCATTGGTTCGGGTGCGATGAAGGTTCTGGCTATGGACCAAGCCATGAAGATTCCCTTTAAGGTTTCGACTACGACCAGCAACTTTATGATCGGCGTCACCGCTGCCGCCAGCGCGGGGATTTATCTATCCCGCGGATATATTGATCCTGGGCTCTCTATGCCCGTGATGCTGGGCGTTCTTGGAGGATCGTTGCTGGGTACGCGGATTCTCGTCAAAGCGGATCCCAAGTGGTTGCGGCGGGTGTTCAGCCTCGTGATTGTGGCGCTAGGAATCGAGATGCTCTACAAGGGAATTTCTGGAAGGATTTGATATGGCCGGATTTGATATAGCCAATGACCGAAGTTGGACCGATAAGCGGATGGAAAAATTTATTGGGAACCTCCTCCGCGCCGGTGTGTTGCTCTCTGCGATGGTCGTGTTGTGCGGGGCCGCTGTGTATCTTGTGCGGCACGGGCATGCCCCGGCCAATTACCGGGCATTCCAGAGCGAGCCTTCTGATCTTCGCAGCGTCGGCGGCATCCTTCGCGATGCGGTGGCACTGCGAGGCCGCGGCATCATCCAACTCGGACTGCTGTTGCTCATCGCGACCCCGGTCGCGCGTGTCGCATTTTCGATCTTTGGTTTTGCAGAGGAGCACGACCGCCTGTATGTCATCGTGGCGTCGATCGTGCTCTTAGTTTTGCTCTACAGTCTTATCGGGTCTGCCTGGTCTGTGTAAACAAACCGAAATTTTAGAATCATGCTCGCCGGAGCGGAATCTTTCAGCTAAGAAGGAAGCGTAAGAGCGATGGCTCATCTTTTTGATTCGTTGGTGGTTCGGGACATCAAGTTTGCGAACCGTGTGTTCGTCTCACCGATGTGCGAGTACTCAAGCACCGACGGGTATGCGAACGACTGGCATCTGGTACATCTTGGCAGCCGTGCAGTTGGTGGGGCTGGACTGGTGCTCACCGAAGCAACTGCTGTACTTCCGGAGGGTCGGATCAGTCCGCAGGACCTCGGCACCTGGAGCGACGATCACATCGAGCCTTTGGCCAGAATCGTGCGCTTCATTCATGAGCAGGGCAGCGTCGCAGGCATGCAACTGGCACACGCTGGACGCAAAGCCAGCACGTACCGGCCATGGGAGGGTCAGGGTAGGGTTCCTGAGGCCGAAGGTGGTTGGAAGAACGTGGTGGCTCCGAGTGCGGTGGCTTTTGCCGATCACTATCCAATGCCGCGGGCCCTTAGCAGCGATGGTATTCAAGAGATCATCGCCGCTTTCGCGGAGGCTGCGCGTCGTGCCTGCGAAGCTGGGTTTCGAGTGGATTGAGATTCATGCCGCGCATGGTTATCTGATTCACGAGTTTCTGTCACCTCTTAGCAATCGTCGATCTGATGATTACGGAGGCTCGTTTGAGAATCGCACTCGAATTTTACGCGAGATTGTGGCTGCGGTTCGACGTTCGTGGCCGGAGCGGGCACCGGTGTTTGTCCGGATTTCGGCTACGGATTGGATCGAGGGTGGCTGGGACATCGAGCAGTCGGTTGAACTTGCCCGACAAGTGAAGGAGTTCGGAGTGGACCTGATCGATTGTTCTTCGGGTGGGAACGTGGCTCAAGCCAGCATTCCACTGGGTCCGGGGTATCAGACGCCGTTTGCGCAGCGGATCCGGCGGGAAAGCGGAATCATGACGGGCGCGGTCGGCATGATCACTTCTCCAGTTCAGGCCGAGCACGTCCTCGCTACTGGGCAGGCGGATGCGGTCATTATTGCTCGTGAATTCTTGCGGGATCCATACTGGCCATTGCGAGCGGCCCGTGAGCTGGGCCAGGCGATGTCGTGGCCTGTTCAGTATCTCAGGGCTGGCCCTGAAGGCGCACAGGCGCGCGTTCCTGTGGACCTGAAGAGTCTGAAGTCTTGCTTTGAGGAACAACACGCAGTGCCGGAACTCTAACTTGTCGCTCGCGAGCAGGCGCCGAGGAAGGTTGGCGATCTCTTCCTCGGCTGTTCTTTTGTCCGCCAAATCTGACAAATGCTGTTTGCTAAGAAACGACTAGCTAAGCTAGTGAGCGCCGGCCTTTTCCGCACCGAGTCCGGTGTTGGAACGGACCAGCAATTCGTTGCATTTGTGCTGCGAAGTCGGCTCGTGTGACTCAACAGCGTGGCTAGGATCGCTCCGATGAATCCCAACGGAATACGCAAGATGCCGGGATTTCGTCAGCTTTCAATCCTCCGTCCCGAATTTCTTCAGATCTTCGGGTCCATCTGCCAACGCCACCGCCTCTTTGCCCTGGACCAGTTCCCGGATGTTTTCCACAATGTCAGGATTGGCCAAGGTCGAGATATCTCCAGTGTTCATGTTGTTGGAGAGGGCGGCGAGAACACGACGCATGAGCTTGCCCGAACGGGTCTTGGGCATATCCGGAACGATGTGGATATGCTTCGGACGGGCAATCTTGCCAATCATGGTTTCAATGGCCTTGTTGACCTTGTCCACAATCGCCGGACTGGCCTGGACACCCGGCTTTAGGGCGATATAGACTTCGGGCACGCGGCCCTTGATCTCGTCCGCCACGGGTACTACCGCCGCTTCTGCCACCTCGGGAACCGTCAGACACGCAGACTCGATTTCCTTGGTGCCCAAGCGGTGGCCGGCCACATTGATGACATCATCGACTCTGCCGAGAATGCGGAAATAGCCGTCGGCGGCCAGCACAGCTCCGTCCGACGCAAAATATGGCCAGTCATGCCAATCCTTGCTGTTGCGATTCTTGCAGTATTTTGTGTAGTACTGGGTAACGAAGCGGTCATGATCACCCCAAATTGTCTGCATGATCCCTGGCCAGGGATTGCGAATGCAGATGTTGCCCGCCTTCCCCGATCCAGCCGCGATTTCCTGGTTGTTTTCGTCATAAATCACCGGGAAGATTCCAGGCACGCCTGGGCCCGCGCTTCCTGGCTTCATGGGATCGAGCGCCGGCTTGGTGCTGCACAAGAATCCTCCGTTTTCGGTTTGCCACCAGGTGTCCACAATCACGGCCTCGCCTTTGCCCACCGTATCGTGATACCAGCGCCAAACCTCCGGCTCGATGGGTTCTCCCACCGTTGTCATGTGCTTGAAATGGTAGTTGTACTTGGGGGGTTCATCGTGACCGGCCTTGCGCAACATGCGAATGGCCGTGGGGGAAGTGTGGAAGATGTTGACATCCAGGCGCTCGGCGATTCTCCATACCCTGCCGGCGTCCGGGTAGGTCGGGACACCCTCATAGATCACACTGGTAGCGGCCAACGCCAGCGGACCGTAAACAATATAGGAGTGGCCCGTGATCCAGCCGATGTCGGCCATGCACCAGTAAACATCCTCGGGATGAATGTCCTGGATGTACTTGGAGGTGCCGGTCACATAGGCGAGGTAGCCGCCCGTGCGATGTTGGCAGCCTTTGGGCTTTCCGGTACTGCCGCTCGTGTACATAAGAAACAGCGGCGCTTCCGCATCCATGGGGACGGGAGCCACCAGTTCACCGGCGTACTTCGGGAGCACTTCGTCCACGAAGAAATCGCGCCCTTTCACAAATGGCGAAGCGGACGCATTCTTGCCCGGGTGCCGCCTCCAGACCAGGACCTTGTCCACGGTCTGGCCTTCCTTCTTGGCTATTTCCAGCGAGATCTCGGAGGCCGCTTTGTGGTCGAGCAGCTTACCATTGCGATAGTAACCATCCATCGTGATCAGGACTTGGCTTTGCGAATCGGCGACACGCATACCGCAAGCCTCGCCGCTGAAGCCGCCAAACACAACGGAGTGAATCACTCCCAGGCGGGCGCATGCCAGCATGCTAATCGGCAGCTCGGGCACCATCGGCATATGAATGGTGACGCGATCTCCGCTCTTCAGGCCGCAGAAATCTCGGAGCAGCGCCGCGAATTCATTCACTCTTACATAGAGTTCACGGTAAGTGACGGATACGGGCGCTTCGGACTCCGGTTCCGGCACAAAGATCAGCGCCGCTTTGTTTTTGTACTTGGCAAGGTGCCGGTCCACGCAGTTGTACGAGGCGTTGATCTTGCCGCCTACGAACCACTTCCAGAACGGCGGATCACTGGTGTCGAGCGTGGTTTGCCAGTACTGGTCCCAGCTCAGCATATCGGCGTACTCCCGGAAGCATTCCGGAAAATTCTTCTCACTGAAGCGTTCCACGACGTTGGGATCGGTCAGATTCGCCTGGCCGACAAATTTCGCGGAAGGATAATAGTATTCTTCTTCCCGCCAATGGACTGCAATCTGAGCCTCGCTGGTCTCGATCACCGCACCTTGCGTCTGAAGAGTTCGAGCCATATCAGTCACCCCTTAGATTTTTGAATTTGTGATGCAACCCCCGGCAGTTCTCCGCCAGTGTTTCCAGGGTTGGCGGAGCGTGCCCTTGCGCTCCGTTCAAACCCTATACGATGGAACATTCTGCACATCACTGCAACAACTGCTGGAAGCTAGGCAACCGCGGGCACCTTCGTTCCTGCCAGCCTACCTTCCGGCGCGACCGGGCGTTTGACCGCAAGTTCGCAAAGCAGGGCAACTGCTGCCAGACCCGCCGCGGTGTAGAACGCCATCTGGTAGTTGTGGTACTTGTCGAACATCCAACCGCCGATGCGCCCACCGAGCAGGCCGGCCACGCCCCAGGCTGTAAATAGCATGCCGTAGTTGAGGCCCAGGTTCTTGGTGCCCCAGAAATCGGCGGCCGTCGATCCGTTCACCGAAAGCTGTGTGCCGTAGCACCAGTAAACGATGAAGAGCATCACGAACAGGGCCACCACGTTGCCGCCCACATGATACAGAATGGGCATAGCAAGCATGGAGATTCCGATCATCAGGCGCAAGACGTTGACCCGTCCCAGGTGGTCCGACATCCAACCCGAAAAGATGCGGCCCATGGCGTTTCCTGCCGCGCCCACCACCAGGCCAAACGAGGCCAGAGTGGTGCTGGGTATGCCCACGCTCTTGGCGAAGGGCACCAACTGGCTGATGACCATGAGACCGGCCGCGCAGCCAAACGCGTACGCTACCCATAGCAAGTAGAATGAAGGTGTGGTCAGCACCTCGCCGGGCGTGAAGTCGTAGGCGGTCGCCGCAGCCTTGGAAGCTGGAGCAGGTACCCAGCCAGCAGGCTTGTATCCAACGGGTGGGTTCTTCAGTAGGAACGCGCCAAACACGGTCATCGCAAAGAAGATCACGCCCAGAACCTGGAAAGTGGTGCGCCAGCCAAAGTGCGGGATCAGGTAGCTGGCGGCCAGCGGGCCAAAGATAGCTGAACCGCCGCCATAACCAGCAACCGCCAGCCCTACCGCGAGACCGCGCTTGTCCGGAAACCACTTGGACATAACAGGAATCGGGGTCGCGTAGCCAAAGCCGTTGCCCAACCCTCCAAGCACGCCGAAGAAGATAAGAAACTTGGTTAAGCTGTCGGCAGAAGAGCAGAGGAAGAAGCCCAGGCTCACCAGAACGGCGCCAATCAGGGAAATCTTGAAAGGCCCAAGTTTATCCTGCAACCGCCCGGCTACGATGAATGTCAGCGCGAAGACCACCACGGCGATGGTGAATACCATCGAGGTCTCGGCGCGTTTCCATTTGAACTCTTTCTCTAATGGAGCCACGAACACGCTCCAGGCATACAGCGAGCCCAGTGCCAGGTTCATGGACACCCCGCCAACTACGCGCCACCAACGACTTATTCCAAGGGTGCCAGCGTCAGATTCAAAACTTGCGTTAGGCATGCTCTTTCTCCTTTACCAGAGATAGAAATGAGAAGCAGCGAACTATTTTTTCTCCACACTGAATTTCCGATCCAAGATTTCCTGGCACAACTTCTAGACTCCACGCTCCTAGCGCGTGGACTAAACTTCCAAATTCACCCCGTGCAACGCTCAGGCTCACTACTGCGTTCTTTGCAAACTAGCCGTCACGTTGACGATCCCCGAATCAGGCGCCACCACAAGCTCTCGCTTCCATTTGGCAAATCCCGCCAGAGAAAGGACAATCTCGTGCGTTCCGGTAGTCACGCCGATTTCCGATGGTGTGTTACCCACATAGCTGCCGTCGACAGTAATCTCGGCGCCGGCTGGTGTCGAAGTGAAGTTGCACTTCACCTTCCCCACCGTCTCCCGGAGGACCTGCTGTCCTGAAGCAACTAACGGGGCTGGAGCGGACGGTGGAGCACTCTGCCGTGGTGCAGCTGCGGCTGGGACTGGCTGAGCTGCAACTGCGGCCGTAGTCGCCAGTTGACTGGTCTTTCCGTCCGTGTTGACCAGCTTGTATAACTGGCTGTGCGCCTTCCCCTTGTCATCCACGTAGTACACGACCAAGCCGTGCTTCACTACTTTGGCGTCGAAAGTTTCGCCCTTGGGCAATGGTGTGCACCTGGAATATCTTGAGTCAATGGTGCAACTGATACGGAACGGCGGGTCGTTGCCTACCTGCACCAGCAAGGTGCTCACCAGTGGCACGTTTGTAGTGGAACGGCAATACGCGTCGAAAGTAAGTTGCTCGCAATTCTTGGGGACACCGTTGTTGTCGTCAGGGGTCGAGGATCGAGTTACAGAATCCAGCACCGTGATCCGCACCGTGTCTTTCAGTGAGGTGGCGCTCGCTAGCGTGGCCACCAACAGAAGACCTGCCTGCACAGCTACAGTTCGCATACTCATCAAACCAACTCCTCTGAATACTGCGGATGCATCTATCGCATCCCCGGTTTTCCCGAACGATTCTGGAAGCCGGTCTCGCAGATGCGGTACATTGTGCTCCCTTGGCGTACTCCGAGCAATAGCTTTGCCTCCGGGGGGAGGTTTGGGAGGACAGACTCACCTGTGGGCCATTGCCCGAGTGGAGCCCGTCCCCTTTCTTTCGTAGCCGCTGCCCACAATCGGCACCGGCCATTTCAGTCACCCGGCCAGGCCCACGGGGGGCCGGTTTAGGCCCGCCGCGGGGGGGGCGGTCTAGAACGTAAGGATCTAGAATGTAAAGATCGGGCCGAATTCGGTGCGGTGATCCTGCCACTCGTTGGACGGCTGTCCATCAATTGTGTACAGGGGTATGCCGTCCTTTGCACGGGTGGCGTAGACCGACTGCTCGAAGGCGAATGTGGCCCAATTATTGAGTTTGTAGTACAGGGTTCCTATGGCACTCTTGCCCATCAGAAGGGGCAATGGGGCGGTGCCACCGCCGTTGTAGGCGGCGACAAAGCCAGGATTATTCAGGTCCCTATCGTTCACCTGATCCTTGCCGAGCGTGAAGGACAGCTGCCAGCCCGCGTTGTGGCCATGAGGATTGGCATTGAACCACCGGGAAAGCGGCAAGCCGAGCTGAATGAATCCGCCGAACGCCCGGATGGGCCGCTGCGGGGCAACCACGACCTGCCCAGCCGCATTCGTTCCGAGGACGGCGCCACCGGCAGCAGCCAGCGGACCTCCATCCGCAGTGGTGAAGGGGCCTACGATGCCTGTCAATCCGCTTACATCGGTGGCGAAAGTGTTGATTTGGTCGCCGAAGTAGAAGCGCAAGTCGCCTCCGCGATAGGCGGTCGCCACCAAAGTAAACCATCGGGTGGGCAATTGCGCCACGATTTGGCCGCCCCACATGGTGCTGGAAGCTTCAAAGCCGTTCGGGAAGGCATGGTCGTAGTTCGCTGGAATAGGAGTTGTGTTTGCGGCGCAAGGCGGCGCAAGGCAGTACGACGAGTTGGGAACGATTGATGTGCGCCTGGAATGGAATCCAGCTAGGGCGATTTGCGCTGGGGCGACACCCTTGGCCGGGTCAAGCTGGTAACTCAAAGCCGCCCTGGCTTCCAACTCGGGACGATCGGCGTCGGCGCCCTCGCGCTCACCTTGCCCGAGTTGCGCTGCAAGCCCGTTGCCGGCCGCGTCCCCGAGTTTGAGGATTTGACCTGTGCTCGGCATCATGACTCCAAATTGACCCTCGAGGTTGACGTTGTGCTCCTTATCCAGCGTCTGGATGAAGCCGCCCCGCAGTTGGGGAGAACGCTCCCATATGTTGCCCCAAAATGCGCCATTGAAGGTGGTTTCCACTATGTTCATCAGTGCGCCGGATCCGAAAAGCGTCCAGTCCTGTCCACCGATGAAGAAAATGTCGGTGTTCTCGCTGGCGTGGTAATCCAAGCGGACAAAGGCCAAACGCAGTTGCGGCTCATTGCTGCGAATGGAGGAAACATCACGGTTGTCGACTTCGCTGAAGTTGCCTTCGAAGTCGCCCTCGATCTTGCCGGTCAGCGTGAGGTTCTTCGAAATGTCCGGCCATTCGAAGTTGAGCCCAAAGCGCGTGGACCGCGCCTTGACATGGACCTCGGGATCCTCCGTTGGGCCAGTGTTGAAGGTCGAGTTAGGGCCGGCATTCAGCCATATGCCGGGAAACGGGAAGTCATCGCCATCGGGGTCGCTGCTGTCATGGACGACGGTCGCCTTGACGAAACCGTAAGGGGCAAGGGTGACCGGGCCCACCTTGAGACCAAGCAGACCGCCGGTCTTGGGAGCGTCGACGGGGAACACGCGGACCGGAGCAATCGCCGGGACCACCGCCGGTGGTGGGGGCGTTGGTGGCGCGGTAGCAGCAGCTTCCGACGCGAGCGCGGGTTCCGGGCTTGAGGCGGATGCCGAAACGGTTTCCCGAACGGCAGCCGGAGCCGCCGCGGGGGTGGAGGGTTGCGCTGCCGGGTTTGTGGCCGCGGACAAATCCGCTGCGCTCACTACTCCTTTGCGCGCCAGCGCATCTACCAATGCCTGGAACTGAGCTGTGGGTGCCGCGTTTCGAATCGCGTCGGCTTCGTTCGGCGCCAGCACGCCTTTCATCACCAGTACGCCGAGGAGTGCAGTAACGTTCGCATCGGCCGCTGAAGAGGAGAGGTTCGGGCTTGCCGCGGGTGGCGTGGCTTCCGCCGAGGTTGTGTTTGCTGCGTTGGCCGTGTTCCCACTGGCCGTTTTGGCGTCATTGCTTCCAGCCATGACAGGTGAAGCTGCGATGGCGAGCACAAGCAGGCTTGACAACAATTGTTTCAGCGTCAACATGGACGGCGGCTCCTAGTTCCGGCTCAGACCTTGGCCGAGCACATGGAGCGAAACCGTACTTTGTGATGTCGAATGACGCTGTGACGCCGATCACTGTTGTTCGTGATTTGAAACATTAAATGCAGCGAGAATCGAGCGAAGTAGATGGTGGGAGATCCAACTGGACCGTTAGCGAAGTAGCCAGTCACGCTGGCTGGCTACTCCAAAGTTACTTCTGTCCGTTAGGTACGAAGAGTTGAAAGTAGCCATCCGGAAATGATTCAGGTGAGTGGCGCTGAAAATGGCGCTTGTGGCTACAGTACTTCGTGGCGTTTATACAGTCTTTCGTCGCAGCAGACGACTATGTGCTCGATTGTAGATTCAATTCACGCTGACCCTTTTCTTGAAATTGCGCTCGCGCGTCGTGAAGACACATTGTGTCGTGATTTGCGTCACTGCGAGTGGCTTATTGCCCAGAGCAAAATCCACGCCAGTCCGTTAGCAATCGCCGCTCTCTCGGGAGGTCCGCATGAGCGTTCTAAGCGTCGAAAAACCAGAAAACATCTCCAACCTTCTAGCCCTGGATCAGGAATACGCGGCGCCGGATATTGTGGTCCGCAACGTCATCCAGAAGAACTGGCTGGGGGAATGCGCGCGAGCGCAGAAATATCCCGAAGTGTTCTGGGCGGACTACGCAAGCCGGTTTGAGTGGTCACGGAAGTGGGACCGCGTGCTGGAATGGGACGGAGTCCATCATAAGTGGTTCACGGGGGCCAAGACGAATATCACCATCAATGCGCTTGACAGGCATGCGAATTCGGATCGGCGCAATCGCGCCGCCTTCATTTGGCTGGGCGAAGATGGCAGTGAAAGGATCGTGACCTATGGACAACTGCACCGCATGGTCTGTCGTTTCGCCAACGGATTGAAATCGCTGGGCGTGGTGAAAGGTGACCGCGTGGTCATTTATATGCCCTTGACAATCGAAGGCGCGGTCGCAATGCTGGCCTGCGCTCGTATCGGGGCTATCCATTCTGTGGTGTATGCAGGTTTGGGGCATACCGCTCTGCAAGACCGGATTGTGGATGCAGAGGCGAAGGTAGTAATTGTGGGCGATGTTGGATACCGGCGCGGGAAGACGGTTGCACTCAAAGCACTCGTTGATGAGGCAGTGGAGAAGTTGGAGTTTGTCGAGAAGGTTGTCGTGTATTCGCGGAGCAAGGCCGAACTTTCGGCTCCTCGCGAAATCGATTTCAACGAACTGCTGAAGTTTTCTCCGGACTGCCCCGCTGAGGAGATGGACGCCGAGGATCCACTTTTCCTGCTCTACACATCGGGTTCAACGGGCAAACCCAAGGGCGTGGTGCACGTGCATGGCGGCTACATGGTGGGAACGACCTACCACTTGGAGAGCTACTACGATGTAGGCGACCGCGATATCTTCTGGTGCACTTCGGACATTGGCTGGGTCGTGGGACACTCTTACATCGTGTATGCGCCGCTCTGTGCGGGAGTGACCACGCTGTTCCGGGAAGGAGCAATCGATTATCCGAATCCGGGGACCGCGTGGGAGATCGTGGAACGCTACGGTGTCACGAAGATGTTCACCGCGCCCACCGCTCTGAGGATGTTCATGCGCTATGGCGAGAGTTATCCGGCAGCGCACGACCTGACTACGCTGCGCGTGATTGCCTGTGCCGGAGAACCACTGAATCCCGAGGCCTGGCGGTGGGCGCAGACTCATCTGGCTGGCGACGGGAAGTGGGGATACGTCATCGATAATTGGTGGCAGACTGAGTTGGGTGGGCCCGCGCTGGGCACGCCGCCGTCGATGGCAATGCGTCCGGGAAAAGTTGGCGTGGCTGTACCTGGCGCCGAGGCCGATGTGTTAGACGAAAACGGCAAGTCAGCGCCTCCTGGAGTGGGAGGGCGCTTGGTGCTTAAGGGGCCTTTTCCGCACATGCTGCGCACCGTCTGGCGCGATCCGGCGCGGTACGAGCGCGATTGGCAGGTTATTCCCGGTTGCTATGTGACGGGCGATGTCGCTATGAAAGACAAAGACGGATACATTGCAGTGCTGGGCCGCTACGACGATGTGCTCAATGTGGCCGGACACCGCATCGGCACGGCCGAGGTGGAAAGCGCGCTGGTATCGCATCCCGCGGTGGCGGAGGCTGCGGCGATCGGAGTGCCCGATGTGATGAAGGGTGAGACGATCAAAGTGTTCGTGCAAGTACGCAGCGATCACGTGGCTTCCGATGCTCTGGCTGCGGCGCTCATCGAACATGTGCGGAGAGAGTTGGGTCCGATCGCGACTCCATCGTCGTTGGAATTTGTGGCCTCTTTACCCAAGACGAGATCGGGGAAGATCCTGCGACGTTTTCTGAAAGCGAAAGAAGCGGGCGTTGACGCCGGCGATGTCTCCACGATGGAGGGTTAGCTTCTGGCTTCTAGCTCCTTCGTCCTGAGACATTCTGGGCGTCGGTCAAGATCAAGGAAAATTGGTACCTTCGAGTTAAGATATCTGGCATCAATGTGTTGCGGTCTGCCGATCTGGCTTGATCTCGCTAAAATATTGAAAGCAAATAGCTTATCCACACAATATTCCATTCAATAGATTTAGATCACCGTCGGTGAACGAATGCCAATAGATTCGGGCTCCCGGCTCGCAAAATACTGCATTCACGGGACTTATATCTTGATGCTATTTAGCTGTCAAAGAGCTAATGCGTATAGAGATAGGATCAGCTAGTTTGGGCGTGGAAGTCAAGGGAATTCTGCCGCCGCCAGTCCATAGATCCTTCGGCCCGCAAAAGAAACGCGTGCCTCAGGATGACAGCGCCGTAGGATGAGAGCGTCGTGTTTGGGGGAATTGGCAAAAGCCGGACAAGCTACTAGACGTAAGCCACTTCGCCACGGCTTGATGGCCGCTGTAGGTCGTGGTGGACTGCGGCCTTCCGGGCTAGAATTGGTCTGGCATTGGGGGGCGAAGGAGAGCGATGCACTTCGAACAGTTTTATCTAGGATGTCTGGCGCACGCATCTTACATGCTGGCATCTGAGGGCGAGGCGGTGGTGGTCGACCCTCAGCGTGACGTTGAGATTTATCTGAAGGCCGCGGAGGCGAACGGGGTTTCCATCCGCCACATTTTTGAGAGTCATCTACATGCCGACTTCGTTTCCGGCCACAGAGAGCTGGCGGCTAGAACCGGAGCAAAGATTTATATCGGAGCGCAAGCGGAGGCAGCATTTCCTCACGTCGCGGTGCGGGATGGATTCCATTTGCAAGTCGGACGAATCTCAATCACAGCTCTGGAAACGGCTGGACATACGCCGGAGAGCATCTGTCTGGTGATTACGGATCAGGAGAAGTCCGCCGAGCCGTGGGCGGTTCTCACCGGCGAC
>Ga0208036_1000422_pt1 | contig 25992 bp, 26 predicted proteins | sample June2015DPH_11_1_2_FD_184706 | JGI IMG/M metagenome (GOLD analysis project Ga0208036, IMG submission 184706) | Peatland microbial communities from SPRUCE experiment site at the Marcell Experimental Forest, Minnesota, USA - June2015DPH_11_100... | ecosystem: Environmental > Terrestrial > Soil >...
AACATCCGCCGCCCACTACCGCAACGCGCAAACCGGCAGGGGCGGGATTCTGTTGGGCCATGATTTCCTTTACCTTCGTAACGGCCTTGGGAGTGAGCTCTATTCTCATCTAAAACTCCTTATGCAACCTGATTTCAGTCTGGCACCCTTAATATCTGATGAACCAACATATCAGAGGGATGCACAGAAATCAAGCTGGATGCCAAGTGGTAGCGGGTCAGTTGGGGGTTGTAGCGGCGATTCACCTGGAAAGAAGGCTTATTATTCAGTAACATAGTTGGGATGATTGCCGGTGGAACCGCGACGATCCGGGAGGCACGGGGCTTGGCTGCCCCGCTTTGTCGAAGGTAAGTTACCGTGAGGAAATATATTCTGGCTATGGCATCGGTAGCAGCGATAGGCATCCTCATCCAGAGTGGGTGCGGAGGCAGCGGTGCAACCCTGCACATTGTCGCCACCCCGGGGACGATAGCGGTTTTCGGTGGCGACGCTCCCCAATGCAGCAGCGTCATTTCCTTCGCGGTCACGATTAGTGGCCTGACGTTGACGCCGCAGTCCGCTTCGAGCCCGGTTTCGGTCCTTCCCGGTGGACAGGCAGTCACGGTGGATTTTGCCTCCCTAATGGATTTCGCCACCATGTTCAGCGTGTCAAACGTCCCACCCAACACTTACAACGCGCTGGGAATAACACTTTCCAATCCGCAGTTGACGTACCTGGATACCTCTACCACCCCTCCCTCTCTCAAGACGATAGCCCCGACGATGACTTCCCTGACTATCAATCTCAATCTCAACCCGGCAATTACTATCGCGAGCAACGGCACGGTCGGCCTGCAACTCGACTTTAACCTCCTGAATTCCGTTTCCATCGGTTCCAACAATCAATTCACGGTGACCCCGACTTTCAGCGCAAATTTGGCCTCGGCCTCGGGAAGCAACGGTTTTGCTGAGTTCGATGACTTGAGCGGTCTCGTTCAAAGCGTCAGCACAAGCTCCACGAATTCGTCGTTTGTTGGGAGCTTCACGATCTCTCGCCCCAATACTCCGACCTTTACGATCTACGTCACGAGCTCGACGCGGTTCGACGGGGTCTCCGGGCTGAGTGGTCTAACTGCCGGGACCTTTGTGGAGATGGATGCCTTCCTTGACTCGAACGGGAACATCGTGGCAAACACCGTGGTGGCGGAGGATCAGGAAAATCAGGCCAGTGGCGAAGCGGCATTTGCCGGGTTGATCACTTCAGTGACGCCACAGACGGGGAATGCCACTCAGTTCACGCTATTTGTCGGCGAAGAAAACCCCGATGTGAGCAGCCGTGTAGGACTCTTCTCGACTCTGACCTTCAATATCGCTCCGTCGTCCACAAGGTTCGGTCTCACCGCCCAAGCTGCCGACTTCGCCACCTTTTCTTTTGGCACTGCAAACCTTGCCGCAGGTCAGCGAGTTGTCGTCCACGGCACCCTGCCCAGCGGCTCAGGTACGGCGCAGACGGCCATCGCTCGGTCGGTATTCCTGGGTCTCCAGTCCATTTTGGGGAACCTTTCCACAAACCCAAGCACACCGGTAGCCACCAACGATGGCGTGGACGGGGGGTTCACGCTGCTTCCCTGCTCGCCACTATTCCAGCCCGCGCAGATTACGGTTCTTTCTGCCCAGCAGACGGCCTTCTTAGGCATTTCGAATTTGTACAGCTTGACTCCGTACAGCTTGACCAATCCGGACCCGTACTTCCTACTCGTCAAAGGATTGCTGTTCAATGAGCAGAGCACAACCTCTTTTGGGGTGGAGAGTTGGACTGTGCCCGCCAATGTTCAGGTGGCAAGCCAGGTCCATCAGCTACCTTAGCAGGATGCTGAAAAACGTTGGTGAACGTTGTTATTCCGAGCCCGCCCTGCGGGAGGGGAATCTCGCTCCGGAAACCCCGATCTGATCGGGGCGAGATTCCTCGTCGTCCCGATCAGATCGGGACTCCTCGGAATGACAGGCTAGACTGTTTTTTCAGCACCCTGTTAAAGGACCGTGACGAAAAGGTCGAAGAGCACCCTTGGGTTCATCTTATGTCGGATTTTAATGCCGCAAGGTCGGTGGCGCTGATTCGCGCGGTGCCGGTGGTCTGGGTACTTCTCTCCTTTCCCCTTTGTGCCCAGCAAGCTGCCCGTGCCGGCCTGGCGAGTTTCCCGGCAGATACCCAGCAGGTTGCCTACTCGAATTTCGCGCAACTGCGTTCCTCACCCGATTATCCGCAAATCCGTCAACATGTGGTCTACCAGCAGCTCCGCGGATTTCAGGAGTTCCTCCGCTCAGTCGGCGTTGACCCTGAAAAGGACGTTGACGAGTTGATGCTGGGGTGGCACGGTCAGTCCCTGAGTGGCACGGGGAGCTTTGGCATTGCGGCCGGACGTTTTGAACCCGATAAAGTGCGGGAGTTCTTCACGCAAACCCAATTGCCGGTCCAATCCTACGCTGGTTCTGAACTATTTGCCTTCGGCTCGGGCGCGGACCCGGCGGACACCTTCTTCACTTTCCTGGATTCCTCGATGGCGGCCTTCGGCCGATTGCACGACCTGAAAGCTCTCCTTGACGTCAGGGAAGGCTCAGCCGACGCCCTGGAAACAAACGAGGCCTTCCGAAGTTACGAAGCCGAACTCGAGGGGACAGCGCCTCAGTGGGGGATCCTTACTGGGAAAGCTGCTGCGAATGTTGCTGCGCCGTGGCTGTCGGGCGGAAGGAAGAACACGATTGATTTGACCGCCTTCTTGGAGCCGGTCCAGGCCGTCCTTTATCGTGTGGATTGGGACGGCGGCTTCACGGCACACATCAGTGTTGTTTGCAAGACGCGGGAAAGTGCCGCAGGACTCTTCCAGCTTCTGAACATTCTCAAGTCTGCCCCCTTGCCTCCCGCCTCGGGTGGCGGTTCCGGACCTGCTTCCCTGCTCCAAAATCTGGATGCCCGCCAGAACGGTTCACGCCTCGAGCTCAGGGCCTCGGGGGCAGCGGATGCACTGGACCAGATCTTAAAGATTGGGGAATGAGTTTAATTGGGTCATTTGTTCATTGAGTCATTGAATCATTGACTCGTGCGAGGCGGAGGGAGGTGTCTATCCTTTCGAGGGTTCTTCAATGGACCAATGAACAAATGAATCAATTCATTGATTCATTTGATCATTGAGTCATTGACTCGTGCGAGGGGGGGAGGTGTCTAGCCTTTCGAGGGTTCTTCAATGGACCAATGAACAAATGAATCAATGAATCAATTCTCAAGAGGGTGTGAAGAGCTTAAGTTCCCTCTCGAAGTCCGCCTGGGTGACAGGCTCGCCATCATTCAGACGGCTTAAGAGCTTTTCGATTGCAGCTTTGGCCTGGTCTTTTCGATAGGCTCGGATGAACCCATCAAAGAAATGCTCCCCTGCCATGGCCCGGTTGATTTCCGCTTGCTTGTTGTGATCCTGTAACTCCGTGAAATAGACGACGCGGTATTTCCCCGAGTAGGTGGCCTCCTTGCAGACCTCGAACATGATCTTGTCAGATTCGAATGGCACAGTCTGACCTCAGAATGTTGGTTGTGGCCATGGGGCCCTGACAGCAGTATCCCTTGGGCAGCCTATGCCAAGCGGCCCGCGAGAAACTACCGATTGATGATTATGCCTGATCAGGGGAAAATCTCGAAGAATTCCGCATGTCGTGGCCGAACAACCGTAAAACCTCGACGGTCCAAGGTGAAGACCCTGAAGACTCTCAGTCGTTCTGCCAGGGCCACCAAGGAAGCGTCGGCAAAATCCATGGGCAGGTCTGCGTATTGCTCCATTAATACCCGCATCCTTGCGAGATCGCTTTTCAGGACTTCCTCCACCCGGACCGCGTCACTCAACACGAAATCCCAGAGGAGGGCCCGGCCCACTGGCCGATCAAGAAAGTGAAAAACCTCCGTCAATACCGGCCAACTCGTCACGAAGCGGCCGCGAAACTCCTGGAGCGCCGCACGGCAGCGCTCGTGAGACCCCTCCGACGGGTCGAAAAGAGCGATCAACAGTCCCGAATCACAAAGTGCCTGCACGACGCTTGGCAAGGAGTATCTCTCTTAACAAGCGGCTGACGTTACGAGCGCGCTCACGCTTTGGACCCGGCGGCGCGGCCCCAAGCTTCGGATAGAGCTGTGAGTATACTTCCCACGAGGTTGGTCGGGCCTCACTGGCATCACTCTTCCACGCGTCGCGCAGGGCATCCTTAATTACCGCGGACTTCGTGCGCTTGCGCCGCCGTGTTAAGGCGCGAAGAATCCGCGCGGTTTCCGGGTCCAGCCGAAATGTAACACTCTCACCCATGTCTTACATCGTAAGACGCCAGCCGGTGCCTGTCAAGATGTAGGAAAGGGGCAGGAGCGGAGAAAAAACGCAAACTCCAGAATAAGGCAGGGGGAGACAGGCGGGCCGGCACTACCCATCAGGCGGAATCTGCCTCCGGTTGGTGCGCTTCGATAGAGAGCGACTCACTTGGCGGCGGCTTCAATTTCATCTCCAACGCCTGGGCAATCATTTGCAGAACGAGTCCTCGATTCTGGAAGAGAAGCCAGGTCCACTCCCGCTTCTTCATCTGCGGGAAATAGATTCCCCGGAAGGCTAAACGACCGATCAAGTGGATGAGGCGGTCCGCAAAAGCCTTCGACTGCAGTTGCCCTATGGCGGAAACATTCGCCGCTGGATTATAAGACGCCCCCCAAGCCTGTCTTACTTCCTCCTCCGCTTGCTCGGGGGAAATTCCTAGGGGCGAGAAGTCCATGGTGAAAGGTTTGAACTCCAGCCAGTGCTTTGGCCGGGCAAGCCGGCCGGCTGATGCCAACCGATCATAGAGTGGAGTTGTCGGGTAAGGTGTCAGCAGGCCGAACACGGGCAATCCCGGAGGCCAGGAACGAACCGCTTGCAGAGTGCGCTGGGCCACACCCGGACGGTCACTGTCCATCCCGAAAATAAAGGAAGTAATAGCATAAAGGCTGTGCCTAGCGAGGCACTCCAGAATCGCCTTATATTCCGCCGGTTTATTAAAACCCTTCCTCACGCTCTTGAGGTTGTCGGGGTCAATGGACTCAAGGCCCATGAAGATCCACTTGCCTCCGCTCTGTGCGATCAATGAGACGAGTTCCTCATCTCGCAGCAAGTTCATGCTGATCTGCGCCACCCAGGGAACCTGCGCGTCGCGCGCGATGATCTCCCGCAACAGCAACTTGGTACGCTTGGGATTGATGGCGAAGTTGTCGTCGATGAAAAAGACCGCAATCTTTCCCTTCTGTCGCCTCTCCAAAGCCTTCAACTTCAAAAGTTCGTTGACGACGCTTTCATTTGAGCGGAAACGGATGGAATCACCAAAGAACCCCGTCACGGTGCAGAACTCACATCCATAAGGGCATCCCCGGCCGGACTCAATCGGTACCAAGTGAAAAGTCTGCCAGGTCATTCCAACCAGTGAAAGGATGCGCCGGACAAGCGTTGGGAAGTGCCGGATGAGGTTGAACTGATCAAGGTCCATGTGGTCCCAAGGAATCTCGGGATAATTCGCGAGCGAAGGCTTCACTTCAGTGCCGCCCTCGTCCACAGGTGCATAAACTTCCTTGAGTGCACCACGCTGGGCATCGGCCACAATGCGCGGCCAGGTATAATCCGCCTCACCGACCGCTACGGAATCAGCATGGCGAGGGCCGCCGTCACGGCCCAGCGCTTCGTCGGGCACCTCGGTGACGTGTGGCCCCCCCATTACGACGGGGACACCTGCGGCGCGCACCACATCCGCCATCTCGTACGCTTTCCTGACCATGCGGGTCATGGCGCCAATCCCCACCAGTCCGATTTGATGTTTCTTGAGGTATTGCACCAGCTCGGTTTTGTTCAAACGCTGCGCGTTGCCGTCCACCAGAAACACTTGGTGACCCGGAGGTGTGAGCGACTTCAGGAGAAACATCCAGAGGTGCGGCATGAAGTTATGGGTGGTTTCGTTGTCCGGGTTATACAGAAGAATGTTCATAATCCTTCGGCCTTTTGCCCTAGGCCAGGATTTTCATTTTGGTATCCTGGGCAGGGACACTATACACCCCTTCGGCTCGTTTGCCACAACACTATTTGCAGTCCAGGCGTCAAGGCGCCACCCAGCAGCGGGCGGCGCCACCACTGGTGAGGCGTCGAGTTCAGCGCGCAGCTTCGCTTCAAACTCCTTCAGCTTCGCATCGATCTCGGCCTGCTTCTGCCTGCGCCGGACCATATCTTCGCGACAGCGCTTCAGGAAGTAGCTGATGGTTTCGACGCGAATCTTGATCGATCCCGTCGGCTTGTTTTCGTCAATATCCTTGAAAGAGAAATAAGGCGTGCCGGATTTGGCGGGTGGCGCATACATGTTTTTGTGATCTATGCGATCTCTTGGCAATTGGGCTAGAATGCTCTGGTACCCCGGGAACGGCAATGCGCGGTGCCATGATCACATACATGCCAAACAGCGGCATGTATACGCCCCCGCGATCCATGTTCCGGCGTGCGCCGTGGTGGGCATGGTTGCGCGTCACGGACGTTTCGCGTTAGAGCAACTTTCTGGGGTTGAAAGAGCTAGCTGCAGAACTTGGGTAGGGGCCTCGATTAACCGCGCGGCATCGCCACATCTGCGTCAGCAGACACTAACGCCGTCAAGAAAAACAGTTCCTCCCTCGAACGCGCAACAAGCAGAGCCGGCCAGCATGACCTGACCGGCTCGCCCGCGGGAACTAGATCTCCGATTTTGGAAAGGCGCTGGCCTCGTTAACCACGTTAGTAGACTGCCAGCACATTAGAAACAGTAACTACGCAATCGCCGGTAGCGAGGAAGCTAATTGTAATTGCGGTGATTGGATCGTCAGCCGCCTTTACCGCTGAGAAAATGTCGTGGCCGGTGTCATCCCAAAGCTGAGGAATCGGGAGCCCCGCACTACCGTTCCAGTCGCTGTCGGGGGTCCAGTTGCCCACTGTAGGAATAGGACTCGTAGGACCGGCAATCAGCGTGCCGTTGATAGTGGTGGTTTCTGAGTCGGTACCAATCTCATCAAGGCGGCTAGCTCCGGTCTGTCCATCGGCGCCAATGTTATCCCACAACGCGTCGGTAGTGACTGGCGCGGGAAGTGTCAACGCGTAAGTGAACGGTGTGTCGCCATAGAAGGTAGTGGCCGTAAACCCTGCATCATAGATACCGACCGTGTAAGCTCCGGTGCCTACGATGACCAGGGAAGCGCCTTCGGCAGCCGGGAAAACGGGGCCACTGACCCACGGGTCGCTCCCATCAGTAAGTGCACTCGCAATTGTTACCTGGTAGGCTCCGTTACCCGTAGCTAGCCATCTGGGAACTTGCGCCCGATAGACAGCGATACCGGTACTGTCCCAGCACGGATCAGCACCTATTCCCAGCAAGGTCCCTTCCAGGGTGACTCGAGGAAGGCCAAAAAAACCAGGATTGGGAAATATGCGACTCAGGGAGGCTCTGGAAAGGCCCCTGGTCGGTGTCGGGGTGCTGAAAAGGATCGCCCAGTAGAGATAGGCATCCTGAACGCGGCCGACCACGCCACTGACGTGAAGTACGCCGGTGCCGCGATTGCGCAGAGCAATTCCACCGGTTCCGTATGAGGCGCCGGAGTAAGTCATAAACGGATCGATTTGAGCGGATACCTTGGAACTCACCGGGGGTTTGGAGCCCGCTCCGGGTGTTCCCCAAGCCCTGGTCTGTCCAGCGGCAGAAACAGAGCCTAATAACCCCACGGTCATTGCCAACACAACAAACCGGAGAAATGCACTGCAACTCAAACTGCATCGAAGGATACTGTTCATAATCCGCCTCCTTGGCAGAACGAAGTTAGTTAACCTACAAAGCCGACTTGTTTGGAAAAATTATTCCCCCAACGCAATATAGGATGAACCAAGGCTGGGAGGTTGTCAAGTGGAAGTCATGTGGAAAAAGTCATGGTAATCAATCGCCGGTAACAGACGTGGCGAGCTTCCGTGCGTGGCGCATACATGCCGCCCTTTGTCATGTATGGGATCATGGCACGCCGCAGTGCCATTCCCGGGGGATTAGTGCATTCAGCCCAATTGCCAAGCGGTCGCAAACATCTCAAGACCATATATGGGCCACCCGCAAGTGCCAAGGCGTTTCTTGGGCGCAGGTGGCAATTGGCCGTGGGTGCATCTGAACCCCGAAGGGGTTGAAGATGAGTAGCCGTGGGCAAGGGCGCGGGGTTTTGCGCCCGCTGCCCACGGATTGTGTGCCATCCAAGATTCTCGACCCTGGAGGGGTCGAACCGTTCGGCCTGGCCACGACGGGATCGCTAAAGAAGTTACACGCGGTACGCACGAAGCGGATGGCGGGAAGGGCGCTGCAGAAAGCAGATCCTCTTCATTCTGACTTCTGCCTTCTGACTCCTGATTTCTGCCTTTCCAATCCCAGGCGGCGCAAGCGGAACAATGCACCATTGCGGGATGCCCCGGCGTCTATGACCCCCGGACGGTCGTCCACACTGTCAAACACCGGGGTGAGGTGATGGTGATCGACCACGTTCCCGCAGAGGTCTGCAACGTTTGCGGCGATGTCCTACTCGCACCCGAAACCGTGCGCCGCATCGAAGCCTTGCTCAAAGCCACTCCCCCACCCAGCCGAAGCGTGCCTCTCTATGAGTTCGCCTGAACCTCCGCGGGTGACGCAGACCCGCCCACCATTAGGATCGGCGGACCATAGGCCGCGGCGGCTCTGCGACGTGCTGATGCCTCTTGAGGCTGAGTTAGAATCTTTTCATGCCTCGCTGCGGCATTTTTACGCGCTCAATCATCTTCATTACATGACCACCAGCATCCCGCAAGGCGGGATCGGCCCTGAGGGCCTTTTCCTAGCGCACTTTCTGCGCTCCGAGACACGCTCCGGACGACGAAATTGTCGAAGCCACGCTTTTGCGTCGCACACCCGTGGACATTGCGTCTATTGACAGGCCACGGGATTTATGATAGCCTATGTGTGTGAGCAACTTTGCCGGCGTATCACACCTCGCGCTCTTGTTTCGCATAGTGGCGAGCCATGGCCCTCATGGGCGCGCGAGCATCACTCGCTCAATCTGTCCTGCGACTCAAGAAAGCCTACCAGCCTGGAGAAAGAATTCTTTTTTTGACCGAACGAAGCGGGGATGTTATTGAAAACAAAGGGTCGGCTTTCCAAGGGCGGTGGCAAAGCAGGAATGTCGTAGAAAACACAGGTATTTACGCGCTGAAAGCGGGAATGTTGTTGAAAATACAGGTAGTTAGTAGGTGGGGGAAGAACAGGATTCAGGATTCGGGATTCAGGAAGTGAAAGAGCAGGTCCTAGGTGCCAGGTGTCGGTAACAGGGGCTGGGGGCTGGGTGCTGGGGCAAGCGCACAGGAAGAGTGCGACTAAGCGATCAGTCGCCGGTAACACAGGTGGCGAGCTTCCGCAGCCTCTCATGCCGGCGGCGGAGAAGCTCATCGGGGGACAGCTTTGCGAGGTCCTGGAGGCACGATCTCAGCACTGGCCGCAAAATGTCGGCGGCCAGTTGGTGACTATTGTGTGCGCCGCCCGGAGGCTCCGGCACCAGGCGGTCGACAATTCCTAAGCGAAGCATATCTTCCGCGGTCAGCTTGAGGACACGCGCGGCCTCCTGTTTATGGTCCCAGTCCCGCCACAGGATTGAGGAACAGCTTTCCGGGGCGATCACCGAATAGACGGCGTTCTCGAGCATAAGGACTTCGTCGCCCACCGCTATGGCGAGTGCCCCTCCGCTGCCGCCCTCGCCGTGAATGACGACAACGATGGGAACGCGCTGCTTGGGTATCTCCTTCAAGTTATAGGCAATGGCCTCGGCCTGCCCGCGTTCTTCGGCCCCGATTCCGGGATAGGCGCCAGGCGTGTCTACGAAGGTTATGATGGGCAAGCCGAATTTGGCCGCAGTGCGCATCAGGCGCAGCGCCTTGCGGTAGCCTTCCGGGTTGGTCATGCCGAAGTTGCGGAGCAGTTTCTGCTTGGTGTCACGGCCTTTCTGATGGCCCATGACCACAACTGATCTTTCCTCGAATTTGGCCAGCCCGCCCACTAACGCCTGGTCATCTCCAAACCGCCTGTCACCGTGCAGCTCGGTAAATTCCGTGAAGAGCATTTGGATGTAGTCCAAAGTGTAGGGACGCTGAGGGTGACGAGCCAGCAACACCCGATCCCAGGGATCGTTCGCTGTGCCGGCGACCCTGTCCCGAAGGGCTGCCAACTGCTGGCGGAGACGTTCGATTTCCTCGCGCGTGACTTCTGAGTCGGAGGCCTGTTCCAGCTCTACAATCTGCTTTTCGATTTCGCGCACAACGGCAAGTTGGGTGTCGGGGTTTGACATCAGCTCAATATCCTACTCGAACCAGGTATTTATTGTCGACTCACTCTTGCTTCCGGGAGTGGGTCAATTTGATGCCGTAGCGGCGAGTTTACCTCGCCAAATGGCGGCGTAAAGCCGCCACTACTCCTGCTTTTCGACCACAATCGCGGACTCGCCGCAGAGCGCCCGCAACTGACTGATGACTTCGTCATTCGCCTGCACTGCACGCGGGCGGGTCACACGAAGATCAGCTACGAAATCCCCGGGGCGGGTGAGTTCCAAGATTACCGAATCGCTACCGGGGTGGGCAGCCAGCAAATCCGCCAGTTCTCCGGCAAGGCCATCTCGGGCGTCAGCAAGGTTCACTCGAATTCGGAGCCGCGACTTTGGGCCGTTCACCGCGGCATCGAGCGGCCGCGCTTCATTCACCACCACCTTGGTGCGCTGATTCTCTTCGTGGCGTACTCGCCCTTTAATCAGGAGAGCTGCGTCGCGCTTTAGGACTCCTTGAAGCTGCTGATAGGCTTGGGGAAAAACAAGCAGCTCCACCGATCCCCGGCTGTCCTCCAGCATGCCGCTGGCCCAGAGATCGCCCTTTTTACTGGGCCGGACACGCAGGTTGGTCAGCATTCCGGCCAAAGTCACCTGTGACTCGTGAGCCACTTCCTCCAGTGATGAACTATCGTGGCGCGTTATCGCAGCCAGCCGTCCCATGTATTTTTCAAGAGGGTGGCCGGTGACATAGAAACCCAAAACCTCTTTTTCGCCTGCCAGCCGCTCCGACTCCGTCCAATCCGGCACGTCGGGCAAATCAAGAGGCGGAGGTGGCTCGACGTTCGCATCTCCCATGAACAAACCATGCTGGCCGCTATCATTTTCACGCTGCCGCTTCTGGCCAAGGTCCATGACTCGGTCCAATACTGCCATGTGCGGGGAGCGGCGAGCGCCCAGCGAATCGAAGGCCCCCGCCTTGATGAGACTCTCGATCACACGCTTGTTCAACAGGCGCAAGTCCACATTCTCGCAGAATTGCAGGAGCGTATCAAAGCGCCCGAGTTTGCGTCTTGCGGCAAGCACGGATTCAATAGCTGCGGCCCCGACGTTCTTGATCGCCGTAAGCCCAAACCGGATGGTGTTCCCTGCCGGCGTAAAGGCCAGATCGCTCGAATTGACGTCCGGAGGAAGGATCGGGATGTTCATGTCCCGGCATTCATTCAGGTATTTCGTCAACTTGTCCTGGTTCCCGATTTCTGAGGAGAGCAGCGCCGACATGAACTCCACCGGGTAATGCGTCTTGAGATAGGCGGTCTGATAGGCTACCAGAGCGTAGGCGGCCGAGTGCGATTTATTGAAGCCGTAACCCGCAAACTGTTCCACCAGTTCCCACAATCTTCCTGCCTTCGCTGCGGGAACATTGTTTTTCTTCGCACCCGCCAGGAACTTTTCCCGGTTCGCCACCATTTCCTCGTGCTTCTTCTTCCCCATGGCGCGACGGACCACATCCGCTTCGCCGAGAGTGAATCCGGCGACTCTGTTAAAGATCTGGATGACCTGTTCCTGGTAGACAATCACGCCGTACGTTTCTTCGAGAATCTCCTTAAGTTGGGGGAGGTCGTAAGTCACGCGCTTCTTGCCTGTCTTGCGGGCAACATAGTCATCGATCATGCCACCCTGAAGGGGACCGGGCCTGTAAAGGGCATTCAGGGCTGTGAGGTCCGCCAGGCGACTGGGTTTGACACGCTGGAGGATGTCGGTCATTCCCCGACCTTCAAACTGGAAGATTCCTGCCGTCAGTCCCTTTCCGAGCAAGGCATAACTCTCTTCATCGTTGAGAGGCAGGTTTTCCAGATCCAGTTTCTCTCCCCGCGTCGCTTCAATCAGCTTCACGCAGTCATCGATGACGGTGAGGGTGGTAAGACCCAGAAAATCCATTTTCAGCAGGCCGATCTTTTCCAGGTCATCCATGGCGTACTGCGTGGTGATTTCATCTTTGTTGCTCTTGTAAAGCGGAACGATCTCTTGCAGGGGTTGGGGTGAAATAACGACCCCAGCGGCGTGAGTGGAAGCGTGGCGCACAAGACCTTCCAGGTGGCTCGCCACTTGGAGCAAGTCCGCCACGCGCGGATCGTTTTCCTTCAGTTGGCGGAGTTCAGGGGTCTGCTTGATCGCCTCCGCGAGAGTAATATTCAGCGTATTGGGAACCAGCTTGGCGATCTTGTCGACCTCGGCGAAGGGAATGTCCAGAGCCCGGCCGGCGTCGCGAATCACCGCTTTTGCACCCATGGTTCCGAAGGTGATGATCTGGCTGACGTTTTCACGGCCGTACTTTTCCGTAACGTAACTAATGACTTCGCCGCGGCGTCGCATGCAGAAGTCGATGTCGATGTCCGGAAAGCTGATCCGTTCGGGGTTCAGAAAGCGCTCAAACAGCAGGTCGTGCTGAAGTGGATCGATGTCCGTGATGCGCAAAGAGTAGGCCGCCAGGCTTCCGGCTGCCGAACCGCGCCCCGGACCCACGGGAATGCATTGCTCGCGCGCATGCCGGATGAAATCCCAGACGATCAGGAAGTAGCCGGCGAAGCGCATTTGCTTGACCAGTTCGATCTCACGTTCCAGCCGTTCTTCATAGGCTTGCAGCGGATAACGCAGTCTTCCCGCTGCCGCCGACCGTTCCAGCCTTTCGCGCCGATGCGCAAACCCTTGCCGTGTTACCTTCTCAAAGAAGCTGTCGAGCGTCTCGCCGGCCGGAACCTCGAAATGCGGAAAGACGTGCTGTTTTTCTTCCAGGTGTACGTTACAGCGGTCGGCAATTTCCAGGGTGCGAGAAAGGGCTTCCGGCGCCTCACCGAAGACCGCTTGCATCTCCTCAAAAGACTTGAAATAGAACTGGTCTGTGGCGAACTTCATCCGGTTCGGATCGCTGAGGGTTTTCCCGGTTTGAATGCAGACCAGAACGTCTTGAGCGCGCGCATCCGCTTTCGTGAGGTAATGACAATCGTTCGTGGCTACAAGGGGTATGCCGGTGTCGCGTGCTAAGCGAGCCAATTGCGGGTTAATGCGCTTCTGTTCTGCGACTCCCTGGTCCTGGATTTCAATATAGAAATTGCCCTTACCGAAGATGTCCCGAAGATCATAGGCGGCCTGGCAAGCCGCATCGAATTTGTCGGCGCTGAGGGCCACAGGGACTTCCCCGCGCAAACAACCCGACAGGCCGATCAATCCATCGGCATGGCGCGCCAGCAGGTCTTTATCGATTCGGGGCTTGTAGTAGTAACCTTCCAGAAAGGCGGACGAGGCCAGCTTGAGAAGATTCCGGTATCCTCTTTCGTTTTCGCACAGGAGAACCAGGTGGTATGGCCGGTCGGCGTCCGGGGAGCGGTCGAAGCGATTCGTGGTCGCCACATAGACTTCGCAGCCCAGAATCGGCTTCAGCCCCCGCTTCAGCGCAGCGTCGTAGAACTTTACGGCGCCGAAGAGGTTTCCGTGGTCCGTGATGGCGACGGCAGGCATCTTGAGCTCAGCCGCGCGATCCATCAGGCGACCGATTTCACAGGCCCCATCGAGCAGGCTGTAGTCAGTGTGGAGATGAAGATGGACAAAGTTTTCGGATGGCATCCCGCAAACATTGTAACAGAAACGGTCAGGTCGTGGCGCACGGATGTGCAGGAGCGGGCGCGCGGCTTGACCCGCCAATGTTTCCTCATTTTGCGGCTTAGCCCATCCGATCCAGTTGTCTGTTGTTGTGTGACGCGCACGTAGCGCAAGGTCATACGGAGCTGGTAGGGTGACGCCGGTCGCCGCTTTCTGTCGCTGCACCAACTTCCCGCACCAGTCCTTCGACTGCGGGCGCAGAACCCCAACCTGTGACGACGGGATCCTGGGGCAGGCGAGAGGGCCTTTGCTTGCTTTCGTACAGCTTCTTGTCCGCCGTTTGGAACAACTTTGTTGCCCCCTCACCATCTTCAGGAAAAATGGCAATCCCATAATCGATTCCCGCCGGAGTGTCGGGCGCAAGCAGCTTGGCATAAAGCTCGAACTTCCGCGCGATCCGTTCTGCAGACGCTTCGGCGCTGGACCGTTCGGCTTGAGGGAGGAGGATGGCAAACTCATCGCCACCAATCCTGAAGGAAATGTCACAGGCACGGATGGTTTCAGCGCTGGCACGAGCCACACTGCGCAGAATCTCGTCTCCCGTGGCATGCCCGTAAGTGTCATTCGCAAGCTTGAACCTGCGAAGGTCCAGCAAGAGCAAGGCAAACGAGGTCCCGTAACGGGTGGAGTGACTGATCTCCCGCGCCAAGTGTTCTTCGAACATACGGCGGTTCTTGAGACCAGTCAACGGGTCCGTGGCGGCGTTATGACGCAATTTCTCGAGTTCTTCGTACTCGAACAGGATGGGTTTCCGCAAGAGTTGTAATTCGCCAAAGTAATCCACCACTGCGGTCCTCAGCGAGGAGGGGCGGCGGAGCTTTTCCGTCAACTCGTTGCGGCGGGCTAAGATCCTTTCCCAATGGACGATGCTCTCCCTCTCGGTTACCTCGACGCTGGTAAGGCCCCTCAGGAGTCTCTGCAAGAAGGCGCCATGAGAGGGTTGGTCAAGCTGCCGCAAGTTGTCGGCAACCAGTTCCAGCAAGTGATCCGAGCTGGCCTGCAGGTCAACCGGCAAAACGGCTTCCGGATCCAGCGCCTCTTCCGCCATGCGCAAAGGTCGTTCGGAACTGGCCGAGGTCTCTTGCTTGTCGTCTGACACCCTGTCTTCTACGGCTTCACCAGCCCAGGCACCTGCCATGCCCCTTGTGATTAGGCGGCCACCTCCGACCGCCCCAACTGCTACGCGGACCGGGCTCCAATCCCTCTCGACCCTGTCCGACACTAATACCTTCTTGGGTTCGTGTTCGCGGTTTTGGACGCACTGCGGAAGTGGATGGGTCTCGGCCGGCTGCCTAGTTGCCGCGAGCATGAGACAAGCGCTGCCCTCCTTGGTAGATAGTCTGACTTCGAACTTTCCTCCTGTCGGACTCTCCTCGGTAGCACGGAGCGATCCCGGCCGTAGGGCAAGGAGTAACCGTGCCGGGTCGGTTTGAACAAGGCAGTCGTCCCCTGATTCCAGATGGATGGGGAGCCGACGAGAATCCGCGAGGGGACGCAACCGCTCCAGTACCATCCGGACCAGCTCGCTTAACCCCACCTCCTCATTGGCAAAGTCGGGGGTCTCGGCCCCGGCCCTTGCCCGGAACGACCGGAACAATTGCACCAGGCTCTCCGTCTGTACAAGTGACTGCTGGATCGCCCTCCGGTACTCTTGCGCGTCCAAGTCAACAAGGAGAGCCAATTCAAGTGTACCGCGCAAAGACGTCAAGGTCTGGTTCAATTGATGGCGGAAGGTGGGCCTCCGATCATTGTCTGGCAGCGAGTTGCGCCGAGGGTCACTCTTGCCGCTTTGCCGAGCGCTGGGCCCGCGCGGGGAGGAGGCCGGAAGCGCATGCACGGCTTGCGAAGGCCTACATTCCTGCTCTGGAGGCACCGTTGATGGTTCCCTGCTTTTCATCCCGTCGTCTCCCTCCGAAATTCGTCACCCCCCCGCGTGCCGGTTCTCATTAGCTATTTCTTACATCGGCGGAGGGAGGAGCGGGGATGAAGAAAAGATTAGAGCCGCGATTCACCCCTCGTCTCAGAAGCGGAAGCCGCCTGCCTCAAGAGCAGAACCCACAATTCGCTCCTAGGGGCTTGACCGCTCGATTATCAGGTATATAATATATTTATGGGAACAGGCTCAGGGCCACCTGATTGCGTTCAGGTGCGCTTCGGTTCCTTACGCTCCAAGGTGGCGGAGCTTGCCCCCTTAGTCGGCCACGGACATGGCAGAAAATGAGAAGCCGTCAGTGTCCACGCGCCTGTACAACAGGCTCTTCCAACATCTCAGGGCTGGCTTGGCCATTTCCCGCACCCTCCATATCACCGAGCGCAAACGCGCGGAAGAAGCATTAAGGGAAAGCGAAGCGCGTTTCCGAGCGATCTTCAAGGATGCCGCCATTGGTATCGCTCTGGTGGACATGCACGGCCATCCCGTGGAGAGTAACCCCGCCTTCCAGAAAATGCTGGGCTACAGCAAACTTGAATTGGCGCAGATGGCCTTTACCGAGTACACCCATCCCGCCGACTCACAAGGGGATTGGAGCCTGTTTACTGAGTTGGTGGAAGGAAGACGGGACCAATACCAACTCGATAAGCGCTTCTGTCGGAAGGATGGCCAAATCGTATGCGGCCGGTTGTCTGCTTCCCTGGTCCGGGGCCAGGGGGGCGAGCCCAAATACGCCCTCGGAATGGTAGAGGACATATCCCAGCGGAAACAGGCTGAGGAAGCACTGCGAGTGAGCGAAGCGAAGTTTCGTGCTTTGTCGGAGTGTGCGGCGGCAGCGATCTTTATCTACCAGGGAAACAGGTTTCTCTATGCCAATCCCGCGATGGAAGTCATTACAGGCTACAGCCTGGATGAACTTCTGGGAATGAGCTTCTGGGAGATCGCGCATCCGGATGTCCAGGAACTCGTTAGGGAGCGCGAACTGGCGCGAGAGGGGAGAGAACGCACTCCACTGCGTTACGAAATCGAGATTGTGACCAAGGCAAGGGAAGAACGCTGGCTGGATTTCAGCGGCGCGCGCTTCGAACTCCAGGGGAGCCTGGCGGTTGTGGGGATAGCCTTCGACGTTACTGAACGCAAGCGCGTGGAGGGGAAATTACGCGACCTCGTCGGTCAGTTGCATGCTTTAGCAGACAGGCTACAAACTGTGCGCGAGGAGGAGAGGACCAGCTTAGCGCGTGAGATTCATGACGAACTTGGACAGGCCTTGACGGCTATCAAGATGGACCTGGGTTCGATCTTTCGGGAGCTAGGCGATAACGCAAAGCCGCTGGCGGGCGCACCCGAGTCGATCCTGAAGCTGGTCGACCAGACGATTCGGACCGTGCGCCGAATTGCCAGTCAGCTCAGGCCGGGAATCCTGAATAATCTAGGCCTCCCCGACGCCATCGAGTGGGCCACAGAGGAGTTTCAGACTCGAACTGGGATCAAATGCCACTTGGAAATGCAGGAAGGGGGCATCGTCCTCGACCGGGAACGCACCACGGCCATCTTCCGCATCTTTCAGGAAACGCTCACTAACGTGACGCGCCATTCTGGCGCCAGTGAACTGCAGGTCCGGCTTTACAGGCAGAACGCCAATACCATCCTTGAGGTCCGAGACAACGGAGTGGGAATCCAGCCGCAGCACTTGATAGACACCGCCTCACTCGGTATCTTGGGCATGCGCGAGCGCGCTCTGGCTCTCGCCGGGCAGTTCGAAATTGCCGGTCGCCCGGGCGAGGGTACTACTGTGTCCGTGTCCATCCCAGACCCATCGCCGACCGTCGGAGCGTGAGACTGTGATCAAGATCCTTATTGCTGACGACCATGCCATCCTGCGCCGGGGCCTGAGGGGTTTCCTGGGGCACGAACTCGAAGGGGCCTACTATGGTGAGGCGGATAGCTCCCAGCAGGTCCTGCTCCAGGTTCAGCGGGAGCATTGGGATCTGCTTATCCTGGACATCACGATGCCCGGACGCAGTGGCTTGGACGTCCTAGGGGACATCAAGAAGGAGCGTCCCAGGCTTCCGGTGCTGGTTCTGAGCGTGCATCCCGAGGATCAATTCGCCAAGCGAGCCCTACGGGCCGGGGCCTCCGGTTACATGAGTAAGGAGTGCCCGCTGGAGGAGTTGATCAAGGCGATCCGCAAGGTGTTGGCTGGCGGGACCTATGTGAGCCCCACGCTGGCGGAAAAGCTGGCGCTCAACTTCGGTAAGCACAGCGAGGAACCTCCCCATGAGAGACTCTCCGACCGTGAATTCGAGGTGCTGCGCATGATTGCCTCGGGAAGGACGATTTCGCAGATCGCGGAGGACCTGCACTTGAGTGCATCCACGGTCAGCACCCACCGGGCTCACATTCTGGAAAAGACCGCCATGACGACCAACGCCGAGCTGGTGCGCTACGCGCTCGAGAATCACCTCATTTATTAAGGACGGATGCCGTGCGGCTAACAGCCTCGGTGGGCGGCCAAGCACTGCAACACGAGGGCGTTCCCAATCTCCCAGCCACAAAACGAGTCGGGGGTGCTTCGATGCACACCCCACTGGTCATTCAAACCACGACCTCTCACTCATAGATCATTCCATGCAGTAATCATATTCTCGATGATTGCGCAGGGAGTTGCGGAAGGCGATAGTAGATTTCGTGTGAGTGTGCTGATTGCGGACAGCTCTCTAGAGGTTGTCAGGCGACAGGCGATGCATGCCAGGGTTGAAGCAACGGAGATTTTCCGAAGTTCGGCCGTAGCGCAGGACATGATCAACGCCGCCGGGATTCCTATTCCGCATTCAACATTGGAGGCCAATCGGGTCAAAATCAGACCGGTAACCTATCTGTGAGTTTTGAGCAAGGTGCAACCAAATGGTTTTTCAGGCCCAGGAACCTATGGCAACATCAGAGCCCTCTCATCCGCAAGCCATCAATTCAACGCTCACCCCCGGGAGTCTTCTCAATCAGTATCGAATCGAGGAGTTATTAGGAGAAGGGGCAACAGGGGTGGTCTTTCGCGCTCACGATCTGCGCTTACGGCGGCAGGTGGCGCTCAAGCTCTTAAGACGGGACTCGCAGGTCGACGAGGTGGCCTGGGGGCGAATGCTACATGAAGCACGGGCCATCTCGCGCCTGAATCATCCCGGCTTTTGCGCGATTTATGAAGTGGCAGAGGACCAGGGACAGGCCTACATAGCCATGGAGTACGTTGCGGGTCGTCCATTGAGACAGATGCTCGCAGGCAAAGGGCTGCCGAAAGAGGAGATCCTCCTTTACGGCTCGCAGCTTGCTGCGGCCCTGGCCCATGCCCATGAGCGAGGAATAATTCATCGCGACATAAAAAGCTCGAACGTAATTATCATGCCCACCGGGGTTGCCAAGCTGGTGGATCTTGGCTTGGCTTGGCGCATGAAGCGGCAAAAGGAGTTAGAGAAGTACGCCTCCTCGGCACCCTTGGAGGAGGTTGGAGAAGCCGGGGGCACGCTGCCCTATGTGGCCCCAGAGGTTCTACGGGGCGAACGGGCCAGCGTTCAAAGCGACATCTGGGCGCTCGGGGTTTTGCTCTACGAAATGGCCACAGGTACGTTGCCTTTCACCGGTCGAACGTGCTTTGAAATCAGCCTGGCGATCATGACGCAGCCATCTCCGACACTGCCGCGAGGGATCGGTTCGCGCCTCGCTACCATCGTTCAGCGTTGCCTGCAAAGGGACTGCGCCCAACGCTATGCTGCGGCGCGGGAAATTCGCGACGACATCCAGAGAATACTTCTTACCTCCTGCCAAGGTCGATCAATAGTTTTCCGCACCTTTGGTTGGGAAAGTAGGGACGGGAGGAAAGAGTGGCGCGGACGCAATGAGGGCTGAATCGGTCAGACCGCACGACTCGAGGGCGGCCCGGGGTGCTTCGACCACTGATCGGCCTGGAGGATGCGGTGATACGGTCAGGCGACTCACCCGCCGCCGCGCTCCTGATTCCTTCCGTACCGAGACAGCGGGACTCAATCAAATGATGGGCTCGGATTCCGATAGCACGTCGCCAGTAACACCCATTTCCGAGCGGAGGATTTCGACGGCAGAACCAGAATGGGCCAAGAAAACGGCCCAGGGGTTCGAGGCTAGGGTGCGCCTGTGAGTTACTTACTTTACTGCATCTTTCGCGCGCCCCTTCCGGCGGCCTTCGAAATCCCCGACGGCGGGGGGGGGTATCGTGTCTTTACTGTAAATTACCATGGCTTGGGCGCCGCACTTTCCGAGCTTGCCCAGCCCGACCTGCCTCCTGATACCTCGAAACTTCTCGCCTATGAGAAGGTGGTAGAGTCCTTTTATCGCCACCTGACGGTGATTCCCATGCGTTATGCGTGTCGGGTTGGGGATCCGGACGACGCAGTTATTTTGCTGAGGGATAATCACGACGCCTACAGCGCACTTCTCCACGAACTCGAGGGATTGGCAGACGTGCGCATACAGGTTCTCCTAGACAAACCCACGGTCGGGGCGGAAACCGATCGGCCCGCGATCCTACCAGAATGCTTTCCTCCCCACTCGACAAGGTGAAATGACCAGAACCAAATTCTCGTTCCGCCACCCACAACGGTCTAATACTTCGGTCGCCCTGCCCGATGGGTCTTGGCAGGTAGTTTTCCCTTATTCTTCGCCCCCGGCGAACTCTGGGCCGGAGATAGGCTCTCCGGAGGATTGAGCGAAGGCGCCCCCGCCTCCTGACCGAGATGCTTGGGCTTTGCCATTTCTTTGGGCTTCCGTGGGCGGTGCATGTGAGTATCAGGCGCAGGCGGCGGCTCCTTGATGCCGGCCCTTTCGCGCAAGGCTTTTGTCAATTGCTGAGGGGTCTTAATCTTGCCATCCACCTGATCGAGGAAAACGCCCTCGATGATCTGATCGAACTTGGCTCCGGGTTTGAATCCCAGGGCCTGTAATTCCGCTCGAGGCAGCTTTGCCCGAAGCGGCAAGTACTTGGTCAGGTAGTTTTTGACGCGAGAATGAACCTTGGCCTGCGGGTAATAAACCAGCAGGAAGAGCAAGAGGTGGCGGGACTCTTTGGCGAGCAGAGTGTAGACCTGGCGAGGCAGTGCGGCTTTCGAGCTGGCGAGTACCCGGGCGAGCTTCGTGGCGTCCCGCTCCATGTTCAGGGCTTCCTTGATCACTTTGCCGATTCTCAGTACCTTCTTCGCCATCCTTAGTTTTTCACTGCTCCTCAGCTTTTCCACCAGGCAAAGAAAATTGACCAGGTAGGAATCGGCCCCCGGAACGGTCTGGGCCGCCGACCGGCTCCTGGAAAAGCGGTCGTAGGCTAGCCGTGCGGACGCCAATTTCTTGTCCAGCCCCCCCAGGAGTTTCCGCTCGACAAGCACTTTGAGAATACGGGCTGGGTTCTCCTCCTGCAGGATCGCCCGGAGCTCACGGCCCTGTTGGTCCGCACCCAGTCGTTCCCAGGCGTGATTCTGGAGGGCCGTCTCGAAGTAGTTCTTGGTCCGTTCGTCGGGCGTGAAATCAAGGCGCAGTCCAAACCGCAGAAGTCGGTAAATCCGAAGTGGGTCTTCAGAAAAGCTTCGGGGATGCAGAGCCCTGAGTTCCCGCCTTTCAATGTCCGCAGCGCCGTTGGTAGGGTCAAGAAGCAAGCCGCGCGAGTTTGGATGAAGCGAAATCGCCATGGCATTTAGTGAAAAATCACGCCGCTTCAGATCTTCAAATATGGTGGCGGGTCGCATCTCCGGACGCTGGCCGGGTTTCGAAAAGACATCCACCCGGCACTGGCCCAGTTCCACTCGCACTCCATTCGTGAACCAAAGTTCCGCCGCGGCAATATGTGGGTCAAACTCCTGATACTCGAGCGCCAGAGGCTCTCCGTTGCCCATGACTGGGCGCGATGAGAACCCCGTCATGGGTGATGAGTCTTCTGATCCCAAGCGGCGAAGAATCTTCCTGGGATCGCCTTCGAGGGCGAAATCCAGGTCACGCACCACCTGTTGCCCATACGTCAGATCGCGGACCGCGCCTCCCACGAGGTACAGGTTCAACCCCTGTTCGTAGGCCGAGCGGCTGATCAGGCTTAGTACACTGTATTGCTCTTGCGAGAGCTTGCTTTCCATCAGAAAGTTGTAGTCGCTCATGGGAGTTGGGCGTCCATTTCCTTGAAAACCCAGGGGCCTGAAGTTCAGGCTCGAGGATGGTGAGTCTGATAGACCTGCTTTAACCTTTGCGTCAAAACGTGCGTATATATCTGAGTTGTCGAGATATCACTGTGACCTAGCATAAGTTGGATCGAGCGCAGGTCAGCTCCGCGTTCGAGCAGATGCGTGGCGAAAGAGTGACGCACCAGGTGCGGTGTCAGGGGAACTGCAATCCCCGCCCGCCGGCCATACCCAGCCAGAATTTTCCAAAATCCCACCCGTGATAGTGGCCCTCCCCGGCGGTTGAGAAAGAGGAAGGGCTCCTGACCGTTCTTGCCGAATGCTGAGCGGCCGCCGAGCAAGTAAGCTTCCACAGCGCGCAGAGCAGACTTGCCAACGGGGATTAGCCTCTCCTTGTTTCCTTTTCCCAAACAACGAACGATGCCCAGACCGGAATCAAGATCCGACCAACGAAGATGAACCAGCTCAGAAACCCTCATGCCGGTGGCGTACAAGAGCTCTAGCATAGCCTTGTCTCGAAGGCCAAGGGGCGTGGAGATATCAGGTTGTCTTAGGAGAGTGTCAACCTCGTCGGTGGTGAGATACCTCGGCAGCGTTTGTTCCAATTTGGGCGCATCGACTTCCGCCGTCGGATCGCTGTGGATCCTATCCTCCTTCGCTAGGAATCGAAAGAAATTTCGTAGGGAAATCAGATGCCGAGCCACGCTTCGAGCGCTCAGCCCCCGGCCATAAAGGGCGGCCAGGAAGCCGCGAACATCATCTCGGTCTGCCTCCGCAAAACTCTTCCCGCGGCCACGCAAGAATTCGTAGAAATGGATAAGGTCCCGTTGGTAATTCGAGATACTGTTGGCGGCAAGGCCTCTTTCCACACGTGCATAATCAAGGTAGTCATGGACTTCGCGTAGCCCCGATGAAGAATCCAAACCATTTTGCCGGCCGCAAAATGCTTTCCTGCCAGCCACTCTGCTTGCCGGCTTCGGATCAAAGTGGTCCGCTGCCGTTCCGTTTTCCTGCTCAGCTTTGCTTCGGCCGGGCATTCTCGTCACTCTGCCTCAGGAGTGTAGCCAGAGAAATCAAGGGACGCGACAAGAACCAACGAACGCGCATGCGCTGCCGCAGAGCCACGACACGAGTTGCGCTCTGAAAACTAAGCGACTATTTTTCAAGAGATTATGAGCCTTCTTCAAGAATTCGCACTCCGACTCTGCGCCGAAAGACTTGACAGGCCTAGCTCAGCACCTATACTAGCACAAGCGGTTTTCCGTGGCCAAGCTGCATTTCACGGCAAGCAAATTTCCCGCGGATGGCGCCTCTCGTGAAAGACAACCACAAATCGACTTACAAGAAGGTGGTGGTACGTAGGCTGGATCATGGCCTCATGAAGGGATTTGTTGACTCTGCTTCCTATTTAGGGCCAAACGGCATCCGGATGCTCGACCGTGAAGGCCGGACTCTGACTATTCCCTTGCATGAGATTAAGGGCGTCTTCTTCGTGAGGGATTTCGACGGCAACCCCCAGCGGTCAGAACGCAAACTCTTCCAGAGCCGCCCCCGTTTGGCCGGCCTTTGGGTTCGGGCGACTTTCAAGGATAAGGAGGTACTGGAAGGACTTCTGCCCAGCAACCTCGTGGAACTCAGCCCGGAGGGATTTCTGGTTACGCCGGTGGACGTCTACTCCAACAACTTGCGAATCTTCGTTCCCCGAACTGCGCTGAGCGAGATTACTGTCCTGGGCGTGATACCCATTGGGCGACCGAGAAAGCTATCGCAAAAGGGGAGCGGACTTCAGGGTGACACCGCAACTGCCGAAAGCCAGATTGGTCTTTTCCCTGCTGCAGAGCGGAAGGAAAAATAGCAGCCTTAGCAGGATGCCGGGAAGCCCGCACTTGGGTGCTGCTCCCGGGCAAATCTCATTGGTCTTTGCATCATTCCGAGTGCACGGAATTTAACGAGTAATATTAACGGGCAGGCTGGGTGCGTGCCTCAGCCGGAGGCGGGCGGTTGTACGGGGGGAAGTACCATCTTCTGATGGATGGCGTAAAGCACCAGTTCCAGACGGTCCGAAACCCCAACTTTATCGTAGATTGACCTTAGGTGATTCTTCACCGTTTGTTCGGTAATGGACAGATGCTGGGCGACTTCCCGATTTCGCCATCCCTGCATCAGGTAGCTGATTATTGTCTTCTCTCTCTGCGTCAACGTATCTACGGGTCTTAGTGGTCGGGAGGAATTCGTTTCCGCAATCTTCGCAATGCGGGCAACCTGCTGACGCGGCAACCAGACTTCGTTTTCCCAAACTACCTTGCGAGCGCACTTAATAAACAGCGACGGTTCCACTGACTTAAGAATGATGCCCGAAGCGCCCAACTGGACGAATCGCATGCCCTCCTCTTCTTCGGCTATTGAGGAGGACGTGACCACGATCTTACACTTAGGCGACACTCGACGAATGTCCTCAAGCAGATTGCCGCCAGCTTCCGTTATGATTTCCGCCTGAATAAAATACAGATGGGGCCGCAGGGATTTCGTCAGTTCGATCAACTGCGGGGCGGACTGGGCTTGCGCCACGACGCGCAGGTCATCCTCCACCGCGAAGAGCTTTTTCAGTCCGATCATGAAGATGCCTTCACGATCGGCTATGAGAACCCGGATCTTTTTCTTCCCGCCGTTGCGGAGGCTCATCCAGAATCACGTCCCAATGCTACGTGTTTGCGAGGGCGATCTGGCTCCACGACGCGCGCCGCCCCTGGAGTTCTTGATTGGTCTTTGGGAATACACTAGCACTGCGCCGCGCCGTGCATGATGGCTGAATCGCCAGGAATCTTGCATCCTCTGTTCAGATAGCGTCAAACAGCTTGCGTGCGCGTGGGCCGGAATTCGTACTCGTCAATCGTGGCGCCCATCCCCCTCGACTCGCCGGGGCAGCTCCAACGGATGACCCGCCCATTACAAAGCAATTCAACGGGGACACGCGTAACAGTCACAGGGAGGATTACTCTCATGGTTACGGGTGTCTCGCGGGGAGCGCGGATGGGAATACGCATGAACAACCCGTTCCCACTCATGTTTCCGGTCTTTCCCTCCACGTGGCGAGAGCGGCCCCAGCGACTCTTCCAGCGCACTTCTACCGGGAATTCCACCGGAATGCGGATTCCGGCGCGTTGATCGTCACTCATAGGCTCTCCATTGAAACGAGCCTCACGGGCAAGCATAGCTTATCTCGTTTCTGCCATCGTGGCAAGAGGAAACTCCTAGCGGTCAATGAAATGTTTGGGCGCAAACCTCCGACCTGACCCCGGAAATAAACCCGGTGGCGACGCTCAACCAGTGGAAAGCCACTGCCACGTTTCCCATCCCCGCCACACGCCAAGAGGGCACGATGCTATTCGCGCCAGACCGGGAGCCAGATCATGTCACTCTCTGGCGGCCGGCTCCATCAGCCTTCCCATCGGGCCACCGGAGAGGTAGGTGTTCCAAGAGCTTACTTCTGTTTCCCCCTCTCTGCCAAGCGTACCAGCGTACCATTACTTCTGTACGAGGCATTGCCTAAACGGCGGACCGCTGCTAACCTTGCGGCTTCGGGGTGGATTGCCGCCTCAGTCCAGGTGGTTGTTCCCCCGGACGAACTCTGAAAAGGAGACGACAATGAAACTGGGTGAAATTGCGGCGCGGCTTGAATGCCAGCTCGACGGTCCGGAAGAACTCGAAATCACCGGCGTCGCCGGAATGGACGAGGCCACAGCCGGCGAATTGACTTTTCTTGCCAATCCTAAGTACCTGCGCAAAATCAAGACGACACGCGCGGCGGCCATCATTGCCAGCCCGGAGGAGGACCTGGAGGGCCGGCCCGCCTTGCGTTCGGCGAATCC
>Ga0208036_1000434_pt1 | contig 25556 bp, 17 predicted proteins | sample June2015DPH_11_1_2_FD_184706 | JGI IMG/M metagenome (GOLD analysis project Ga0208036, IMG submission 184706) | Peatland microbial communities from SPRUCE experiment site at the Marcell Experimental Forest, Minnesota, USA - June2015DPH_11_100... | ecosystem: Environmental > Terrestrial > Soil >...
TCCCAAACTCCCCGCGGCTCGCCCGCTGGGCCACCTCGACAGCGTGATTCAGTTGGGTGAGGGTCACGCGAGCTTCGTCAAGGAAGGCCCGACCGGGTTCGGTAAGCTGGACGCGCCGTTTGGTGCGGTGTAAGAGCTGAACTCCTAGTTCCAGCTCCAGCCGGCGGATTTGCTGGCTCAAGGGCGGTTGGGCCATACCCAGCCTCTGAGCCGCTCGGCCAAAATGTAGCTCTTCTGCGACCGCAACAAAATAGCGCAAATGCCGGAGTTCCACGTGTAATACCTGCAAGGTCTTAATATACAACGACTATTATTTTATTCATACTCAAAATTTCGCGCGCAGACTGCTACCCTATGCGCCAGGAGTGCCTTGCGGCTTCATTAGGCATTGGTGGAAGCCAAAGAGAATCTACCTCTTGCGGAAGGCCCTTACTCAGCGGGATCGGAAACATCCTCTGCCTTTCCCAGGGTTCGCGGCGAACGCGGCGGGGTGCGCACGATGGAAAAAGTCAGACTCTTCGGCTGGCAGGACTAGGGGGAAAACCCTTACGAACTGCCGATCAGGATTCCAGCGAGGAACACCAGCACTCCACCCACAACAACTTGGAACGCAGCGGCAAGGAAGGGGGTATCCATGTAGCGGTGACGCACGAAGCTGATGGCCGCGAGCTCAGCGGCCACGATCGCAACAGCCACGCTAGTGGCGACCCTGAAATCAGAAATAAGGAAAGGCAGCGTGTGCCCGATCCCTCCGGCGGTGGTCATCAGCCCGCAGATAAGTCCCCGCACCCAAGGGCGGCCGCGCCCGGTAAGGGAGCCATCGTCCGAGAGAGCCTCGGCGAAACCCATGGAAATCCCTGCCCCAACGGAGGCGGCGAGGCCGACCAGAAAAGCGTCCCAGCTCTTGTGCGTGGCGAAGGCGGCGGCGAACAGTGGCGCCAGAGTGGAAACGGAGCCGTCCATCAAACCCGCCAGACCCGGCTGGACAATCTGGAGCATGAACAGGCGGCGTTGTGCCGCTTCCTCCTGCGCTCGGGTCTCCGGCGTGAGGTGCTTCATCTCGAGTGATTCAGCAAGGGCAGAGTGTTTGCGCTCGGCCTCCGCCAAGTCGCCCAGCAGCTTCCGGGTGGAGGCGTCCGTCACTCTCTCCAGGGCGCGCTCGTAAAACCGCCGGGTCTCCAGTTCCATGATCTCCGCTTGCTTCCGCACTACATCAATGCGCAGCGGCCGGATGAGCCAGACGGGACGGCGATCCACGAACCCTTTCACGTCCTGGCGGCGGATCAGGGGAATATGCTCGCCGAAGCGCTGCCGGTAAGTCTCAATCAGGCTCCGGCGATGCCCGGATTCCTCCTTCTGCATCTCCTCAAACATCTGCGCCGTGGCAGGGTAACTCTCGCGCAGGCCGTCGACGAAATCGCCATAAATGCGGCCGTCTTCCTCTTCCAGGGCGATGGCCAGGGCGAGGATTTCCCGTTCGGAGAGGTCTTTGAAATTTCGCGCCATGAACGTGCGTCCAACGTAGCGCGGACCTCCGGTATTGAGGTCCGCGGCCCTTCTCTGGTGATGCGTTCGCCGTTTTGTATTCTAACACTTATAGCGCGGGTGTCTCGCCCGCAGTGGCGGGAGCGTCACCCTCCCGCACGCAAGAAGCTTACAAATGCGGGAGCGCAGCGACCGCCTTGGAGTGCGGCAGCGAAGCCTGCGCAGCTGCCGCCTGCAAGAGGGTGAGGGCAGGATGGCCGCGCCCTGGAGTTTCTACATTTGTTTTGCGATTTTTTCGGCCCTGCGCAGACCCCTGCCCTCTCCCCTTTGGGGGAGAGGGTGGACCGCCCCCCGGCGTTTTCTTCAGCCGGGGCGGGCCGGGTGAGGGGGTCACCCGCGTGTCGCGCTTCCATACGCCGAGTGTCCCAGGCGGCAAGAATTGGCGTATACTTTCCCCACTTCGTCAAGGAGGAATCATTCATGGCTGAGAGTACTGGTTCTGGCTCGGTAAGTCGTAGGAGTTTTCTTGCCACCACGGGCAGCATGCTCGCGGCGACCCCGCTCGTTGGCGCCCTGGCCTCAAAGGCAGGGGAAGCGCCGGAGGCTTTTCCGACCGCTCCCGCCGCCGAAAAGGCAGTTCGCAAAATTCCAATCGGCGTCTTCGATCCTGTTTACGACCACCTATCAATCGACGAGATGCTCGAGAAGATCAGCGCCCTGGGAATTGAAGCAGTCGAGATCGGCACGGGCGGATATCCGGGCGCCAAGCATTGCCCCGTCGCCGATCTCCTGGCGGACCCTGCCAAGGCCAAAGCCTGGAAAAAGAAATTCGAGGACCGCAACATTCTCGTGGCCACACTGAGTTGCCACGGAAATCCTGTTCATCCTAACCCCGAGATCGCCAAGCAGTACGACGACTCGTTCCGCCGCACCGTCCTGCTGGCGGAACGATTGGAAGTTCCAGTGATCGTCACCTTTTCGGGCTGCCCTGGCGATTCACCGACAGCGAAACATCCCAACTGGGTTACGTACCGGTGGCCGCCCGACTATGAGGAAGTCGTCACCTGGCAGTGGGAGAAGGTGGTAATCCCTTACTGGCGGGAAGCGGTGAGATTTGCGCGCCAGCACGGAGTCAAGCGGATCGCCCTCGAGATGCATCCGGGCTTTGTGGTTTACAACCCGTTTACGCTGCTGAAGCTGCGCGAGGCGGTGGGAGAGGAAATCGGAGCGAATTGCGATCTTAGCCACCTCTTCTGGCAGGGCTGCGACCCGGTGGTGGTCATCCACTTTCTTGGCAAACAAGGCGCTATCTACCACGCCCACATGAAGGATACGGTGGTCTTCAAGGACAATGCCGCCAGGACCGGCGTCCTCAATTTCTCAGCCGACCCGGCCAAATTCGCGCAAGGTTCGGTCATCTTCCGCGCGGTTGGATATGGCCATGGCGCGCAACTCTGGAAGGATGTCGTAAAGGCTTACATGGACATCGGGTTCCAGGGCATCATGAGCATCGAAAACGAGGACCCGATACTGCCGGGCGAGGTTGGGGTCGAGCGCGCAGCCTTTGTGCTCAAAAACGTTCGCGCCGAACTGCTGGAAGGAAAGTGACAGGGAGTAGAAGAAAGGCAGAGGTCGGCAGTCGGGATCGGCGAATTTTCTTTTTTTGTGCCAGAAGTCTGAGCGTTGTAGAGATGCTCAAAGAGGAGGCTACTCTGCACGGCGAAATCGACCGTCCGAGTCGACAAAGGGCGGGTTTTCCATTTTTCCCTTGCGTGTTATTTTTCTTGAGATGTTCTGTCTCCGCAGCACATTATCCCATTGGTTTTCAATGGATTGGAAGGATTCAAAGATATATATGCATTAACACATATGTGTGTCATCTTGACACACTCGGCGGCCCGCGCCCTTCATGGTAGGCTACACTTCTAGACAGTCTGCGCTGCCCGCTGCGGCCCGATGCAGGATGCCGGGCAATTTCGGCAGGACGGGCTTTCTGCTGATCGTGCGGTCGCAGAGCTTCGCTCTGCGCCAGCAGGCGGACCACATCTCCGGTTTGCCGACTAACCGTCAAGTGGTTGCAGGCTGCAAAGTACAGCAGCGCGGAGTTATCCGTCGGCTGACGGATTAATCTGCGGCTTTTTAATCGTGAATATTAATAAACGTGTGGATGTTTGTCGTGTTTAGAGCCACGGACTAGAGCGCCGCGAGCCCAACTCCGCGCCCCTGCTCCGCGCTTGCTTCCGTGGGGGGCAGCGCTTCGAGAAATCAATCACCGATGCTCAGTCGTAAAATCACGATACTGGGCTGAGCTAGCGAAAATAAACCATACCCTCAGGACGACCACAAGCTCTTTGGCTAAATCCCTCACGTGATTGAAGCACTCTTCCCCCGTGCACTCCCTACGCATGTCAAAACAACAGAGGGCGGCTTCTCGAGCACCTCGTTCGTCACGGTACGTCGCTGCTTGTCGCACCCCTGAATCGACCCAGTCGAGGACATATTGACTTGGGTACCCCTTGCCGGTGCTGCCGAAACTGCGCAGAACCTTTAATTCCAGAATCGCAAATCTCGTAACTCGGCTTCGATCCAGTGGGTCACATTCCTCAATTTCAAGGTCAAGACGACCGGGGACATCCGTCTGTTCATGCCTAACAGTGCAGGTCGGAAACGCAGTTGTCAGGCCGACGCGGAGGTGCAATTGAACCAGATCCTCAGCGTCCTCCGAAGCCCACCATTTGGATGCGTCCTTCCAGAGCTTACCGGCGCGGACCTGGGCCTCCGGTGTTATCAGACACTTCCTATGCACCTGTCCGATCACTTTGAAAATCCGATCTAGGTTTACGTTGGCTCCGGTCACGCTTAGGAGCTCCACCGTGTCGGGAGACCGCAGCCCGTCTTGATAGTAACGAACTGAGACTGGTATCGTCCGGGGATCGAAAATGATAGCTGGCACATTGCCTAGTTTCAGCTCGTCAGCTACAAGCTTGAATAGGCCATCGTCATCGAGCTCTTCGAGCTCAACATAATGTCCACTGACGACCCCCTCGTTTACTGACCAGAGGCGACCTGACAAAACCTCTAGGCCGTTATCGATCATTGGAGCCCGCTTCGCCACACCGCCCAAATTATGCACACGACTGGTGGACGCCAGCAGAAAGATAGCCGGGCGGATCGGATCGGAATCGGCCCCCTGCGTTGCTTTTCTCCGGCGAACAAGCTTTGCCACGCCGGACAAAAACCGAGTTTCTGGAGGCAAGCCCGCGTCGGCCCCAATACCGGCATTCGCGAGTGCCGTGGACTGGAGGTTGTCTCCCTCCCACGCACCGAGGGACGCCATTTCTTGGTCGTCACCGTCCACCGTGAATCCTCGCTTTCAGATGGCGAAGGTACAGGTGAATCTCCTCGCCGGGATTCGGGCGCACGCCGCCGGGTACAGATCTTCCGAGCCGCGCCGCGGCAGTGGCCGCGGCGTTCTTGTGCTGCCACTCAGCGAAGTCAAGGACATTCCCAAAATCAACGATAGGATCAGAGTAAATGGCATCCTGCGTTGATGCTTTATCAAGGTCGTCATCGCTCAACGCCGAAACTGCGAAAGCCAGCTCGTCAAGGAAAGCCGAAAATCTCCGTTCTTCCTCGAATTGGGAGACCCGCTCTAGTATGTGGTCAGCGAATAACCGATGTAGCCGATAGGAACCCTCCAAGCGCCACCGCTTCTGCTCGTCCAAAACATGGCCAAGATTAGAAATTATCACTACCCCTAATCCCACAAGTCTGTCGAGGTCCCGCTGAAGCGCGGGGTAGAAGGGGCCCCCTTTTCGCTTAAGAACTTTTCCCTCTAGCACGGGCATCTCCCACACGGGAGCTAGGACATTCGACAAGAATGCGAACGCATGGAGACGAAGAACAGACAACGGTGCAAGTCCGGCTTTTTCGGCACTATGAATCAGGACTACCAACCTGACCTGCCGCCGGACGGCATTCCAAGCATCTCCCCGTGAAGTGATTTCCGTCATGTACCTACCTCAGCATCGCTGAACAGCTTTGCCAGAAGTCCTTCATATTCCGACCTAAGCTTAGTGACCGCGGCGGTTGGAATGGCAACCGAAAAAAGGTCCACGACGCGCGAACGCTTATCAGCGGCGGTCCTCGCCGACTTGAGCAGGCCGGGCAGTAGCTGCCCTTCGATCAGATTGGACGTAACCATCAGTCGGTTCTCACTACCAACCGTTTCAGCGAATCGTGAGAGGACATTCGTCGCGCGCGACACGAAGACGGCGTCCAATGAAGACTCCGGAGCGTCAATGATCAAGCTACCGACGCCATCGGTTCCACAGGCCGACATGAGGGACATTCTGAACGCGAGATCGATGAACTCACGCTGACTCTCTGATACTTGTTCAGGACCAGTTCGGCGAACAGCAGTTTGAAAATCTGAACCAGTCATTTCCACATCGAATGCTGGGAATTCGATAAGCTCTCCAGTCTGGCCCAGGGCGTCCTTTCGCGAGGACCAGACAAGGCGACACATCTCCAGCGTAAATCCTTCCGCAAATTGGTCAAACGCGCGCTTCACCCCTTCGGACTGTTTGGCCATTTCTCGCCTTGCTTCTTCCATGAATGTGCTGAACACTTGGCGTTTAACCCCAAGCTCTGCTCGCAGTACTCCAACGCGACTTCTCATGCCGGCCAATTCAGTTCGCTGACGATGCAACTCAGCCTCAGCAGGAGGAAGTCGCTTTACCAGATCCTCAATCTCACTTGACCGCTTTGCGATCTTTGCGTTCAATAGCCGGATTTCCGCAAGATGAGCGTCGTAGTCGCGCTTGGCTTCATCCAGGATTCCTCGGCTGTCATCGAGCTCCCTGTCTATGCTTGCGAGACCCGCCGTCGCCGTCTCGACCTGTTCATCGGCCGCCGGTGTGGCCGGGAGGCCCACGCCGGCGGCAGACAGGTCTGTCCCGCAGACCACGCACATCTTATGGTCAATCCGCGAGGTGTATTGCGCAGCCACGCACGGGACAACCGTCCCGCACGCCAAACACATCTGATCTGTAAGGAGTTGGGAGAGGATGTAGCGCCCCGTTTCTGATAAGCTGGGGAACCGCGAGCCTATGGACATCAGCTTGGCTCGCTCCATTTCGCGGAAGCGAGCTTCGCGTTCCTGTTCCGCCTGTAGCACCCTGAGCCGGGCCCCTTGTCGTCGTGCTTCCAGCCCCGCAAAGCTGTCGCTCAGCCGATCCCGCCGCTCCTCGTCAGGCTTCTGGTCCCTTTCCAATTCATCCAGGCTCTGTTTCACATCTTTGCCTGATTGTGTTTTTGACTCGCTGGCCGCGAGTGCCCGTTCTTCACGCGTGGTCGCCGCCCTCAGATTGCGCATCCGGCTATCGAGCTCAAGGATTCCCCTTGCGTCTTCCGTCCATTTCTTTGCAGTGGCCACGGGCAGGAACAGGAATCGCAGAATCTGTCGCTGCGCGGACGCATCCCAGACAAGCGCACGCCGATCTTCGAAATAGAACATCACGTGCCGTAACAGCAAGATCCAATCGCCGAACGACCATAGCCCGACAATGCGGGCTATCTCGGCCTGGAACACCTCCTCCCTCACATCGAGGGCCGCGCCATTAACTTCAAAGGCCGTCAAGGTGAGATTACTCAGTCGACGTTCCACAACAACGACGTCCGCACCGAGTTTAAAGGCGAGCCGAGCAATAGCATTCTTCGCGCCGTCCGAGACCCTTTGCGCAAATATGGCCCGTTCTGCGCGGTTCAGTTCCGTCGCATCTAAAGCAGCGTTTCCGAGATTGACCTGACCGGTAACTCCCGGAATATCAAAAGGTCCGCTCAGCACCCTGTAGATAATGCTGACCAATGTGGATTTACCCAGGCCATTCGCGCCAATCACGAGCGTTAGTCCAGGCTTGAACTCAACCTGCAGGCCCGCCCCGGCGGCCTCGGAACCAGGGAACAAGCCGTACCCACGGATGTCCAACCGAATTAGAACCGGGAAGTTCACCATTTGCTATATATATACCAGGAAATCCAGGCAGAAAACAGGCCAGTATGATATATCTCTTGCCATGAGCGGCTCGACGCGCGAAACTACGGTCACGGTCCACGGAGCCAGGAATCAACTGTGATTTCAGATAAAGACCTTCCGGAACTCGAGAATTATCGCCGCCTGGAAGAGAATCTGCCGCTGGAGAGCGCGCCCGCCTTTGGGTCCCTCGTCGTGTCTAGCGAAAATGAGAAATCACCAGTCCATCGATGGTTTCGTTATAAAGAATCATATTCTGGGGAACTGTTGAACCAGCTTTTATCCTACATGAGGCTCGACACAACGGGAGGCCTTGCCCTGCTAGACCCGTACTGTGGTGTCGGAACAGCTCTGCTGAGTGCCCAAACCAATCCCGACGCCGTACGCTCCGCCACGGGGATTGAACGTAATCCGTTCGTCGCATTTGTTGCTCGGACGAAATTGGCATGGCCATCGACTGACGCAGAGGAGCTAGGCCGCATCGGAACCGCCGTTCTCTCCGCCTCGGCAGGGCCACGGCCGGCCCTTCCCGAACTCTCCAGTGTTCGGACTGGCAGGTGCATCACAAGACACATTGCAGGCCGGCTCCTATCCGTCCGTAACTCGATACTCGATTTACCCAATTCTTCTACACGCGATGCCCTGTTGCTCGGTCTTGCCGCAGCGGTTGAACCCCTGAGCAGGGTGAGAAAGGACGGAAGGGCACTGCGCCTTGTAGACCGCCCGCGCCGGCACGTGATCCCAATGTTGCGGCAGAAATGGACCGAGATTCAGCATGACCTGACCTCTATGCAGGCGAAACATAAGCGCGTTGCAGACGCCCAGATCAAGGAGGGAGACGGACGAGCGCTGAACGCCGCAGGGATCGAGCCCGCCTCCGTTGACATTGTCCTTACGTCGCCCCCATATCTGAACAATATTGACTATTCCGAAGTGTACAAGCTGGAGCTGTGGCTCTTAGGTTTCGTGAACAACAGCGACGAGTTCTTGCGACTCCGAAAGAGCACGCTGCGCAGCCACCCTACGAGCGATCTCGACACCAAGCCGGAAACCGACTTCCTAGACGCCATCGCAAGAGAGCCGCTGGCAAGCTTTTTCGACCCCCTTCTCGAAAGAACCCGGGCCTTTAAGGAGAGATGGCGGAATAAGTTGGCATTGGCCTACTTCTCCGATGTGTGGGTCTCACTGAGGGAACAGTATCGATGCCTCCGCCCAGGAGGGCGAGCCTTTTTGGTCTTAGGGAACTCGCTGCACGGTTGCGCTGGCAAGGCCTACCTGATTCCAACAGATTTGTTGGTCGGACAGCTCGGCAAGGCAACAGGTTTTCAGTTGGAGCGAATCATAATCGCCCGAAACACCCGCCGGAGGCTCTCGGGCAATCATTTTCTGCGCGAATCAATAATCGTGCTTAGGAAACCCACCAGCGGGTAGCGTCCAGCGGGAGCGCGGAGTTGTGTGCGCAACGCAGTACGCCGCGGCCTTTCGTCCCGAATGTCGATTAACTTGTGGACGCTAGTGATGTTTAGAACCGCGGAGTGGTCTGTGGTGTGCGCGGCTCCTCGGTACCTGATGGCGGGCGGCGGAAGTGACCCCTAAACCGGAAACAATCCACATTGACGTTAAACGGCCTATTCGTACAAGTGCCGTTCTCGCCCGGCACATTCCGGGCGTATCGTCGTACCCACTCGGGAGGAATGCTTCGCACTCGGGGCCGGCATCGTTTAGCCTGGGGGGCCATGACCCAACGGCGCGGTGTTGCCGATCACCCCCCAATCGCCGGCGCGAATACGTGAGGGCAGTTGTGCAACCCCGTGCGCCTTCCCGTTCCCTGATCAGGGAAATACTCTTGCAGTTTGCACGGTCGGATGGAAAAGGTTAGCTGGCCGAGGTCCTACGCTCACCCAAACGGTGATCCAGCATGAGCAGTCCGTTTTTCGAATCGCCGATCATCTTGAGATGATGGACGATCTCGGCGGCATTCGCTTCTTCCTCGACCTGCTCGCTCACGAACCACTGCAGGAAGGGGCTGCTAGCGTGGTCCTTCTCCGCCGCGGCCAAGTCCACGAGTCCGTGGATCAGACCGGTCACGTGGCACTCGTGTTTGTAAACCCCCGCAAAGAGCTCCAGTGGCGATTTCCACTCGGTGGGAGGCGCGGCGATGGATGTCAGGGTCACTCTCCCGCCCCGCTCGCAGATCTGTTTGAAGAACTTCGCCGCATGACCAGCCTCTTCCTGGGCCTGGACCTTCATCCATTGCGCCATGCCGTGAAGGTTGGCATTCTCAAAATAGGCCGCCATGGAAAGGTAAAGGTAAGCCGAATACAGTTCAGCGTTAAGCTGCTTGTTCATTGCATCCTGGATCTTGGGACTCAACATGCGGTTCTCCTTCTTCCGTTGGATTTGACAAATGTGGCTGCAGAACCTGAGTCGTAGCTAATTCGGTTACCTTATTCAACATTTCCGTTTTCAAATCTTGACGGACACATGACATACACCTGACTGCCCCTGAATGCAATCGCACGGGCGGGTTGCACGGGCGGGTTTTCGCTGTCGAGCGCCTCAGCGATCCCACAAAGCTCTCGTCCTACCTCTTCGGAGGGTTCCAAAGCCCTTAACTGCCGCCTTTGCAACCCATAACTCCGACACCTCTCTGACCACGCCTACCTTGCCGCCGAGTTCCGCCTCCGACCAGCACTTTTGCCTACCCCGATGGCGATGGTAGCGCGTGCTATCCTGAACAGCATGGCCCCAAAGAGCCGTCGTGTCCGATGACTCTCCGCCAAAAGCAGTCACGAATACCGGGCGTGTTTCACCAGCCGTCCGCCGGTTTTCACCAGCCGCTGCTGCAAAGGTTCAACGTCATAGACCAGTTCGAGGGACAGACCGGCTGTGGACAATGCGTTTCTTCAAACGCGTGCGACGGCGTGAGTGAGAAGGACGCGGCTCGGCGCTGTGGATGAGCCGGGTCTTTTTCCACGGGGCGGCCGTGGGCCTTTCCATGCGATGAATCGGTTGCCTCCGAAGAGCGCGCCCCCTCCGGTTAATCCCAATGCCCCGAGGGATCCCGGGTACAGCGTGCCTCGAGTGGTGGCGGACCTGGTGGCAGCACGGCCCATCCATCTGGCAATCATCGATGGAATCCACACCATGAGCGGTGGCGAAGGTCCCTGGGCCACGGGACGGCGCCACGTCCAACCCCGCCTGCTGATCGCGGGAACGAACTGCGTGGCCACAGATGCGGTAGGCATGGCGCTTATGGGATTCGACCCCATGGCGGACCGCGGTACTCCTCCGTTTGAAACTTCCGATAGTACGTTGCGGCTGGCGGAACAACTGGGCGTGGGTACTCGCGACCTTAACCAGGTCGAGGTGCTGGGCACTCCGATGGCTAAAGCGCGTTTCAACTTTCGCAGCGTTTGATTTGCCGCGGCAGCGCCCAGCGCCTCGCCCACCTGCGGCTGACTTGCCAAAACTCACCCAGCTGTCGGTAGATCACATAGGTCACAGGAACTTCGTTTAGGTTATTCAACTCAAAGCCTAATAGGAGGCACAGCACTCTGCAGCTGGCTGAAGAAGACCTCTTCGAACGCGGCGTGGTGCGCGCTGACCGAGCTGCGCAAAGGAACCACGCCGGGGATCTAAATCCATCCCTGCGCTGGACCACCATCACGAGCATTCCAGATACTCGCCTCGGAGCTAAGGAGACCGTCGAAGTTCAGGGCCATCTGGACTGTTCGAGTAGTATGCGAATGCAATCGGCGTGCAGATTCAAACTCCAGAGACCGGCGTGTCCAGATAAATTGGAGGATGCCCTTGGCGGACTCTTCAGAAAAACTGCGGGCAGGAGACAGCGAGACTCATTGAGGCGTGCCTTTGCGCATGGGACTTCCGGTTTCGTCCGGCGTGCCCCTCTTGACGACGCGCGGACTACCAGAAGTAGGTCGCGATGACGCGAGGCGGGCCGGCGACTGAATCGATTACCGTGGTCGCGACAACCACCTGCAGGTTCTTCTTCTGCCATTCCGGCGGAGCGGTTCGCAGGCCCTCGGCGAGAAAGTCCTGTCTGCAGAAGAACTCGCCCGCGGCTTGCGTACCGTTCGCGGCGAGTCCCGCCGCGGCGATCAGGACCTGCCCGGTCTTGGAGTCCAGCAGCCTGGTGACGACTCCAAAATCCTCCGCGACGCCATTCTGCGGGCCCAAGCGCAGGGACCAGACCCTTCGTGAGGGCCCTCTTTCTTCGATCCACATGCGTTCATTGTCTTCCGCGAACACGAAACGCAGGTCGGAAGTCATTTGCAGCGTCCACCGGTTATTGAATGCTCCCACCAGGACGGCGGGAGAGTTGCGAAGGTCCTCAAAAGAGTAATTGCTGCCGATCCTGACTTGGCTCGGTTTGTTGATCCGGGCGAACAGGGCGGAAAGCTGGGTCGCCACATAGACGTCGCCCATGGCCACGCCAAAATCCGAATAGGGGAGCATGTCGCGCCATCGCAACTCCTCATTCGGATCCAAGGGAAGTACCTTATTGGACCTCTCGACCTCTGTCTGAAAGGCCCCGGGATGAGCCTTTGAGAATCTCCGGTAGAGGTCCAGGGACGGCCGATAGAGGACCGGCTTCGCCAAGCAGATCAGGACGGGTTGTGATGTCGCAAAAACCGGGGACCAGAACTGGTCCAGGGTGGACTCTCGTGGCCTCGCATAGTGAATGCGGATGGTAATCAGCACCAGGGCCAGGGCAAGGCCGAGCGCAATCGTCGTTGCCAGCCGTAGCTTGCTGCGATTCTCCGCCCGCCGGGGTGTCGCGAGAACGACCGGAGGCGCGGCCGCATTCCAATCAAACTCGGGTACATAGGAGCCAATCGGGAGTTGGATGCGGACGGGTGACGAATGCGACTCCTCATGATAATACTGCGCCAGCCTTCTCCGTACCTCGCTCGCCTTGAGTCGAACCACCGGATCCTCACCCGTGGCATAGCTCGCGGGACGGTGGAACAGATCGGCCCCAATGATTCGCTCCTTCAAAGAGTCCGTGTGCCCTTCGAGGCTGCGTTGGACAACGAAAGAAAGGAACTGTTGGCTGCGCTTGCTGGCACGAAAGGGTTGGCTGTTCAGGATGCTTCCCAGTTCGCGCAGCACGGCCTGCCTGTGCAGCTCATCAATTGAAGTGGTGTCTGCTTGCGGACCGGGAACCGCGTGCGATTCAGCTCTGAGTTTCATGGCCTTTCCCCTTGCCGCCGCCGACCAGCGCACTGGGCCCGCGGGCACCGAGGCGGAGGTCATACACCCTCCTGGCGGCCTCTGCCTGCCGCCCAGCCTCTGAGCCCGAATTCACTTTGCCAATCCTTGCTTACTCAAGTCTACCAAACCACACCATACGTTGACAAGGCGCAAGCGCTGCTTTGCGAACCAAACGCTCGATAGGGTGTGCTCCTGGTCTTGCTTCCTGGCATACAATTTACACAGCGCGGCATAGCCGCAACCAAAGGATAGTCCCGTTCTGGAAAAAACCGTCGCACGCTGCAAAGACTTTCGGGCTTAGTAATGCGGAGGTGTCATTCAGTGTCCGACTTTCCCAGACGATCCGTTCGTAGGGATTGAGAATACCTTGGGCATTTGCGCGGCGGTTAGCGGTACCCTCTCCGCCCTGGAATCCGCTGCGGTTGGGCGTCAGGGCAAGACCGTTCGCTGAGTGTGACGACATCCCCCGACTTTCCCCCAAGGTGGAGGCTCCTGCTGGTTAGCGCCAAACCAGAGATGCAGGTCGTCGAATAATAAAGATTCTGCCCCACTAGCGATCCGGTTGCGGCCTGCCGCGCACCCTCTAAACCTAAATCCACGTTGCGGTTCGGTGCTCGCCATGCTGTACCGAACTGTACGATGCCTTGACAGGTCGCAAGCGGGACTCCTACGCTCCGTGCCGTCGCATTGTAGTCGCCGAGCCAGGAGGGGGGCGCGCCGTCCACGAACCCAGCGGTGATCCGTGTGGTCGTTGGGGTGAACCCCCTCCCCGCTGCTTCCCTAAGGCGTTTCTGCCGCTTGGCGAGAACGCCGGGGCTTAAAAGGCAGGGCCGGCGCACGGTGCGCCCGTGCCCAAGCATTGGGTATAGGGAATTTCTCGGTGTTGGAGGTTCTTGCATCTTCACGGATCCGCGGGTGCAGGTCACGATCATGTGAAAAGCGGCGGGGTCTACCGGTATGAGGAGGGATGTGGGGCCGTGGCGTTCGTACAAACCTCAAGAGAGGTCCGCTCTATTTCAGAGGCACGGATTGCTGCTCTACCAGCCTGAATCGCTTCCTGTCAGTTTCCTGCTTAAGTGAGGCCTGCTGCAAATTTGAGAGACGCTTTAGCAGTGCTTGGATTTCGTCGCTCTGTACACTCTGTCCGGAGTGCCGCAACGCAGTGATGAGATGATATACTGCGGTCCGGTCGGAGGGGGCATATTGCAGCGCAAGCCGGCACTGTTCAATCGCAAGGCCGTACTGGCCAGAACGCGCGTACAGGCCCGAAAGGATATCCCTTGCTTCTACCGAATCCGGTTTCAGTTTCACAGCTAGCAGTGCAGATCTCATTGCTTCTCCAGATTCTTCACTATCTATGGCAAATCCCTGGTTTACAAGCAACCTGGCGAGCAGGCAGTGCAGTAAGGGGCTATCTGGATGAGCTTTCAACTGCGAACGTACCTGTAATAATGCTTTGTCGGAATGAACGGAATGATTCCTTGCCAGTTCCGCAAGGTCCAGGGCATACGAACTTAGACTTTGCGCTGAATCAAGGTGCTCGGCCGTATTGAAATCGGCTTCCGCCGTATCGTACTGCGCAAGTTGCGCATAGAGCAAGCCGCGCGAGATATATAAAGATGGATCGTCCGTAATGCGCTTCAGACCAGCATTGATCATATCAATCCCAACCTGAAAGGACTCGTGATCCAGACAGAGCGTAGCAAAAGCATTATAGTAGCTTGCATTCGCCGGGCTCAGAACGATCGCCTGCCGAAGAAGGGACACGGCTTTAGGAGTATTGCCCACAGCCTCATATGCCTCGGATGCCAGGCTCAAGAGGTCCGGGTCTGACTGGCCCGTCGCGAGTAAAGGGTCAAGTACTTTGATGGCAGCCTCATCCTGCTTCGTTTCGACCAGTACTACCGCGAGATCATATTTTGGATAAGTGCGCCGTGGAAGTAGTGCAGCAAGCTGTTCGAATATGGAGATCGCTTTCTGAGGTTGTCTCGTTTGCACGAAACAATAACCATATGCTTCCAGCGAGTCAGGATGAGTCCCGATCACTTTCGCGCTGAGAAGAAAATGGTCAATCGCAGCCTGGCAATTTCCTTGTCTTTCCTCGAGGGTCGCGAGCATTTCGTGCGCCGTCTCATCTTTCGGATCGGCTTTCAATATCTTTTCGAGTAGCGGGATTGCGTGTTTATCCTGTGCCTGATAGAGGAGTTGCACTTCGCCTCTCAGAGCTGCAGCGTAGTTCGGGGAGAGACTCAGTGCCCTCTCAAAGGCATTTACCGCATCATGATTGCTGCCCTTGATCGAAAGTACAATCCCTTCCAATGTCCAAAGTCGGAAGTCGTTGGGCGTCTCGTGCAAGGCGGATCTGGTAATCTGTAAAGCTTGGTCGTACTCCTGAGAACGAATCAACGATTCTATCGACGCAATAGACACTTTGGTTTGTTGCCCTTGAGCAACGAAAGATGCACCCAAGATGAAAAGCACCACGCATCTGGTACGAAACATAGAACCGCCGATCCCCATGCGTGAACGCTCAGAACAGTGTAAACGTTCAGGAGCGTTGCTTCTTAAATGCGCAGGCATATATTACCCATTGCGCTTCCGTGATTCAACTGCCTGGCGGGCGTAGCGCAAGCGTTTTCTTCATGGCTTGCCCTTCGACAATCTCATAGATCGCGTCTCCCGCAACGTTGCGGAACTCCTGCTCCAGTCCGCTGGGCCATTGGACTTTCACTTTGCTCATCAGGGCGTCGCGGCCCAACCCGAAATGGAGGCGCGTGTCATTCGTTGAGTTGTAACTTCCTCCCCCATGGACTTCGTCAATCTGAGTCATACTGGATGTGTAGACGGTGACGCGCGCGCCAACCGCAGCACGGTTGCTCTTGGTGCCGATGAGACGAAACAGAACGCGATGGTTGGGGTTGCGCGTTTCGTTGAGAAACAAGGAAGGCGGACCGGCGGCATTGAAGACGATGACGTCGAGATTGCCGTCGTTGTTGACGTCGCCAAAGGCGGTGCCACGGCGCGACTTGAGGGGGCCATCGTTGAGCCCGGCGCGATCCGCAATTTCCTCGAAAGTCCCGTTTCCCAGGTTGCGGAACAACTGCATCGGCTCGCCATACTTGACTTCGTTTTCCAGCGCATCCATCAAGGAGGAAAAGTTGCCGTTGGCAATGAGGATGTCGGGCCAGCCATCGTTGTCGAAATCGCCGAAGCCCACCCCCCACTTAATGGGAGTGGTGGTCAGAGGAGCGATTTGGGCTTGCGTGGCCACGTCCGTGAAGCCTTTCCCGTCATTTCGATAGAGGCTCGCGGGCTGTGCGCGGTAGCGGGTCACAACCAAGTCGAGCTTGCCATCGCGATCGAAGTCGCCGAAATCCCCGGCCATGTTGCCGAAGATTTCCCCGTTGGGTCCCAGACCGGCGCCCGAGAAAACTCCGATTTCTTCAAATGTGCCGTCGCGCTTGTTGTGATAGAGGAAATTCTGGCCATCGTCGTTGGTGACGAAGAGGTCAGGCCAACCGTCGTTGTCGTAATCGCCCCAAGTAACACCCATACCATGAAGCTTGCCGGGATCGCTGACGCCCGCTTTTTGAGACACATCCTCGAAGGTGCCGTCGCCCCGATTGCGGAACAGATAATCAGTTTCCCCTGGCATTTCGTCGGGCATTTCGAGGATGACGGACCTGTAGCCGGTAGCGTCGGGGTCGGGCGGCGGCAAGTGGTGGAGATCAGTGTGAACGTAGCGAGCTACAAACAGGTCGAGATACCCATCGCGATCGTAGTCAGCCCAAGCCGCCCCGGTGCTGAACCCCCCGACTTTGAGCCCGGCCTTTTCGGTTACGTCCTCGAATTTGCAGCCTCCGAGATTATGGTAGAGCACGTTGTGACCATAGCCGGTGATATACAGGTCCGGCAAGCCATCGTTATCGTAATCTCCCACAGCGATGGCATTTCCCCAGCCGCGGGTTGTGAGGCCGGCAGACGTGGTCACATCGGTGAAGTGAATACTCCCGGAAACCGCATCCTGATGGTAAAGGGTGATCATCGGATCGCCGCCGCGAAGATATTGCTCGATGGTGGAGTCGTTCACGACAGCGATATCGAGCTTGCCGTCGTTGTCGCAATCGAAGAGGGCGATGCCGCCCCCACCCATGGTTACCACTAGATAGCGGCGCTCGGACGACGAGCGTGGAATGCTCGTGAGTCCTGCCTGCGCAGCAATGTCGCGAAAGTGCATGGGGGCCTTGGAGGACGTGATTGAGATGGTTTGGCCAGGACTGCGTTTGGTGCGGGGCGACGGCAGTGTAGAGGACGGGAGCTGGGCGAGACAGAGGGAAGCCGCCAGAGTACCCAGGACGACGATCCAGTGTTTTCGCATGCGCAAGCGCCGGCAAGCCGGCCCTATCGGGTTCGCGTTCACGCTATGAACAGATTGAGCCAGGATTTCCATTTTGCCTTCCCGGCCACGAGCCAGTATACTCCCCGTCGCCTCCGTTGGGCCGCTTTTTCATCCTTTCTACCCCGTGCGACTCCGGCAGGACAGGAAGGGGCCAGCCCTGTCTCTTCCGGGCAAGGGAAAACCAGAAATTGCTCCGTTTCCAAGCGATTTCTCGGACACCTCTCCGTCCCCTCCCTCCCGGCCGGTCGTTTTGAACTGCCGGGGGACGCCCACGCGTTCTACCACCCCGGGCACTCCAATCCCCAGCCGTGAGTGGTCACGCATCATGCGTAGGGCTGTTGCCAGGACCGGATCATCTTGGGCGATGAAATCAGTGGAGCGGCGCGACCCCGGCTTAAGGAACGGCGTTTAGGTTACCAAAAGTATGTGGCCACGACACGTGGCGGGCCGGCGACTGAATCGGTTACGGTGGTCGCGACAACGACCTGCAGGTTCTTCTTCTGCCAGTCCGGCGGGGCGGTTCGCAGGCCCTCGGTGAGAAAGTCCTGTCTGCAGACGAACTCGCCCGCGGCTTGCGTACCGTTCGCGGCGATTCCCGCCGCGGCGATCAGGACCTGCCCGGTCTTGGAGTCCAGCAGCCGGGTGACGACTCCATAATCTTCCGCGACCCCGCCCTGTGGGCCCAGGCGCATAGACCAGACCCTTCGTGAGGGCCCTCTTTCTTCGATCCACATGCGTTCATTGTCTTCCGCGAACACGAAGTGCAGGTCGGAAGTCATTTGCAGCGTCCAGCGGTTATTGAATGCTCCCACCAGGACGGCGGGAGAGTTGCGAAGGTCCTCAAAAGAGTAATTGATCCCGATCCTGACTTGGCTCGGTTTGTTGATCCGGGCGAACAGGGCAGAAAGCTGGGTCGCCACATAGACGTCCCCCATGGCCACACCAAACTCCGAAAAGGGGATCATGTCGCGCCATCGCAACTCCTCATTCGGATCCAAGGGAAGTACCTTATTGGACCTCTCGACCTCTGTCTGAAAGGCCCCGGGATGAGCCTTTGAGAATCTCCGGTAGAGGTCCAGGGACGGCCGATAGAGGACCGGCTTCGCCAAGCAGATCAGGACGGGTTGTGATGTCGCAAAAACCGGGGACCAGAACTGGTCCAGGGTGGACTCTCGTGGCCTCGCATAGTGAATGCGGATGGTAATCAGCACCAGGGCCAGGGCAAGGCCGAGCGCAATCGTCGTTGCCAGCCGTAGCTTGCTGCGATTCTCCGCCCGCCGGGGTGTCGCGAGAACGACCGGAGGCGCGGCCGGATTCCAATGAAACTCCGGGACATAGCAGCCCACCGGGAGTTCGATGCGGACGGGTGACGAATGCGACTCCTCGTGATAATACTGCGCCAGCCTTCTCCGCACCTCGCTCGCCTTGAGTCGAACCACCGGATCCTCACCCGTCGCATAGCTTGTGGGACGGTGGAACAGTTCGGCCCCAATGATTCGCTCCTTCAAAGAGTCCGTGTGCCCTTCGAGGCTGCGTTGGACAACGAAAGAAAGGAACTGTTGGCTGCGCTTGCTGGCACGAAAGGCTTGGCTGTTCAGGATGCTTTCCAGTTCGCGCAGCACGGCCTGCCTGTGCAGTTCATCAATTGAAGTGCTGTCTGCTTGCGGACCGGGAATTGCTTGCGATTCAGCTCTGACTTTCATGGCCTTTCCCCCTGCCGCCGCGGGCCGGACCACTACGCCTGCGGGCACTGAGGCGGAGGTCGTACATCCTCCTGGCGGCCTCTGCCTGCCGCCCTGCCTCTGAGCCCGAATTCACTTTGCCAATCCTTGCTTAGTGAAGTGTACCAAACCACACCATACGTTGACAAGGTGCAAGCGCTGCTTTGCGAACCAGACGCTCGATAGGGTGTGCTACTGGTCTTGCTTCCTGGCATACAATCTATACAGCGCGGCATAGGTGCAACCAAAGATCTGGTTTTAATTGAGGATTGACGATTGAAAAAGTGGTGTGGCAACTCCCTCTAATGTCCATCAGCAATCGACAATCGGCAGTTCCAGCCATCCTGGGCCATGTGATGATATACCCCGACTTTCCCCAGGGTGGAGGCTCCTGCCGGTTAGCCCAACTTCCGCGCTTTTCACCCGTTTTGCGGTTATCGGCAGCAATAAGCTTTGTGTTTTCAATGAGGGTGTTACCATCTCACAAAATAGTGACGAAAATATTGTTTCGAAAAAGAGCATTGGTCCGCTATTTTTCTCTTGACGGGCCTGGGGCTCTGGACAGTATAGTTACGAAGATGGAACACGCTCCAAGGCAAGCCGTTAGACCGCACATCAGTCAGAGTAGTCTCCGCTGGAACTGCTTATAGTGACGGAAAAAATCATAACCCCTTATTTTTCAATGGCATTTTTCGAAAAGCGCGGAAATTGGGTTAGCGCCAAACCAGAGATGCAGGTCGTCGAATAATAGAGATTCTGCCCCACTAGCGATCCGCCTGCGGCCTGCTGCGCACCCTCTAAACCTAAGCCCACGTTGCGGTTCCGTGCTCGCCGCACTGTACCGAACTGTACGATGCCTTGACAGGTCCCAAGCGGCACTCTTACGCTCCGTCCCGTTGCATTGTACTCGCTGAGATTTTACTTTTGCGCCGGGTCTGGAAAAGCAAGCAAGGATTACATAGCGCCCTCAGAAGGGGGTGCGTGTGAACCAGAATTTCGACCTTTGAAAAGGAGGGTTTATGACCAGCGTGAAGTCTGCGACAAGAATTTCCATCCTCGTCATGCTCGTATTGAGCCTGCGGGGATCATCGGCATTTGCTCAATTCTCGAGTCCTTATTCGAGCGGAATTGAGGGCACGGTAGTAGATCCATCCGGAGCTCTAATCCCGGGCGCTACGGTCACCATTACGGATACCCGGCTTGGGGTAGTAAAAACTACCACAACCAACCAGGCTGGTTATTTCCGCATCGACACTATAGCTGCATCCACTTACACAGTGCAGATCCAAGTGACCGCCTTCAAGACCTGGGTGCAGAAGGGCCTTACCCTTCAGGTTGGGGAGATTCGAACCCTTGCGCCCGTACTGCAGGTGGGAGCAGTATCCACAAATGTCACTGTTACCGCGCTGCAGCAGTCAGTCGACCTGGTATCAGCGAAAACCGGAGCTACCATTGCGGAAAGTACCGTGAGCGAGATCCCGCTTGCAGGTCAAAACATTTTCGGCTTGGTGGCTCTGGCGCCGGGAATAACGGGAGCCGGGGGGGGAACCACATCGTACGACAACTATACCAACGAATACGCCATTAACATCAATGCCGCCGGACTGCGCCAGGAACAAAACGGCTACATGATCGATGGCGCGTACACCGACACCCCGTCCCGCGGCGGCGGAACCTCCATCTCCCCCAATCCCGAAATCGTGCAATCCATAAACGTCTTAACAAACAATTTTGATGCCGCAAAAGGAAGAAATGCCGGCGCGACGGTCCAAGTTTTTACCAATTCAGGCTCGAACCAGTTACATGGAACCGTCGATTACTATTTCCTGAATAACTCGCTCTCTGCACGCACCGAATTTGAATCTACGGTTCCGACGTTCAAGCGCAGCGAGTACAGCGCCACTCTGGGGGGGCCGATTATCAAGAACAAGCTGTTTTTCTTTGGAGCCATTGACGTGCTGCGCTCCAGCAGTGCCCAATCCTACCAAGCCACGGTTGAGACGCAGGATTTCGATACCTGGGCTAAGACCAATCTCCCCAATAGCCTTGGAACTCAGGTCCTTGAGACAGCTCCGCCCCAGAGTTTCCCAACCACAGGGTTCGTGACCGTCGGCCAGATCACTGGAAGTTACTACCCGCTGCCGACGGGTATCCCTGCCACGCTGAACGCCCTTGGCACCGCAAACATCAGCTTCACCATTCCGAAAAACGGCTACCAGTGGAGCTTCCGGGTTGACGACTATCTCACGAAAAAAGATCGCCTCTATGTGGATGCAATGCGCACAGCGGACACTTCGCAGCAAACCACCACGGCGCGGCCTGCGATGAACAATCCCCAATTCAACTATTCCGATTTTGTGAACTTTGATTGGACACACACCTTTTCGTCACATCTCCTGAATGAAGCGGGTGCGAGCATGATACGTCCATATGGCCAGTATAGTGGATTGCCCGCGTTCCAGATTCCATACATCAATGTGATAGGAATGGGCGGATTTGTAAGTTGGGGACCTGGGAACTTTACCCAAACGACGGTCGGTTGGCGCGATATCATGACCGACATGGTGAGAACGCACACGCTTAAGTTCGGCTTTGAGCAGTATAACATCCGCGAGGCCGATGAACAGCAAATGGGTGGGGGTGCTCGTCCATGGTATAATTTCAACAGTCTGCTCGACTTTGTTCAGGGTCTGCCGTTTTCAGAATCGGGTACGCCTGTTAACCTTGCCACGCACCAACAAGCAGCCTTTGCTTACTACCGCCGCGCACTCTACACAGGTTTATTCCTCCAGGACGACTGGAAGGTTAAGCCAACATTTACGTTGAATCTTGGCGTCCGGTACGACGCAATGGCGCATCTATTTTCAATAGAAGGCCCTCCGTTGACCAATTTCACATTTGGACAAGGTGCTACCCTGGATGAACGGATCGCGAACGGTGTCGTCGCGCTCACTCCGCATGATTATTTCGTTGACCATAATCCGTGGTACATAACCCCACGCGTCGGATTTGCGTGGGACGTTTTCGGAAATGGCAGGACAGCGGTGCGAGGCGGTTTTGGCCTGTTCGCGGATCAACCGCCATTCATCGACATGACCTCCCAGACAGGCAATCCTCCCCTTATTTTTCTGCCGTCTGTCAGCGTGCAGTATGGGCAGACACCGGTATTCCAGTTTTGCAGCCCTCCATCTGGCTGGCACGAAACCTGCCCCGTAGTGAACACAAGCAATGTTACTGTGAACTCGAGCGGTGGAGTCCTCGTCAACGGTGTTATTCAGCCGTCGACTGTTTACGGATTCTCTCCCGGCATAACAATGACTCAGGTCGAGGACTGGACCCTTAGCGTGCAGCGGCAGTTGCAAAACAATCTCATTCTTGAGGTGTACTACTTGGGGTCGGCTGCCCATCACCTGCCGATTATGCTTTACTCGAATATTAACACCTATGCCGGAGACTTAATTGTCAACGGAGGGACTTGGAAGGGCCTCAATCGGAATTTTGGCCCAATTGAGTACGGCACTACCGACGGCAACTCGATCGGCAACTATGGCTCTGTATCGCTAACGCGCAGGACTTCCCATGGGCTAGGGGTGAGGGGCGTCTACACCTATGGGAAGGCCCTGGATACTTTCAGCTCTTCGGGTTCATTGGATACGGGATCAATCACAACAACCACTCCAGTCATCCAGGAGTTTGATTTGAATGCACAGCGTGGCCGGGCCGACTTTGACATACGACAACAATTCTCGGCCGATGGCACTTGGACGGTGCCAAACCCGTGGACCTCTCATTTAGCCAGAAACGTTCTAGGCGGATGGCAGTTTGGCGGCGTGTGGATACTACAGACAGGGTTGCCCTTCACGGTTTACACAAGCGCGCCTTTTCAGCCGGTCTTCAACTCCAGCGGCAATGTCATCGGCAATACCGGAGGCGACTACAATGCGGACGGAGTTGACTACGATGTGCCGAACGCACCAAGTTTCGGTAACCACCTGAGTGGTCAACACAAGAAGAACTTTCTAAACGGACTGTTTGCTGCGTCTGCATTTCCGGCGCCGGCTCTGGGACAGGAAGGGAACCTCGGTCGAAATACATACAACCAGCCCGGATATAACAACCTTAACTTCACCTTTGAGAAATTCTTCTCTGTTCCCTGGTTCTCCGGGGAGAAGTTGAGACTGGAGGCAAGGGGTGAAGTCTTTAATCTGTTCAATCGCGTCAATCTTACCGGAGTGAATTCAGATTTATCCAGTGGTCTGTTTGGGCACTCGACGAATCAATTACCTCCGCGCAGTCTCCAAATACACATACGCGCCATTTTCTGAGCTAGGCGCGCCCCCGGGAGAAGTGATGGCTAGCGGCGTGTCCCTCTTTTAACCACGTCCTTTCCATCACTTCTCCCAATTTGAAATGAACAAGTTGGCGGGAAGTTCGTCTCCGCTGCGTCTTCTTGCCTATGCCGCAGCGTGGGGCCGTGACCTGAGTACGCATCAGAAGGAGGTCCGAAGATGTTCTCATTCGTTCGTCGAGTCAGCATACTGCTCTATGTGGCCGCTATCCTGCTCGAAGGTGCGGCCCTGCATGCCCAAGAGGCCAGAGTTATTCTTGAGCGGGATGGAAGTACGATTGTTCTTGAGCCCTACGCGCCGAACATTGTTCGGCTGACGCTTAGCAAAGTGAAAGACAAGGCTACCGCGGCTCCCGGGTATGGATTTGTCGGGTCTCCATCCGCCGCGGGCTGGAAGCACGAGCAAGATAGCCGTGGCGATATTTACACTTCCACCCGGCTTGTGGTTGTCGTCGCGGCGAGTCAGCCTCCAAAGCCTTCGGCCAACGACCTGCAAGTTGCGAAGTTCTTCTTCGACTTTTTCACGCAACCACGGGCACATATCACGATCAGCACGCCCGAAGGCAAGACGCTGCTGGACATGCTTGGCTGGTCAATGTCCGCACCGAATGACAGCGACGGAAACACGGAGATACTGAACGACAGGCGCCCATCGGATGAACCATTTTATCGGGTCAGCGCCACATTTACTTCGCCGGCGGACGAGCACTACTATGGTTTGGGACAAAACCAGGAAGGCTTTCTCGACCACCGGGGTCATCCAGTCAATTGTTGGCACGACTACTTTGCTCCGGGCGGGGAAAGTCTTTGCGTGCCTTTCCTGGTATCGAATCGCGGTTACGGCTTGGTGTGGGACAACCCTTCCAAGACTAGGATAGAGGCCGGTTTCAACGAGCGGACCAAGTGGACATCGCAGGTGGGCGATCGCGTATCCTTCTTCGTGATCGCCGGTAAAGATACAGATGAAATCTACTCGGGCTATCGCCAACTCACCGGACCTACCCCCATGCTGCCCAAAGCGGCCTATGGTTTCATTCAAAGCAAACAGCGCTATGACTCGCAAGACGAGATACTCGGGGTAGCCAAGGGCTATCGCGACCGGCATCTTCCCGCCGATGTGATTGTGGTCGATTTTCTGTATTACACCAAGATGGGCCAGATGGATATGGATCCCGCGAAGTGGCCCGATCCGGAGGCGATGAACCGGCAGCTTCATGCCATGGGCTACCAATCGTTGATCAGTATTTGGCCGCGCTTCGCTGTGGGCTCTCAGTACTATGACATGCTGTTGCAGAAGGGTTGGTTCGAACATCATGCGGATGGGACCCCGACCAACAACGATCCCAGGGATCGTGTTGGTTCCGACATCGACACGACAAATCCCGATGCGGCGCGCTGGTATTGGGAGACCATTCGAGACAAATTCGTTCACAAAGGCTTCGATTCAATCTGGCTGGATGAAACCGAACCTGACCTGCCGCCCGACAACAGCTACTTCTTTATTGGTCCAGGCCAACGGTACTACAACGTGTATCCCCTGTTCCATACAAGCGCCGTGTACGAGGGTTTCCGTCGCGACACGCAGAAAAGGGTATTGATCCTTGCTCGCGCAGCCTATCTGGGGGCGCAGCGCAACGGGACGATCTTCTGGTCCTCGGATATCTATCCCACCTGGGATACTCTGAAGCGGCAGGTGCCCGCGGGCCTCGACTTCACGGCCTCAGGGTTGCCTTACTGGTGCAACGACGTCGCTGGATTCCTGAACCTGCCCGAGGTGCATCATCCCCTTCACCCGCCATTGATCGACCCCTCCGACGCGCGGGACAACGTAGGCGGATACGACGATTACCCGGAACTGTACGTCCGGTGGTACGAGTACGGAGTCTTCGAGCCTATCTTCCGTACGCACGGAACGCGCAACTACAACGAAATCTGGTCGTATGGGAAGCAGGCCGAGCCGATCCTGGAGAAATATCTCAGGCTCCGTTACGAGCTGTTGCCCTATATCTATTCGCTTGGGTATCGCACATACACAACCGGTGCGCCTTACATGCGGGCCCTCTTCATGGATTTCCCCGACGATCCGAGTGTCGCGGGGATCGGAGATGAATACATGTTCGGTCCTGCGTTTCTGGTGGCTCCAGTTACGGATCAGGGAGCGACGAACCGCATGGTCTATCTTCCTGCTGGAGCCGTATGGTACAACTACTGGACAAACAAGCGGTTCGAGGGTGGGCAGACGATCCAAGTGAGTGCGCCGATCGAGACGATTCCACTTTTTGTAAAGGCGGGTTCGATTGTGCCGCTGGGGAGCGCCGTCGAGAGCACGCA